>ERZ773008.461-NODE-461-length-29637-cov-7.307789_pt1 | contig 29637 bp, 28 predicted proteins | sample MGYA00580664_ERZ773008 | MGnify/ENA primary metagenome ERZ773008 (study PRJEB29015, sample SAMEA2738016) | human oral metagenome | biome: human oral; feature: human-associated habitat; material: dental | place: China | collected 2048 ... | reverse complement strand
GAGGATCACGCGGGTCATCTGTTTCGACGTGCTGCCCGACCTCTTCGGCTCCCTCACCGGGGTCGCACCTGCCCCGGTGAGGGAACTGCTTCGGCGGATGGTCCCGCTGGGCATCGGCAGACGGGCTGTCAATTCGGTGATGAACAGGATCGCCGCAAGGGATCCGTTGGTCGGCTGGGGGGTCCAGCAGGGGAAGCTGGTCATGGGGGCAGAAGATCCTTTCGACTTCATCCGCGCCACCCTCCGGTTCCGGACCGCTCGCTACAGCCATCGCCTGACCCAGGACGTGCTGCTCATGGCCGGAACCACCGATCACTACGTCCCGATCGAACACCTTCACGAGCAGATGGCCACCCTTACCGGGGTGCGTTCCCTGACCACCCGAATCTTCACCCCGGCTGAATCGGCCGGCAATCACTGCCAGCTCGGGAACCTGGGCCTCGCTCTGCGGACGATGCTGAACTGGCTGGGTCAGTTTGCCCCGGAGCGTGAAGAATGAGGTGCAGAGAACCCGGTAGTTAGGTTTGCTTACTACTGGTAGCTAGTTGGGCTGACAACCATGTTCGATGGCTTCCGAGAACAGTGGATCCGCGGTTTCCTCGACCTTTGCCTGCTCGGCATCCTCGCCCGGGGGAGCGAGTACGGGCGCGGGCTGGCCGCAGGCCTCGCCGAGGCGGGATTCGGGGAGATTCCCGGCGGGACGCTTATCCGGTCCTGCTGCGCCTGGAGGGACGGGGATTCGTTCGGGCGACCCGGGTGTCGAGCACGCTGGGCCCGGTGCGCAAGTACTACGAGCTGACACCCCTCGGGGCGAAGGAGGCGTCGTGACGCCGGGGAGAGTGGCAGAGTTTCCGTGACGCCGTCGAACGGGTCGTCTCCGAGGCGACGGCGGATGCCGGCAGCGAGGAGCCAACCCGATGACCGGGGAATGGGAACGGACGCTGGCCGGACAGCTCGTCGAGGCCGGTCTGGGTCGCGCCGAGGCGGACGGACTGGCCCGTGGCGCGGCTGAGGAGGCCCGGGATGCGAGCCGCGACCCGCAGGAACCGTACGGACCGGCCGTCGCCTTCGCCGCCACCCTGGTCAGCTTCACGTGGCCGAAACTCGGGCGCTCGGGGCGAACCGCGGCGGGGGAGAGGTCGTGCTGCTGGCCCTGATGGCCGTCCAGCTGCTCGTCGATCCCGACAGCTCCTACGCCGGGCTCATGCCTTTGTGGTCCACCTGCGAGTTGACCGGCTACGCCCTCGACGCGCCCACCGCCAACAGCCTGTCCAACGGGCTCGGGCACTTCGCCGTCACCGTGGTGCTGTGCTCCCTGGCGGCATGGGGGTTCGGCATCCTCAGGCTGCGCACCAGGAAATTCGGGCCGACCCCGGGATTCCCGGGGACATCGTCGCGGTGAACCGTCCGTGGCGCGACAGGCGGCTCATTGACGGTCCGAGAACCGGTGCCGAGGCCAAGTGCGTGGGCTAATCAGGCGGCGGCCACGGAAGAGCTGACGCAAGTTACGGGGCGAGGTGTCGTGGACCCCTGATGACTTGTTCGCAGCATCCGAGCTGTCGCAGATCGACCTTAGAAAGACCCTGCCGCAACGCGTCACGCAGGCAGAACCTGCTGGATATCCGCCCGTCGCGTCCGCGGGACTCCGGGATCACGGCGGCCCCCTCGTGCCCCCAGCGGGGATCGAACCCGCGACCCATGGAGAACAAGAGACAGCCGTGGGCCGGCCGCCGCACTAGAAGCATCTACCCACAGCCGATGACGGCCGGGGCATGGCAAAGCAAGCATCAAGGGCATGGCCCGATACAACGCGAAACCTACCCCCGCCGCCTGGCAAGACCCCGTCGATCGCTGGACCACCTGGCTCCTGGCCAGAGGTTTGCGACCAGCCACTATCCGCTGCAAGAGGCACCACATCGTGTACTTCGCGCGGCGTAACCCCCACATCCTGCCGGACGACTTAACGGTCGACGCCATGCTTACCTGGGCAGCCACACAGAAGTGGAAGCCAGAGACCAGGCATGCCGCCTATGGCAGCTACGGCAGCTTCCTAACCTGGCTACGACGAGATCAGGGCAATCCCGAAACCATCGAGTTCCCAACCGTCCGCCGCCCCCGCGCCTTGGCTAGGCCCGTCCCTGAAACCATCTTCGAAGCCCTCATCAGCTGCGCCGACGACCGCGTAGCCCTAGCCGTCCGGCTCGCAGCCTACGCGGGCATGCGACGCGGAGAAATTCCCCTCCTTCACACCAACGACCTCATCAGCGAGGACTCCGGCCGCACAATCCTGGTCCACGGCAAAGGCGGCCACGAACGCCTGGTGCCGGTATCCGACCGACTCGATGCGGCGATCCGCCTCTACCAAGAGGCACACAGCATCGAACAGGGCTGGCTGTTCCCCGGTGAAACCAGTGGCCACCTCGGCGCAGACCGCATCGGCAAACTGGTCAACTCCCAGCTGCCGAGGCCGTGGACTCTTCACGGGCTCCGTCACAGGTTCGCGACGGCCGTCTATGCCGCGACACGCGACATCATCGTCGTCCAGCAACTCATGGGCCACGCATCCGTGGCCACCACTCAACGCTACCTCGCGTTCACCGCCGATGCTCTCAGGGCGGCTGTGAATGCCGCCGACACGTAAGGACTCATGATGTTTCAGGCTCTCGCGATACTCCACGAGGATGGGATGCTCGACATTCGTTGGGCCGATGATCCCACCGGTGATCGCCCCACCGCGGCGACGGTGGTGGCTCTCGGAGACCGCCTCCGCGATGCCGCCCCCTACCTCCCCGACGCTGACGCTGCGACGGCGCTGATTGCCAACATGACCGTCCAGGGTGCCTTCGAGCCCTGGGCCTACACCCAAATCGTCGCGACCAGGCAAGGGGAGATCACCTTCACCGCCTCCGACCAGAAGGCTTGGTATCAGGCTCTCAATCCCGATAAGACGGTTGCGTCGAAGTCTTCCGCGCAGTCGTCGGCACCGGTGTCACCGCTGCCGGCGGCTAGTGGAGCTAGCGGGCCTGCCCCAACTAGCTCAGCTGTTCCGACTAGTTCTGTTAGCCCAGCCAGTGCAGCTAGCCCAGCTAGTGACGCTAGTCATGGTAGTGCCGCTAGTGTCTCGCTACCTGAGGCGATGGGAAGAGTGCCTCGGCGGTCGTTCCTCACCGATCAGGCGGTGGAGGAGCCGGCCCGCCAGGGCTGGCGTGGCGCTCTGACCCGCCTCGGATTGCGGGTCCGACCGGGCAGTAACGAGCGTGCGGAACGGGCGGATGTGCTCGCGGTCAGCCAGCACTGGCCCGGGCATCGACTCATCACGGTCGCCAACGGCAAGGGGGGCTCCGGGAAAACCCCTGCCACCGTCATGCTGTCCGCCGTGCTGGCCCGCTGCGGGGGTGCCGGCGTCCTCGCGATCGACGCCAACCAAACCAGAGGAACCCTCGGCTGGAGAACCCAGAAAGGATCACACGACGCCACCGTCATCGAGTTGCTGCCCGAGATCCCCCGCCTGCTTGGCACCACCGCCCAATCGGCTGACATGGCGCACTTCGTCCATCACCAGCCAGAGGACCGCTTCGACGTTTTGCAATCCCAACCCCTGGCACTCGCGTCCGCCCAACGACTCACCCCCAGTGACCTCACCGCCCTCCTCGACGTCGCCGCGAAGTACTACCGCGTCTCCGTGGTGGACACCGGCAACGACGAATCCGCAGCCGAATGGCGAACCCTGGTCGACCACGCTCACCGACTCGTAGTCCCCACCACCACCCGCGACGACCACGCCGAAGCCGGCGCTTTGCTGCTGGAGGCCCTCACTCAACGCGACGCGAAATCAGCTGCCCTCGCCGACCGGGCCGTCGTGATCGTCTCCCAAGCCGACCCCGGCGCGAAGCCGGCTGACCTTCGACGCATCATCAACGGCTACCGCGAACTCGGCGTCACCGTCGTCGCCATCCCCCACGACCCCGCCATGGTCGGCGGCCGACTCCTCTACTCAGCCCTCCGACCAGCCACCCAACGCGCCTGGCTCGCTGCTGCCGCAGCGGTTGCTAGAGGCCTCTGACCACCATCCACCGCGGCCAGCAGCTGCTGGCCGCCCAACCACAACTAACCACACCAGCTGCACTAGCCGCATCAACTGGGCTAGCTGCACTGGCCGGGCTAACAGCACTAGGAGAAACAACATGGAATACAACATCGGCGTTAAGCCCCCGCGCGGAGCCGTCAAACTCATCGATGCCCGCAACACCACCGGAGGATGGCAGGTCCACTGCACCAACTGCGGCCACCAATGGCCCGAAGAGCCCTGGAAATCAACCCGCACCGACGCCGAAGACCACAAGCGATACCACCACTGCCCCACCCCCACGACGACATCAGCCGAGGAGAATCAGTCATGACCACCACTACCGAAATCACCACCGTTCTCCAAGACATCGCCAGCACCGTCGACCAGGCGAAGAACCTGATCAACGATCTCGTCGACGACAACGAAGAACGAAAAGAAGAAGAACGCCGTGGACAGATGGCTCTCGAAGTCCTCGAAACCGTGTGGCGGCTCCACGACTCCCAGGTAACCGATGATGGCCGCCTGGTCTGTCCCACCTGCCAAGTCTCATGGCCGTGCGAGACAGCCCAGACCATCCGCTACGGGGGGTGCCTCCAGTGACCACCACCGATGTGCTACGTGGCCAGCATGAACAGATCGAAGCCCTGGCAGGCCACCTCGCCTGCGTGGCGCAGGATCTCGCGCGCGTAGCGAACGGCACCCGCTGCGGAGTCATTCCGGCACCCACCGCCTACGCGCTCCTCGGCCGGGTGAAGATCGCCTGCCGGCACCTCGGCGAGATCCTCGCCGCCCTGCCCCAAGGACTCCACAATTCCCTCACCTTGAGGGTGATCGAGGTTACCGACTACGACCCCGAAACCGGTAACCCCGTCGACCCGGAGAAGTCCATCACCCACGCCACGGAAGCACTGTATGCCCTGCACGCCGCCCTCGAGGCCGCCTCCAGGTGCGCGGAGGCGGCTCAAGCCGCCCTGGCACACCAGGGCTGGACCCCCGTCGACGAGCAAAAGGATTTGTGTGCGTGAACCCCTTGATGGCCGCTAGCCGAGTCATCTCGGCTAACGGCCCCAACCCGGCCACCTCCACTAACCGGGCTAACCCCACTATCAACCCTAAAGACAGGAAACGAGAACCATCATCATGGCTATTTACACCGTCGCCCTTCCCAAGGGCGGGAGCGCGAAAACAACCACCGCGGCTGAACTTGTCGCCTACTTGGCTGCCCTGGGCCGCCGGGTCCTAGCGATTGACGCCTGTCAGCAAGGCGATCTCGGTACCCGCCTCGGCATCACTGATGACACACCCGTCGCTGCGGTGACCGCCGAAGTTCTGCTCGGCACCGCCACCGTCGAAGACGCGGCCATCCCATCACCCGCGGTTGCCGGCGCCGATGTCCTCGTCGGCACCCGGGACCTCCAAAACCTCCACCAGGCCCCGGAGGTCCTCACGGCGCTGCGCGACATCCTCCCCACCCTCACCGACTGGAGTGATGTCGTCATCGACACCCCACCCGCGATCGATCTGGCAGCCCTTGCAGCTCTCGCAGCCGCCGACAAGATCATCGTCCCCGTTGTTGCGGCCGGGGAAGCCTTCGACCAGATCGACGAGCTGGCCCAGGTCATCGCCACTCGAATTGCTCTGCGAATCCGCCCAGGGCAGCGCATCAGCTGGATCATCCCCACCCAGCAGCGCAGCGGCCGGTGCCTCGACGCCGACGTCCTCAAGGAACTCCACGAACACTATCCCGGACGGGTCACCCCGCCCGTGCGGGAAGCCGTCGCCGTCCGGGAGTCCTACCTCGCAGGACTCCCCGTCAGCCACTACGCCCCCCACCACCCGGTCGCCAGCGACTACCACACCGCCATCACCACCATCCTCGAGGAAGCATGATGCCGAAACGTCCCACCCTCGCTGATCGGAAACGCGCAGCCCGTGAAACTCTTGGAACCCAACCCGCGCAGACGCCTTCAGTCGAACCGGACCCTGGCACGCGGAAACCCCGAGGTCAGGAACAAGGCGGCCGCCAGGCTGCCAGCAACATGGACACCGTCTCTGTCTGCCTCACCCTCGAGACCTACCAACAAGCCAAGGCCGCATTCCTCGCTGACTGGCACGCCGGCGGCCAGGCCGACACATTCGGCGACTGGATCGCCGGAGCTTGTCTCCGGTACGCGCACCTCACACCCCAGCAGCGAGCAGACCATCCCGTAACCCAGCCTTCCGGGCAGCCACGCAGCTTCACCGTCGGCGTCGAGGCCCGGGCCACCGTAGATGCCGCCATCACCGCCGACGCAGCTGCCGGATACTGGACCACCCGTTCCGCATGGGTCCTGACCGCCATCACCACAGCCATCCAACACGCCCGTCACCGGGCCGGCGGTACCCTCCCCACCCCACCCGACCGGCTCCCCGGCCGACTCCCCGCCAGGAGGTAGATTCCGATGAGTATCAGAATCCGGTATCTGCTTGAGCCGCGCGCTGTCAAACTCTATGACAGGGTCATAGACATGTATCCCCCATGGGGTGTAAATCCCAGCGTGTTCCGGTTGGAGCTCCCATTCCGTCACCTGATCACGGCGGCCGAGGTTGAGATGCCAACCCTGAATCGGGAACAGTGGGAAAGGTTTTGCCAGTTGCCAGAGGCTGAAATTGCCCTGCTGGCCAACAAGCCAGAAACTCTCACCAAGGCATGGGATATGCTCGAAAACCCTGCATGGCAAACCGTCTGGCGGCATGCTCAGGAAGCCGAATGGCGCAGGAGCTGGAAAACCGAGAAACTGTTCCTGGCATACTTCCTGCTAGTATGGGTAATCATCTTTGACGTTGGAGGGCATTTCATCATTGCTTCTATTCTTGGGGTAATCAGTTGCGGAGTTTTTGGGTCCGTCTTCGCTGTCACGCAAGCCGTCAAAATGGAAGAAACAGAAAAGAGTAGCGAAGCTGCGAAAATGTCCGAGCTTTCTGAGTTCTTGGGTAACGTGATCCTCGGCGACACGCTCTTCCGTGATGCAAAAGAGAAATATCGCAACGGGGGAAACAATCAGGATTGCAAGAAATCAAGGAATCCCGATCGCGAGCCCGAAGAACCGCGTCTCATCGATGAAGCGGCCGCGATCATCGACGGCATCCGAGACCAGCTCGGTCAGTACCGCACCGATCCAATCTTCCTCACCGAGTACCCAGCCCTATTTGATGTAAAAATCCCTCAAACAGCTCAGTTCTTCGCTGCGCTCACCGACTGGGAAGACGGTCATCAAACAGAGGAATTGGCCAAACGAGTGAAAGAACTCTTCGACGCTGCTGTCGTCGAAGCCAAAGCCCAAGGAATCGACTACCTCAACACCGACCGCCGTATCCTCGCCAGGCGGGCGCAACTACTCACCGCCAAAGCAGCATCCACCCCAAGCGCCTCTGAAAAAGAAGCACTCATGGCCAAAGTCGCAAAAATCCTCGCTGACCTCAACATCGCCTTCCTCGCCCACAACGACATCACCGCCATCACAACAACGAACCACCCAGTCATCAACCCCGGACCGGGCGGCCGCCCTGACGCCGCCCCGTCTTCCGTAAGGAGTCCCCGATAATGTTTTTCATCTTTCTTCTCGCAGTCGCCATAGTAGGTGCGTCCAATGGAATCGTGCTGCTGGAGTGGTTCAACGCTTCTGCTCCTTCCACTATGCGCCGGACCCGCATCGTATTTCCAGGGAGCGGGAAAACGTACCGGCTGCCCTGGCCAATGACCCTCCACGAAGCCCTGAAGTTCATCAACATCCTAGGGATCGTCATAACCGGAACCCTGATCCTTGCTATAGAACTCGGATTCTGGCTGTTCGAGCCCTCGCTGTGGCGACTGCTGCCACCCGTGACAGCTTTCGTCGCATTGAGGGTCTGCATCCCCTCAATCCTCAAAACACTCGCTGCCCGCAAGTGGGAGGAAGCCCTACGCGACGCTGAGCTAGCTGAGCTAGGGGAAGAGGAAGAAGACTCAGGGCAGTGACCCCCGCCAATGGCTACAGCGGCCACACGGTCCTTGAGGGCCTGAGGAACCCGAGCTCGTACCACGGGTGAGGCCTCGGGCCTGGTACCGATGCTTGGCCGCCCAAGAACGATGTGGGTCAGCTCGTCGAGGTCCGTTGTGCCCGCTGCGTCCATGAGGCTACATGCACCTGCCGGGGTGGCGGTGCGCCTGGCGTGTTCCACTAACGGCCGATAACGAACCACCCCCACCCATCACGGCCAGCACCCCCTGGAGAGCAGCCAAGGCGGCCCAAAAACCCGTTCCACACCCTCAACGACCCGAAACCCCCGAGAAGTCCTTTCTGGACCGACCTCGTCGTTCCTCAGTTGTTGCGGTGCCAGACGGAGCAAGGACAGGTCCAGCAGGGTGGGGCGAAGTAGACTGGGGGAGTGACCCCCGCACTGTGAGGAGGAGGACCACGATGAACGACCCCGTGATGGCCTACGACGCTTTGCATGAGTTGTGCAGCAGGATTGGTGGCCACTACGTGATGTGGGCCAACCAGGCGAAGACCAAGGACGAGCATGACTACTGGATCCGTCAGGCTGCCCAGCTCCGCCAGGAGGCGTGGGAGATCAGCCCTGAAGATCACGCAGCTGTTGCGGCGAAGCGTGCTGAGTGGAGGCAGCTCTTCCAGTCGCTGCCTGAGCAGGCTCCCGTCATCGCGGCATGAGCGGTCAGCTCAGCCCGGAGCAGCTACGTCAAGGTTTCACAGAACAGGTTCAGCCGTACCTTGAGATGAATCGTGGTGGAGACACATCAGTTCCTCCACCACGATTCATCTCTGTGGGAGGACAGCCAGGCGCAGGCAAGAGTGGGGCACTGCGCCAGGCGAAACGAGACAACCCCGGCGCGGTGATCGTCAACGGCGACGAGCTCCGACAGTTCCACCCCGCCTACCCGCAGGTGATGGCCACGGACCCGTTGTCGATGCCCGAGGTCACCGCTCAAGCGGCCGGGCAGTGGGTGGGGATGTCGAATCAGTGGCTGCGCGAGCAGCAGATCTCGGCTGTGGTCGAGACCACACTGCGTCAACCTGCCGTGCTGCTGCGGGAGTTCGAGGCCTTCCATGACGCCGGGTACGTCACCGAACTTCGTGTGGTGGCTGTGCCGGTGGAGGTGTCCCGGCTCGGCACATTGACCCGCTACATCGAGCAGATCCAAGACTTTGGTGCTGGTCGGGCCGTCACCACCCAGGGCCACGACGTCCCCGCCACCGCTGTCCCTTCCACGGCTGAGGCCCTGGTGGCCTCTGGTCTGGTGGATCGTCTCGTGATCCAGGACCGTGATGGTCGAGCTTTCCTCGACCTCGACGTCTCTCAAGGTGGGCCCGAGCTGGCAGCCCAGGCCCGTGAAATGGTTGATCAGACCCGTGACGTGGCCTCAATGACCTCACAGCAGGCCCAGAACTGGTTCCAGATAGCCACTAACACCCTCGCAGCCCTCAAGGACGCGCCGTTGGATCAGGACCTGCTGCAGGTCTCCGCGCAGTTGGCCACCCGCGACGCGAAAGCCATCGCGGCCAGGGCGTGGCCCACGGAACCCGAGATGCAGCGCCACCAAGTCGATGTGCTGCAACGCCACCACTGGGCAGCAGTACGGGCAGCCACCCTCACCCGCTCGTCATCGAGGACGACAGGCCTCAGGCCCCGACACCGTTCCACACCGTCGCGTCCCGACCACGGCCACGGTGGACCGGAGCGATGAGCATCATCGGCTACGCGAGGGTGTCCACGCGTGACCAGAACCCTCAGGCGCAGCAAGCGGAGCTCGAGGCCGCTGGAGCGGTACGGGTGTTCGTCGATCACGGCCACTCCTCCCGCACCACGCAGCGGCCGCAATGGGCAGCATGCCAGGACTACCTCAGGCCGGGTGACACGCTGCTGGTGCGGGCCCTGGACCGGATCGCCGGGACGGAACGGATCGCACTCGAGGTGATCCGTGATCTCGCCTCCCGCGGGATCCGGTTGCGCAGCCTCACCGAACCTGCCCTGGACGTCGATGCCTCCACGCCGATGGGGCAGGCGATCATCGGGATCATGGCCGTCCTTGCACAGCTCCGCGTTGACACGATCCGCGAAAACACCATGCGGGGCCTGGAACACGCACGGGCCCAGGGCCGCATCGGCGGCCGCCCCACTGTGATGACCCCCGAGCGCTGCGAGGCCGCCCAAAAACTCCGCGCCGATGGGCATTCGTTGGCGCAGATTGCCCGCATCCTCCAGGTCAGCAAATCTAGCATTCAACGAGCCCTCGCCTAACACCCACCTGCACCGTCACCACAGCTGTTCTTGCAGCCGATCGACAGCGCCCTTGCCGTCGTCGATCACCGCTGTCAGATCTGTTGCCCTGGTCTTGGCGGCGTCGCGGAGCGCTTCGGCGCGGCCGCGTGCTCCACGAAGGTCTCGCAGTGGTGACCCCGGGACGTCTCGTCGTGCGGCCCATTCGCGTCGGTTCGTCGTCGCCGTGCCGACGCGGAGGTGGGCAGGGTTTTGGCAGATCGGATTGTCGCAGTCGTGTGAGACCAGCGTTGGCATTGAGGTGACGGCGTGGCCGTGGTCGAGTTGATCGACGAGCCACGCGAACCGATGCGCGATCACCACCAGATCGTCGCGGATCCAGAAGCGGCCGTGCCCCTTCCCGCTAATGGCGCCGGTCCACAGCCAGCAGTCCAGGTCAGGACTGCGATGAATCTTCGTCCGAAATCGTTCCAGGATCGACAGCGTCGTTGCTGCTGTTGTCAGCTCCGTCAGGTGATTTGTCATCGTCGCTGTCCTTAGCCTCAGTTGCAGCCTCTTCGGTGAGGCGTTTTCGTGTTGGGACCGCGCGAAGTTCGACCGCGAGTCGTTGCGCGATCTCACTCCGGCTGAGTCCTTCGCTGTAGAGCTTTCGCACAATCTCGGTGCGTTCTGCCTCCAGGGCGGCGATCTTGTCGGTGAGCACGAGGTGCTCGACTGCGAGGTTCTCGAGGCGTCGTTCGCGTTCTGCGAATGAGGTGGAGCGTCCGCGCACTGTGCTGCGTGCACTGGTCTTCGTCATTGTCTTCCGCACAAGCACAGTTTACCGCGCTTGTTGGTTGTGTGAGGCCATCGAGGCCTCACACAACCATGGTGAACAGCCCAGTCCGTCGTCGGGTTCATGGTTTCGTGGTGGCTTGGTTGTTGCGGATGGCCGGGCCATCGAGGCCCGACCATCCGCCTCGCGGAACTGACCTGGCTGCGCGGATGCTGTCTTGCCGGGGCGCAGGTTGTGGTGGTTGCGCCGCCCATCGAGGGCGACACAACCACTTCCAGTTGTACCCACTCCTGACGGAGCAGGTACAACTTTCAAAATGTTGCAAGTCAGGTTGCTCATCTCGCCTTGTTCAGTATTGCGTCTTGGGACACGCTTCGCGTATCCCAAGACGACTGAGGCTGTTCGATCCCCTTCTGTGCAGATTTCGAGGTCGCTTCGCTCCCAAGCTCTCATCAGAATCAGAAGAGGATCGAACAGCCTCAGTCGTCACACTACTGGCACTTTCAGTCCCTGAAGCGGACCATGAGCTACGATAGGCGGTGTGATGACCATTTCCCGCCTCAGCGCCGGGGATGGGTATGAGTACTACACCTCCTGCACAGCACGCGGCGATCACCGCTCCAAGGATCAGGAGTTGGGCGACTACTACCTCGAATCAGGCACACCAGCTGGCGTCTGGATGGGACGCGGCGCGGCCGCTCTCGGCATTGAGGGCGAGGTCACCGAGGCCCAGATGAAGGCCCTGTTCGGGGAGGGTCTGCATCCCGATGCAGACCGGCTCATCGCTGAGCAGATCGCCGCCGGGGTGAGCGCGAAGAAGGCCATCAAGAGCGTCCGGTTAGGCAGGAAATTCGCCGCCTACCAGGTCCCAGACAGTACGCTGAAGCGAGCGATTGACAACGCTCTCAGCACAGAGGAACATCGGCTTGGCCGTGAGCTCGACGCTGATGAGCGCCTCCGCGTGAGGATGCGCACCGCCGGAATCGAATTCAGAGCTGCGCATGGGCGCAGCGGGAGCCGCATCGAAGTCGCGAAGTGGATGAGCCGCGAACTGTCTGCGAAGCAGAACACCGTTGCCGGTTTCGACCTCACCTTCTCAGCGCCGAAGTCGCTGTCTGTGGCGTGGGGAATCAGCTCCCCGGAGCAGGCCGAGCGACTTGAAGCTGCGCACGAAGCAGCCATTGAACAAACCATTACGTGGCTCGAGGATGAAGTCATCCGAGCCCGCACCGGCGCCCAGGGCATCGCCTTCCACACCACCAACGGGCTGCTCGCCACCCGCTTCCGGCATTGGGAATCCCGGGAGGGCGACCCGCAACTCCACGACCACGTCGTTGTCGCCAATCGGGTGCAAATCACCGACGAGCAAGGCCGAGTGAGGTGGCTCACCATCGACTCCCGGTCGCTGTACAAGGCCACCGTCACCGCCTCATCGGTCTACAACCAGAAGCTCGCGAATGAGCTGAAACAGCTGGGGTTGGAGCTACGGGAACGCACCACACCCAGCGGGGACTACCGCGGTATGGAACTCGCCGCGATCAGCGATGACCTGATTGAGCGCTGCTCGGGCAGACGGGCAGCAATCACCGCCCGCACCGAGCAACTCATCGACGAGTTCGCCGCCGAGCACGGACACCAGCCGGATCGGAAAACCCGCCTCGCGTTGGCACAGCAGGCCACCCTTGAAACCCGAATCCCGAAGTCCCAGGCCATCACGCGGGATGAGTTGCGTGAGCAATGGCGTGGCCATCTCGGGGCCAATGCGGAGCGCATCCAGAGCGAGATCAGCACCCAACTCGCAACCGATCCCGCTGCTGCCCTGGTCCCAGGTGAGGCCACTGCCCCGGGCGTGGAGGCGATGGATGTGGACCAGGTAGCGGCCGATATCGTCGCCGACTTGTCGGCGCGGCAGTCGGTGTGGAACCGTAATCATGTCTCGACCCGAGTCAATATGTGGGCCGCCGCACAACCCGAGTTGGTCTCGGATGAGCTGCGCCACGAGGTGCTTGACGCTGCGTTGACGAAGGCGTCGATCTCCATCACCCCCGACATCGACACACCGGCCCTCCCCGAGCTCCTCAACCCCGACGGCAGCAGCATCTACTCCCCGCCGGCGGCGCGGCTCTACACCTCCGCCCAGGTCCTGGAAGCCGAAGATCTCCTGGTAGATGCCGCCCACGACATCAATCTGCCGGCCGCCACCCAAGAAATCTTCGACACCGTCGTGGGGGAGCAGGAACTACAGCTCGATCCGGGCCAGATTGCCCTCGCACAGCAAGTCGCACTCAACGACCAGGCCCTCACCGTCGGCATCGGTCCGGCAGGTGCGGGGAAGACCACCGCCATGCGTGTTGCCACCCAGGCGATCGCCCGCGCCGGAGCGCGAACGTGGGGTGTGACGGTCTCGGCCGCGGCCGCCGAACAACTCGAAACCGCCACCGGAATGCCTTCCGTCACGATCGCGAAATGGCTCCACGAACACCACCAAGGACGCCTCGCGATTCAGCCCGGCGATGTGGTCGTCGTCGATGAGGCTGGTATGGCCTCGGCCACCGATCTGGCCGCCATCACCCGCATCGCACGCGATGCCGGCGCGTTCGTGCGGCTCGTGGGGGATGACCGCCAGTTGCAGGCGATCGGTGCCGGCGGAGCCTTGAGGATGCTCACCCACGAGGCCGACGTCGTCCGCCTCGACCAGCTCCATCGCTTCACCGACGAACACGAAGCGGCTGCGTCGTTGCGGTTGCGGGATCAGGGTGATGTCGAATGGTATCTGGCCCAGGGCCGGGTCCACGGCGGCACCGCCCAGCACACCCATCAGCGCATGGTCCAGGCATGGGCCGAGGACCTCGAACGGGGCGATCGCGTGTTGATGATGGCTACCACCAACAGTTCTGTGGACGCGTTGAATCTGTTGGCGCAGCAACATCGCATCGACGAAGGTCACGTCAACCTCAGCTCCACGATCACCCTGGCCGATGGGGCAGAAGCCGGGGTGGGGGACTGGATCCTCACCCGACGCAACGACCGCCGCCTGGCCACCGGCACCGGTCGGTCCTTTGTGAAAAACGGTGACCGCTGGACTGTCGAGGCCATCAACTCTGACGGCAGCATCGAGGTTGTCGATGACCACGACCGCACCTGCACCCTCCCCGCTGACTACGTCCGTCAATGGAGCAGTCTGGGGTACGCCGTGACGGTGCACCGGGCCCAAGGCCGCACCGTCGACTCAGCACACCTCCTCCTCGACACCACCGCGATCGGGCATGACGCCGTGTATGTGGGCCTCACCCGCGGCCGAGCGTCGAATCAGGTATGGGCCATCACCGACGGCCACACCGCCCCCGACATGCTCCGCCACGCCGCAGCCAAAAATGTGCAAGCCACGTCGGCGCGGGAGCTGATCGCCCAAGCCCAGGCCGAAGCCGAGCATCCCGCACACCTGGTCCGCATCCTGGCCGATATGCAACGACGCGCCGATGCCCACCGCTACAACCAGACGTTGCGGCGGGAGCATCCAGCGGTGTGGTGCCAGATCGAAGAATCTCCCCAGCTTCACCGTCTCCACGCGGCCCTCCACGACGCCGAACAACAAGGTTTCGCCCCAAGGAGGATCCTTCACGAGTGCGCGGAGCAGCTGCCCGACGGCGTCGAGGCCCCGGCCGGGCTGATCGCGTGGCGGATCCGCCGCCACCTCACCCTCGCCCAGCAGCACGCTCGCCAGAACCGGGATGCAGTACGCCGGTTCAGTCACCTCACCGATACCGAGCTCGCCGCCCAACTCCATGCCGCCACCTGCGACAAAGCCACCGCGCTCAAAGCACTCAAAGCCACGAAACGCACCCACCGTGAGACCGAAGCCGTGCCGGCGGTCACGAAGCGCGGCGAGACGGTGCCGTCCTGGCAGCACCGCCCCCACGGACACCTTGACGACTCCGAACTCGCCACCCAGCTTCGTGAAGCCCGCGGTCGCGCCGAGGCTGCATCGAAGGCGATCACCGAGATCCGCCGGCACATCCGCCAGCTGCTCCGCACCCCCGACACGGCCGTCTCCGAGCGGCTGCTGAAGAATCTGGATGCGCGTTTGGAGCGGCTACGGACTGACCGGGATGATGCAACCCGCCGTGCTACTCAGCTGCGAGACGAAACCTGCACCCGCGCCGACCTCGACGGGAAGTCGTGGTACCGCGAAACCACACAACGGGAGACCGCCACCACGCCGGAACGCCCCGGCAACCTTGCTGGGGATGTGGACCGTGCGGAGTTGGGTTTCGTGGCGGTGCAGGAGCTGCGGAAGCAGTTGTGGATCGAAGCCCACCACCGCCGCTTCGACCCCCGTATGGGCGAGGTGGAGCGGTTCGGTGCCCCCGCGTGGGCGATCTCCGGCCACGGCACCAACGACCCCACCATGCCGAGCAGCTGGGCGGCCGCGCTCACCCAAATGCGGCACCAGGTCGCCGACGCGATCACCACCCGCGGCCAAGCGCTCGCCCTCGACCCACCCGACTGGGCCACCCTCTATCTCGGCCCCGTCCCCGACATCGACGACTCCCGACGTGCCCGTTGGGAGGCCATCGCGGGGCAAATCGAAACCTGGCGAGGCCTCACCGACCACACCAACCCCGACGTCGCCCTGCCCGCCCCGTCCAAGTCGAAAACCATCGGTTCTGGCTCCCAGGTGGCGACCTGGCTGCACACCCTCCACGCCGCCGCCTCCGACCTGCGCACCGGCCGAGCCGTTCCCGAACCAGGCGACGACGGCCTTGGTGATGGTGGGGGAGCAGAACCAGCCCCACCGACACCGGTGCCGGTCCTCACCGCCCCCGCAGCCACCACCGAACCCGGTGGGGGTGGGGTGCGTCGTGCTGCAACCGAACCGCGCAGGCGTATCCAACCCGCCACCAGCCCGCATCCGGCACCCCGCGAAACCCCCACCGAGACCGTGCCGAAGAAGGCTCCGGTGCTCACCCCCGCAGCCGAGCTCGAACACGAACTCATCGGCTCCACCAGCCGGGACCGCATCCTCGACCTCACCCACCAAGCCGCCCAGTTCTTCAAAGAGCACTACCACGGCTCAGGAGCTCAGCAGTACCTCAAGGAGCGGTTGGGCACTGACCTGGTGGCAGATCATCCTGAAGTCGTGGTCGGGTACGCCCCGGCTGGGAGTCGCCTGGTCCAGCACCTGCGCCGTCACGGCGCAAGTGATCAGGAGCTCATCGACGCCGGACTCGCGAAACCCGCCCGCGACGGCCGCGGCATCATCGACGTCTTTCGTGACCGCCTCGTCCTCGGCATCCACAACCTCAGCCATGAGCTGGTCGGTTTCGTCGGCCGCACCCTCACCACCAACCCGCGAGTGCCGAAATACCTCAACACCCCCACCACCCGCGCGTTCCACAAGTCCGAGATCCTCTTCGGCCTCCCCGAACACCAGGACCAGGTCGCCCAGGGTGCGGACCTGGTGCGCGTAGAAGGTCCGTTCGATGCCTTGGCCATCACGCTGGGCACCGGCGGTAAAGCAGTGGGGGTTGCCCCGCTCGGTACTGCACTCACCGAGCAGCAAGCCCAGACGATCGCCAACCAAGGAGCGCGGGTGTGGGAGGCCACCGACACCGATGCGGCTGGGCAGGCCGCCGCTGCCCGGGATCATGAGCTTCTGGTCCGCCACGGCATCACCGCCTACGATTTCCCCCTCCTGTCACCTGACGGACAGCCCGTGACGGATCCCGCCGAACTCTTGGCCCGTCCCGGCGGAGCCGCCGCGCTGCAGAAACCCTTGGTACTTGGGGATGCCGCCCCCACCCTCGCCGGGAAACTCCTCGTCGGTCTGGTGCGTGACCACGCCGGCGACCTGGCCGGCAATGCCAACGTCCTGGTCGGGGTGGCACGTCATGCCGCCCGGCTGATTGCCGACCTGCCGGCCGATCAGCAGCCTTACCACACCGACCTGGTCGCAGCCGCCCTCCGCGATGCCGACCCCACCCAGCACCAGGACGCGGTGCGGGACCTGGTCAGCCACGAAATCCAGCAGCAGGTCCAAGGCCGTCGGAACTCAGGCAGTCGGATCCGGCCCCGTGCAGGGGAGCGTCTCCACGACCTCGCCACCCACCTCGGCATCCCCATCACCCCCACACCCATCCAGGCCCCACAGCCACCTACACGGGTACCCGGCCCAATGCCCGACACAGCACTGCACGACGTCGTTCGCCAGCCCCTCCACACTGCCGCCATCACCCGCCCAACCACAACAATCACCCCGGCGCAGGCAACGCACCCGGCGCAGGTAGTGCAGGCGGTGCAGAAGTCTCAGTCACTGCACCCCACACCACCGATACGGCCAGCAGAACCGACACAGCAGACAGGGTCGGTACAGGACCTCATCGACCAATGGCAGCTCCGCCAACAACTTACCAACCTGACCGAGCGCATGGAGACCCTCCCCGAACGGGCGGCCCTGGCCATGGACCTCGACGCCGCGACCCGCGCCCGCGAGACCCTCCACCCCACACCCGGCACCCCCCTCATTGAGACCATTCAGGCAAGGATCGCTCTCGACCAAGAGATCACCGAACTCCGGGCTCGTGCCGCGGATCTCAACAAACCTGCCCTGCAACGCAGCCTCGAGCGCTACCAAGGCGCCCTCGAAACCCAACGAGCCAGAACCATCGACGCCCAAGCCCGTGCGATCGCGGCCGACAAGGACCGGCCCCTCATCGACCGGATCCGCGACACAGCCGCCCTCAAACGCCAAGTCCAGCCAACCCAATCCACCCCGCCGGCACCCCGCCACGAACGCGACGCCCCCGAACGCTGAACACAGGCACTCAAACGCATCACCACCTGGGACACCCACTCCATCGCCACCACCACCGCCATGCCCGCAGCCACGATCGCCCGCTGGACCGGCGAGGCCATCCCCGACCCCACCATCATCAACCTCACCCACTGGCGCACCCGCCACTCAACCCCCCAACCCACACCCTCACAACACTAACTGCGCTAGGAACACCAACAGCACTGACGAAGCCACAGCCTGACCAGGTCACTCCTTCGTGGCGAGTGGGTGGAACCCAACATCGGTGGCCGTAGCCGCCGGATCCGGTCGATGCCCGTTCCGGCACTGATCCACCGACTGTACATAGGCCAGGAACGGCCGCCATGAGTAGGTGTACCAGGAGATCAACTCTGGCCCAGGATGGTGCGCAGTAGCAGCTTCCCACGCGCACCTGAGCGCCTCGAGCTGATTCACCAAGTCGGGATGAGCCAGCCAACACGGTGGAATCGCAGTCACCGCATGAGACTCGCAAATCCCATCCACCCACACGATCAACCGGTCCCACTCCTCGGCGGTGCGGGCCGGGTCCAGGCTCCACGGCCACAACACCACGACCTCCTGCTTCCCGCCACGAGTGGGGACGCTGGTGGTGCGGGCCTCGGTCTGCTGCAACCGCTCCATCACCTGCAACAACAAGGCGTTCTGCTGCGCCACCTCCTGCGACAACCGCGCGACCGCATCATCCCGCACATCCCCAACCACCTGGTCATCGATGCTCTCGCTCATCACTCACTCCCTTTACTTTCCGGTCCTGGTCTTGGTGCGTCGCTGGCTGAGAGGGCGCAACTTCCGACCCCGGAAGGGTGGCAGACCCCGAATCAGGACTAGGGCCTCCCCGCCAGACAACCGGCCGACCTCATCCGCACTCAACAACTCCCTCGCAATCGTTTTCACGTTTCGGGAGCCGCCGCCCCGGCGGCCATGCGAGATCGACGAATCCACCGTCCGGATCGTCTCCCGCCCCAACGCCTCCGACACCCACTTCCTGGTCTCGGCGTCCTGCGAGCCCAAGAACAGTACAGTGTCGCAGTTGCCCATGATCGTGGCCCAAGTGTCCTTGTAGAGGGTCTTGCCCTGGCCCAAGGCCTGCACGATGGGGATCGCGGAGATTCCCCGGGAACGAACGGTCGAGATCGTCACGTCGAAGTCGGAGATCCGGCCGATGTTGGCGAACTCATCTAGCCAGCACGTCACCGGGACCGGCAGCATACCGCCAGGTTGTTGGTCGGCCAGCCACACACTGCGTTGGAAGAAGGCGGAGAACAGCATCGCCGACAACCACGCGAATTGCTTGTTCGAGTCGGGAATGACCGCGAACACGGCGGTCTTCTCCAGCCCAACCCGATCCAGCCCGATCGTGTCTCGGGTGACGAGCCGTCGAATCCCTGGAATATGGAGGGGAGCCAAGCGAGCCCCGGTGGTGACCAAGATGCCAGAAGCAGTTTTGTCCACCGACTGACGGAACACCTGGAACTGTGCCACCGCGTAGCCCAGTAGCTCGGAACGCTCCTCAGCAGGCAGATCACGAGCCGCTGCAAACAGGGCACCGACGGGGGAGTGGGCACTCGTGTCAGGGGTCATCTGCCCCAGCAGATCCATCACCTCCCCCAGGTGCTGCCGCTCCGGCGGATACGTCGCGACGATCATACTGATCAAAGCATTCATCAACCCTTCCTCCGCCCTCTCCCAGAACGGCTCCCCCGAGGGTTTCTGAGGCGGATCGGTGTTCGCGATGATCGTCTTCGCCAACAAAGCAATGTCCTCCGGCTCATGCCCAGGACGTAAATACGCCAGCGGGTTGAACCCGTCCGAGGCTCCAAAGTCGATCAGGTTCAGCACAGCAATCCGGTGCCCGGACGCCTCCAGATCCTCCCGACAGGTCGCCAGCAACTCACCCTTCGGATCAGTCACCAACACCGATCCCGCATCACGCACCAGATTCGGCATCACGAAAAACCGGCTTTTACCAGTCCCCGAGCCGCCGATGCACAAGATGTTGAGATTGCGTTGATGCTCGGGTTTCCGTGCCCTCGAAGTGCGAAGCCGATGCTGCCGGGTCAACCAAATATTGCGTTCAAGATCCGGGTCCATGAACGGCCGCAGATCTCGCAGTCGTCCCCAGCGGGCGGAGCCGTGCTCTTCGCCGGAGCGTTGCGGCCTGGTTACTGCCCAGGCAGCGATCAACATCAGCATGAACCCTGCGGCTATGGCCGCAGCGATCAGGTCGCGGGGCTCCCACGACCACATCGGTGGCCATGCCACCACTCGACGTATCGCATTAGGGAGCCGCTGTATCCACACTCCCGACTCCGACGAAGCAGTCCATACCCCAGCAGATATCGCGTTCGCAGCATACGCTGCCGCAGCGGCAACAGCGGCCGCGAGCACACCCACCCCCTTCATCCCTGTACTTCCTTTCACTCATTTGCCGCCATCATGGGCAATCCGTCATCCAGTGGTCGTGACCGTCCCGACCCCAGATACCTGGTCACCAGTGACCTTGACCTGCCACACCAACGGTTCCGACTCCCGCACATCACGCTGCCCCTGAGCGTGGATGATGCGGGTGAAAACCACCTCCATCTCCACCCCCTCACCGGTAGGGGAGGAAAAACCCTCCGGGCCAGGCGCTGCCTGAGGTTCATCACCCAACACATTGCTGAACTCGATGCTCACCCAACCGTCGAGGCGTTGCAGCCGCCTCCACCCCGACACATCCCCCAAGGCAGAACCCTTATCCAGTTCCGTCACCAGAGCCGGGGTCATTATCGAGGTGGCACGTCGCCACGCATTTACCGGCGCCTCATCCACACGAACATCCGGCGTCGCAGCAACAGCGACGAACTCAGCCGCCCGCACCGCCACCCCAGGCTTCACCCACGTGGGGATCACGGTGGCTGTGAGCCCCCTTGAAACCATCGGCATCGTCGCTGTCTCCTCTGACAAAGGGTCACCTTCCCGTGACTGCCCACCACAGCCGGCTGCCAGCAGCGTCACCACTACAACTCCGGCCAGAACTGTTCGACGATCCACCGACTCTCACTCCTCAAAATGCAGGAAGTTGGTGAAATCATGCGAGCCCGACCCGACCCGAGCTGTCCGAGATGAAAACTCCCGACTGGTGATGTGGTTGTACTCGTTAATCGTGAAACTGCCATCCTCATGTACGGCAACCACATAAGCAACATGTCCCCAATCACCCGAAAGGCGTTGCGCAACCGACCCCACAGCCGGGGTCTGATCCACCCGGATTCCGGCTTTTCGTGCACCAAGATTCCAAGTGTTCGCATTACCGAAACTACCTCCATCCTGCCGCCACCAGTTATTGAAGTCCTTATACTTCGAGTACGTCTTAACCGCAAATGCCGCATAGCTGGTGCACTGACGCCACGCGAACCCATTCGGGTCATGAGACTCCGCTTTAACCATATCCGGCAACTTTGCATACCACCCCGCATAGTCATCCTTGCCCGCCAAACCACTGGCTCCCGGCACCCCTGCCCCCGCGCAGCCCTGCGGACTCAACGTCGGCAACAAACTCGCGACCGTGGCCTCATGCTTGCTGTAATAACCAGGGAAATCACTCACCTGGACTGTTTGGGCCGCTTGACCCAGATCCATTGACTGCCATCCCTCGACATTCACCAACCCGGGAATGTGATAGCCGACACTGCCTGCCCCATCCCCGTGACGCACCGCGACATCATGGCCGAGGTAGAACGTCCGTGCCGCATAGCGCACATCATTGAGAATATTGGTGTTTTCCTCTACCGTCGCGCCGTCGGCATACCAGCCGACCTTCGCCCGCTGCTGAAATACACCGACATCAACATCACCATTCGGTTTCTTCGTCGATGGGTTGGCACCCATTGTTGATTCCTGCATCGCGGTCATCAACGCGACCGCCCACCCCCTCGGCGGGATTCCAGCCTTCTGGCCCTCCTCCACAATCGCCGTCGCCGTCGCCCGCTGCTCTGCAGTAAGCAGCAAAGAGATGTCCTTACCATTCGGGTTCGGCAAAAAAGCTGCAACTTCTTCCGCGGTGACCGCATGTCCCGGAGCGGATCCGCCCACGCACCTCGTCTGCGCTGCCTGCCGGCGGTGGTTCTCCGCGCCGGCGCCGGTGATGAATGATGGCAGGATTGCGCACAGGGCAGCGACAATACCGATGATGCCGATAAGTACGGGAAGGAGAGCTCCGGCTGCGCCCATGGCCGCAACAACTGTTTTAGCTCCTAGCATGGTGACTCGAACAGTTACTCGCATTGCTGCTCGTGCTGCATGTCTGGCAGCCCATTTCACGGGCCGTCCGGCTTGTTTCAGGCCGAACCGGGTGGGTTTCTGCCATGCTGTTTGAGCGGCCCGGAATGCTGCCCGATCGGCATCAAGATAACCCTCGGCACGAAGGGACGAACCCGCTGTTCTGACTCCGGCACGGATCCCGTTCCGTCCAGCAGCTACGAATTTCTTGGTGCCGCCGCGTATCAGCTTACGGGTGAGGCGGCCAATCAGGCCAGGTTGATGTTTGGTCAATTTGGGGGCCGGCGGCACACCCGGCAGGAATCGTTTGACGACTACCTTCGCAGCGTGCATACCACCCTTGATTGTCGACTTGCTGGTTCGACGTGCATGAGTTGCGCCTTGGCGGAGAAGACTTGCTGCCTGCTCGTCTGTGTCCGCCAGACCCAGACGATCGATCTGCCTTAGCTGGTTCACACTGAGCCGTGCGGCGCTCCTGGCCGCAGATCTGCCTGCCCGACCGATGTGCCGTCCTACCACTTTCCCGGCAGTCAAGGTATCGGCACCTACCTGCCGGGCGGCCTCGGTCAAGCGCTGGCGCCGGGTGGTGGTTTCGGTGACCTGATTCCCCCGTACCTCGGTGATGATTCCACCGTAGCGGGGTGTGGGGGACTGCGGTGAGTCATCCGGGTCGAGGCGGTAGGTCCGCTGCCGGGTAGTGCGGATCCCACCCCATCGGCGGGGCCATTCATTGACCACGACCGGCCCCTGTTTCTTCGAAGGTGGTGGAGAACAAGACGTTCAACGGCCCGTCGTGGGGTTTCCGCCCATTGAACGGAATCGTGGTAGCGCCGACACGCAGCAGACCACAGCCTGGCTCCACGGCGGTGAATGCACGAATCTCGTCCTCAGAGAGCCCCAACAGCTCTGCCAATGCGTCCGCATCGGTATGAGACTGCCCCATCAAGAACAACACCTCAGCATTGTTCAACATCCGGCACGCGGACGGGTTCTCGAGCAAGGCAGTGATGTTCTGCAACATAGCAGTCGGCAATCCACCATACTTCCGGAATCGTTGATAGAACTGGGTGACCTGCTGGGTGGCGTGTTCGTTTGCCAGCAGCAAACTGAATTCGTCCATGTAGAGCCAACTGCGGATTCCGCTACCGTAATTGCGCTGTACCGTGTTCCAGATCGAGTCCAAAACCACCATCATCCCGAAGGTTTGCAGACTCGGGCCGAGCTGACTGGTGTCGTAACACACCAGTCGATGTTTTGTGTCCACATTCGTTTGCCGAGCGAACCCGGAATACGAACCAACAGCGTAGATCTCCAAAGCAGCAGCCACTTGGGCCGCGACCTCGTCGCCCTGACCGCGGACTTCGTGGTAGAGATCCCGCAGCGTAGGCATCTCCTGCTGCTCCGGTGAGGTCTCCGCCCAGCGACGGTACAACGCTGTGATACAGCGGTCCAGCAAAGATTTCGCCGCGGCATCGATACCCGTGTTTCCACCCAGCAGTACTTGCAGCATCCCCAACGCAGCTTCGGTTTTCAGCCGGATTGGATCTCCTTCCACATTCGACAGCACCAGGTCGAACAGGTTGATCGAATGCGTGGAGCCAGCGTGGATATCGATGACGGTGCCACCCAGGGCTTCCACCAAGGCACGGTATTCCCTTTCGGGATCCATGATGATGATCACGTCCTTCGGGCGCCCCAGCAGCACCTCCACGATCTCCCATTTCGTGAAATACGACTTGCCCGAGCCGCTGGTGCCGAGATTGAATGCGTTCCCGTTGCGTTGTTTGCGGCGGTCCATGATGATCGGATTCCTAGTGTTGGCGTTGGTTCCGTAGAACAACCCTTGATCATCCAAGATTTCCTGGGATACAAAGGGCATCATTACCGCCACCGACGCTGTGGTTAGCGTCCGATGAAATGGTACCAGCGACAACCCCAACGGCAGTGCGGTGTTGAACCCTTCCTCCTGCCAAAACTTCAGGAACGACAGCTCACACGACTCGCCCTTGGCTGCTTTACGCACCTGGTCAACACGTTTCGCCAATTCCTCCTTGCCCGAGGCCCGCACCATCACCACCAAGGTGGTGGTGAACAACCGCTGATCCTGCTGATCCATCGCCTGCTGCAGATCACGAACTTCTTCCATACCGTTGATGACCCGCTCGGGGAGGTCATACTCAGGGTCCATATCTGCTTTCAACGCCCGCCTGCGGGCGTCCTGGCGTTCCATCGACAACCCCGCCCGATACGTTCGCACCAGCTGTTTGCCTTCTACCTTGTCAATCGGCTCCACAACGAACGTGATCGCGAGATCGGTCTGTACCTCCGAAAGTCGGGTGAACAACGTGTCTGCCACCCAGGTCGGGTAGTCCCGCATCACCAGTACTTGGTAGTGCAACTCACCTTCGTCGCCCACCAGTACCAGACGTGACCGGTCTCCCAACTCCACCGCCTGCGGAGCCAACTCGTCATGAGTTGTCGCACCGGACAAATCCATTGCGGCATAGTCGAAACCCTTCGCGTAGCAGCCACGAGTCCATTCCCGTAGCAGTTCGATCCTGCCCACACCATCCAACTGCTCCGCGCGACACTGCAACAACCCCAACATGTGTTTGGCCACCAATGTCACAAGACGATCCAGCCGCGCTTTCGCTTCCTCGAGATCCGACGCTTTCACCGTTAACGTCAAATACTTCTCGGTGACGATCACATACTTCCGATCCCCGATGCTGGCGTGCACGATCCGATTGTGATCACTCCGCAACGCAGTGAACTCATCCCCATACCTAGGCTCCGGAAACAACACACGCCCCACCAAGCTACGGCGCTCGACACGGCGATTCATGATCGTGACCGCCAAATGCTCACCCGACCCGAACTTGTTGAACAACTGAGCATACGACTCCAAAATAGAATGCTGCTGCTCATCCGTCGCCATCTGATAATTAATATCAGACAACTTCAAGCACGCGGAATACAAGCCGCCACCAAGAACACACACACCGGACTCAAGCATCGACTCATACCACAAAAACTCCTGCGCCCGCCGCGCCAAACGCGACTTCTTCTTCGTCTTCCCTCCACGTCGTTTCCTGTCGTGACCGACATCCGGACGCCCCGATGGCTTGCTGTTAGGCTCCTGCTTCTTTCCGTCGTTTCGCTTCTTTCCAAGAAACATGACTACTCCTTCCCGGGAATCGAACAGAATCTTCCGAGTTCGGTGAATGATTCACATACAAAAGACGCTTCGGCGACAACGACGTGCGCAGCATATGAGGCGCCCATTTCTCCGTGCGGATACCCATAGGTCTCACCCATGCCCACGCCCCCACCGGGACCGCTACAGGAGCAACCGCGAACGGTAGCATTCGGATACTCTCAAGACCGAAAACCAAGAACAACACGAACCCTACAGCGGCAGTAGCGACCGCCAGAATCCCGACCGCTCCCATCTGCCGCCAGGTCAACCCCCACATGACCTTCGGATCAAGATCCGTGATCTCCGCATAGACACGCATTTCAATTGCCATATCTACCTCTACCGTTTACTCTCCAAATCCCGGAATGCCGCCTTCTCAATGATCAAACCAGGCTGGTAGTACGTTTTGTAGTACTCCATCCGCACCCGCACCGGATCAGTCGCGGCAGACGTGGTCAACGTCAAATTGAACCGGAACTCGCAACTACCCGGACCATCGAACCGAGGTTTCTTCTCACCGATCACACGCCGCTGCGCCAGCAACTCGGTCGCGTCACTGCTCCACCCAGTGACCTTCCCGGCCAGCTTCTCGATCCACGCCGCCCCCTCCAACGGCTCATGACTCCCACGAGCCCCTTTGTCTGTGACCTCCATCGACGCGCCGCCGTCAGGTCTGAGGGCAAGCGCCGCCCACACGATCCTGCTGCCGTCACTCGTGGAGGACGCAGCAGTCCACGTCACGCCAGAAGTCAACTTGGCCACGGCCTGCTCAGCACACGGCCAATACTTATCAGCCGCCGCCTGATCCTCCACCGCTGCTGCATCGATCACCGAGGTCACCTCATCAACGCTCTTCGCGGCCTCCAGCTTCGAACGCACCTGGTCCTTGTCGTCGATGAAGACCATGCCATCCAGCCGTTCCGCAGCATCCTTCCGGACCTGCTCCACCGATGCACCACACGACACCAGCCCCGCAACAGCGGTGGCCGCCAGCAGTAGCCCAGCAAATTTCCTCATGTCAGCCTCCTAGTAGCTCGTTTGCGATCTTCCCTGATCCCATCACAAGCATCCCCAGCAGGATCCCCATAAAAATGAACTTCCCACCCAATGAGAACGCGGCCGCAACGCCGCCCTCAGGCAGGCCCGTCATCGCAGCCCCAGCCCACCGCGTCGTCAGAATCGTGTAAATCCCAAAAAGAATCACCAACACAAACGACTGCAACACAGTGGCAGCGTAATTCTTGATGAAACCAATCCCGAACGAACGAGTATGGTCTGAAACCATCATCGCCATCGGCACCGGAGCAAACGCCCCATAAATATACAGCTTGATGAAACGCATCACCACCAAAGCGAATCCACCCAGCACGGCACCTTTATTGATGAGCCATGCCAGCAACATCAGGACCACCAAAACGGTCTGTCCCAGCCAATCGAGATCCTTCACTGCCCCCAAAAACTCATCGAAATCATGATCCGGCCACGTTCCAGACGTGAATAGTTTGTTGGTTTCCGACGCCAGTGACGCGCCAAACTGGTAGATCGCCGCTAAAATAGCCGGGGCCTGATGAAACACCGCCCACACAATACCGAATTTGATCCAGGTGAACACGCTCATTCGAAGTTGTGTGTCCCCACCCCCGTCGGTCATCAACATCACACGATGCATTTCAAGAAGAAACAAGATCACCAACACAACAGCAGCAGCGGTCTCCATCAACGCAGTCGAAATCGTCGACACATAACCCGCTACCTGAGCAGTAGCATCATGATTATCCCCCCACGCCTCAGGGGACTCCAGAACGGTAGCCATCGACAAACCGAACATCGAACCCAACCCCGACGACAAATCCGCCAAGATCGGACGCAAAATCGTATCCGTCCACGCCTCCAACAACACCATCACGACAACACCTCACAGCAAAGCAATCAAAGCAGTTCCCGCCGCCGCAATGATCGCGCCACCCATCATATGATTCAACGCAGTCTTCATCCCACTACCATCGCGCTCACCAAAGAACTGGAAACCCAACTGCACCAAACCCCAAACAGCCCACACGGCACCCCCAATACCGATCAGAGCCCCCAAGCCATCCAAAATCAAATTCAACAACGTCGTATCAACCTTGACGTCCTTGATCTCCAACAAAAACATCATCATCTTCCTCCTGTAAACCCGAAAACAAGTATCAACACAAACAGTCAATTACCTAGACGAGAACCCCAACAATCAGACCCCCGACATCCCCTCCGAAGCCGCCCTCTCAGCAGCATCCAACTCACGCCGCAACCACCAGAACCGGGACCGCCCCGCATCAGCAGATCCTGTCCGGATCGCCTCCAACCGGGCGGCCTCAGCCCGCACCGCCACCGGAGAACACTCCTCAGCCCGCAACGGCGGCAGCGACGGCGGATCCGCCGGACGTCGCTGTCTGGACGGCGACGACTTCGGAGCCCCTTCCGGCGGAAGCTTCCCCAGGCGATGCGCCACCAAACCGGCCATCCGACGCACCCGATCCGGTACCGGATTCGCCGCCAAGCAATCCCGCAGCTCGGCCGCGGTCCAGCCAGCCGCGAGACGCTCCCGCAGCAGCGGCACCACCGTGGCCACGCCGTCGTCGTCGAGGACCTGCATCGGCTCCGGCAACACCCGACGCACCAGAGCCCAGTCAGCCGCCACATCACGCCCCACCGACGCAACACCGGCCCCTGTGGCGGGGGAGACGGCCCGGCCACCGGCCGGAGCCGACCCGGCTGCCGGCAGACCAACACCACCCCGGGAATCTTCGACGTCGGATCCAGGTCCTGACCCGACCCCACCAGACCCGTCCGCCGACACCACCGCCGACGACGGCGTGGGGGGTAGGGGGGTTGGTGGTTCTACAAGTGATGGTTCTCCTATAGAGACGTCACCAGTGTCACAACGATTCGCGTCACCACTGTCACAACGATCCACCGTTACGACACCAGTGTCACAACGGACCTGACTAGGACCTTCGTTCGCGTTCGGCACCGTTGTGACACCCATGTCATAACGGACCTGACTAGGGCCTTCATCCACAGACCCCACAGCGGCGCCGCTGATGTCTCCACGAGCAAAGCTAGAAAACTCACGCACCACACCAGGCCGCGCTGTCCGCACGCCCCTTCGACGACTCAGATCATCCGGGACATTCAACCGATACACCGAGTTCGTACGACGCAACCCCCCACGAGCCCCAGCCGCCAGACCCATCGACCGCTCAATCAACCCAGCCTCTTCCAAGGCTTTCAACGCCCGCTGCACCGTCCGCGTCGACACCGACGCCATCCCAGCCAGAGTCTCCACATGAGGCCACGCAAGATCTTCATCATCAGCAAAATTCGCCAGCGCAACTAACACCAACTTGTGCACCGGCGGCGCAACCTCAGTGTGGAAAGCCCAGTTCACAGCCCAGATACTCATGACCTCACGGCTCCTCAACACCAGGTAACGGATCCACACCACCCCGCCCATCAGGATCATCCGGCAGGGCCGGGAGGGGGGACACCCCGACCCCATCGGACGACCCCGCAGCAGGATCGAACCCCAACACCGCAACCACAGCCGACCACGGAATCTGCCACCGACCCGACGGCAACTGAATCGCCCCCGGAAGTAACCCGGAGGCGCACCAATGTCGGACGCTCCGCTTCGAGGCACCAGGGATCCAATCGGCCGCCTCTTCAGTGCCGATCCACTCTTTTTTGGTGGCATCGTGTGTTTTTCGCGCGCTCACGCGCCTAGTGTGCTGCGCGTCCAAGTTGTTTGTCAATCGTCATGTTGTGCGTTTTGTGCGCAGTCGTCTATGATGTGCTTCATGGCCAGGGACCTAGAAACAGCTCGCGATGCGGGCCTCATCAGTACCTACAGCGCCGACGAGGCGGTGGGTATTGCCGTGAACAACCTGATGTTCCAGCGACGAGTCACCCGGAAGCAGCTTGGTGATGCGCTTGGAGTGACTGGCTCCAATGCTGGCAGGAAGCTGCGGGGTGAGATCGGATGGTCACTCAATGACCTGTACGTGACATCCGAGCTGTTGCAGATTGAGCTCAGGGACATCTTGCCGCAGCGCGTCGCCCAGGATGATGCCGGCTACCTGCCCGTCGCGGCTGCGGGGACGAGATCCGCCGCGGCCCGGGGGTTTGCTGCTGCGGCGGCCCCCTCGTGCCCCCAGCGGGGATCGAACCCGCGACCCATGGATTAAAAGTCCACTGCTCTG
>ERZ773008.460-NODE-460-length-29669-cov-10.819849_pt1 | contig 29669 bp, 21 predicted proteins | sample MGYA00580664_ERZ773008 | MGnify/ENA primary metagenome ERZ773008 (study PRJEB29015, sample SAMEA2738016) | human oral metagenome | biome: human oral; feature: human-associated habitat; material: dental | place: China | collected 2048 ... | reverse complement strand
TATGCTGGTGCTCCGGCGTATACGGCTCCGGTGAACTCACCGTTTAACGATGTGCGCCCCGGCACGATGTTCTACCGGGAGATTACCTGGCTGGCAGCGAAGGGTGTTACGAAGGGGTGGAGTGATGGCACTTACCGCCCGGGTGAGCCTATTCACCGTGATGCAATGGCCGCGTTTATTTACCGATACAGGCATCAGGGGTAATACCGCCGACAGGCTGTAGCGTCCAATGAGTGATAACCGAGGTGGCCCCGCGCCATTACTGCCCGCAGCGGCGTAAAGATGGGGCTGCCTCACGGGGTGGCTGGTGTGTAAATACCGGGTGTGTCAACAACCTGACTTTTGCACCCACGCCACCCCGCAGCGGGTAACTATTACATGCAGAAAACATAAATATTAAATTGAATCTGCAATATCCAGGAATATATTCCTAACTTCACTAGAGTAATAGTTGAATTTTATTTCAAGCGCACTATAAGTGATGTGCATAATATTCATAAATATTAGCTGTTTTTGTCTTTTAACATCCCCGCATTTTGGTACCTTAAATATGTTCTAGCAACAATGTACCGTTAAGCATTGGATACACACATGTCTACCTTTTACTCCCGCAAGGGGTTGAAGAAGGGTATCTGCGCAATCGCTCTTGTAAGCTCTGTCGCTATGCCTCTCACACCTGTCCTTGCAACCCCCGTTCAGCCAGCTGCCCGGTTAGCACCCACTGATCAAAACACTAAGACCGCCGCAGATTACAATCTTTTTAATAAGAACGTTATTACTAAGACCATTGATAGCTCACCTGCCCAGAGTGCGCGAGTTGGTAAATATATTATTCACCTCGCTGCCGCCTCTGCTTTGGGCAAAGAGGCTTCAACCTACACCATTATTAACCCCGAAACCATGCAGACGGTATCAACCGGGCAGCTGCAGGCTGGGGGCGGCGCGCATTTTGCTGCTAATTCCGAGACGGGTGAAATCCTAATCGCTGCCACAGACACCAACCAGCTGGAACGGTACACCGTTACTGAGGACGGGCAGCTGAGCCCCGCCCAACCGGTTTCTGGTTTCAACTTTGACCCCGCAGAGGAGACCCTGGCGATGGGGTACAACAAGTTCACCCACTCCTGGGGTGTGCTTACCTCTAAAAACTACATTACGGTTGATTCCTCAGGGCTGCTCAGCAGCATGCCGCTGCCCGACCCGAAAACCCTAGATCCGGCTTTGGCCAATGCGCCCGATGCCGATACCTCGGAGTATTACGGCGCCCAATACACGCATACGGCGAACGTGCTTGCCCCGCTGCCCGACGGGTCATTTGTGTATGACTCGGGAACGACTATCTCAAATGAGCAGGGGGAGGTACAGCGCGGTTATCTGCTCCATTTCAGCAAAGATGCGGTGAAGGTTTTTGACGATGGCACAGCTATTGCTGAGCGCGTCTCATACGGCCGAGTAACCACCACCGACGACGGTCGCGTATACCGTTGGAGCTACCTGCATAATTCCTCATACCAGGTTCTCTCATACGCCGACGGGCAGTTTACTGTGCTCAATGGCAAAACCTCGATTCACGCGAAGGGCCTGGAGAGCATTGGTGAGCTATTTACGGTGGGCGATAAGCTTGGCGTTCTGGATTCCGTGAATAACCGCATCGTTATCCTCGATAAGGATATGAACGTTGAGCGAAGCATTAGTCTGACCGGTGTGAGCGCTAAAAACACAAACCGCGGCTCACTTAATGCTGTGGCACTGCCCAATGGGGATATTGTTTTCCCGAGCACTGCTGAGGATCCGCAAGAGTTCACTACTGTGGTACAGATGAACCGCCTGGTGAGCGCTCAGCCGGAACAGCAGCCCGCCCCCGAACCTGAAAAACAGGCGAACCCTCAGATCACTTTAAGCACCGATGAGATTAAATCGGATGAGGGCGCCTCGGTGACCGTTTCGGGTACCGGCTTCTACGGTGAGCAGGCGCAGCACGGTGTGTACGTATACCTGGTGCGTAAGGATGCATTCCCCGCTCACAGTGCTGATGAGCGTGACCCCGCTGTGGCTGCAGTCGCCTTCGTGAAGGGTGCAGATATTCAGGATGGTGCGTTTACCGCTGTTCTTAATGTCCCCGGGAACACACTCGACCCCGCCGCAGAGTACGTGGTAGCAACCGGTGCGACGGGTGCGGCACAGGATGATGGTGCCGCCCTGAAAGCGGGGCTTTTACAGGCATCAGCCCCCGTGAAGGTAACCGAGCCGCAGAAGCAGGCAGACCCGAAGATCACTCTCTCTGCCACCGAGCTTAAGGTGGACGCAGAGTCGAATGAGGTGCTGGTGAACGGCACCGGGTTCCACGGCCAAGGTGCGGCTAAGGGCGTGAGCGTTGGCGTGTACGAGGCTGATGAGCAGGGCCAGCCTACCGGTAGTCCGGTTGGTAATGAGGCCCTGGTGCACGCGAACGATCTGCACGATGGAGGCTTTGCCGCCTCTGTCACCGTGCCCGGCTCGCTGTTGGATGCGTCGAAAAAGTATGTGGTGGCCGCAAAAGCTGAGAATGAGGGTGTGAAACTGGTGGCGCTTTCCCCGGTGACTGTCAAGCCCGCGCAGCCGGTGGCTGATCCGAAGCTGAGCATTGATAAGAGCGAGCTTGACCCCACTCAGGATAATGCTGTGACCGTTTCGGGTTCCGGCTATGTGGGTACTGCCGCCCAGAACGGCGTGTACGTTGCCGTGGTGGAGGCTGAGAAATGGCAGGAAGGCAACACCCCGGATACGCATTCTGTTGCTGCGATGACTCGTATTGCAGCTGAGGATGTGCATGATGGGCAGTTCCGTGCGACCCTCAACATTGCCGCAGGTACATTGGATGCTTCGAAGAAGTACCTGATTGTTTCTTTCGCGTCGCCGGAGCTCAATAAGAGCGACCGCTCATTGGACACTACAGCCGAGATGACGCTCAAGGTGCCCGAGTCGCCTAAACCAAGTCCGACACCTGAGCCCAGCCCAACACCTACTCCGGAGCAGCCTAAGCCGAGCCCAAGCCCGACACCGGCTCCTACTCCGGAACCGTCTCCCAAGGCCCCTGAGCCTTCGCCGAGTCCGACACCCTCACCGGAAAAGCCCACACCGGACCCGACACCTACCCCGGAGCAGCCTAAGCCGAGTCCAAAACCTACGCCCGAAAAGCCGGCTCCGCAGCCTACTCCCACTCCGGAACAGCCTAAGCCGAGTCCAAAACCTACGCCCGAAAAGCCCAAACCGGACCCGACACCCACCCCGGAGCAACCCAAGCCGAGTCCAACGCCCTCACCGGAAAAGCCGACTCCGCAGCCTACTCCCACTCCGGAACAGCCTAAGCCAAGCCCTAAGCCCACACCGGAGAAGCCAAAACCGCAGCCTCCGGCGCCTGAGCCGCCCAAACCAGCTCAGCGGTTTAAGGATGTGTACCCCACGGATCAGTTCTACACTGAGATTGAGTGGCTTGCTTCCACGGGGATCACCACCGGTTGGCCTGATAATACCTATCGCCCGCAGAATAATATTGAGCGCGGTGCAATGGCGGCGTTCTTCTACCGTATGGCGGGCAGCCCCCGTGTGATGATGCCGTACCGGTCTCCGTTTAAGGATGTGGACGCCTCGTACCCGTTCTACAAGGAAATCGTGTGGATGTACCAGCAGGGTATTACCACCGGTTACCCGGACGGTACGTTCCGCCCGAATGATTCGGTCAGCCGTGAGGCCATGGCGGCGTTCTTCTACCGTCAGGCGAGGGACTACCGGTTCTACGCTCCGCGGCACACGTCATTCGTTGATGTGAACGGGGATAACCTGTTCTACACCGAGATCAGCTGGCTGGCCGATCGCGGTATTAGCCGTGGCTGGGACGACCGTACTTACCGCCCGGGCCAGGCCATTACCCGTGACGCAATGGCGGCCTTCCTGTACCGTTACCACCGTATTTACGGTAAGAAGTAATCAACGGTTCAGGCTCTTGAGTCTCCCCCGCGCCGCGCAATCATCATCTCCTCTGATTGTGCGGCGCGGGGGTTCTTTTCTGCACTGTATTAATGCATTGTGATTGTGCGCCGTGTTTTCTGGGGCGTCTGCGGATTCAACATTTTCTCCTCTGTGCCCCACTCCCCTGTTTGCACACCAATAATGTGGCCCATGGGGCATGTGTAGGGGGTCATAGGTCTTTGACTGTGCTGCACGATACTAAGACCACACCAGATACTTTACACATGAAACATATATATACAGAGAATTAAAGTATGTAAACATACATATCTATTTTTAATGACACTAAAGTGCGAATAAGCCATTTAATGAATATTAATCTATGAATAGTTTTTCTACACCTTTACTTTACAGTTAATGCTTTTCGGGGTAATTTTGCGGTTTTCCTCGACTCCCACTAGGCGTTTTGCTACCGTGAAGGTATCGATAAATTACTTTACGAGTGGAGTAATCTGATGGGTAATTCATTCTCACCGCACAACCTGCCCAAGCGCGCATGCGCTCTGACTCTCGCCGGGGCTCTTGCTCTGCCGCTCGGTGCCGCCCTAGCACCGGCAGCATTAGCAGCCGAAACTCCGGCCGCCGCACAAGCCGCTGGGCAGCCTGCAGCCAGCGGCCCCAAGCTGACCGTCGATACCCCAAACCTTGACCTGATTGATGGCGGAACCATTACGGTGCGCGGCACCGGGTTCACCGAGCAGCACCGTGAACAGGACGGTTCGCTCGCCATTGCATTCGGCCCGCGGTCTATGTTTGTTGAAGGGTCACAGCAGAAGATGCGGCGCGTCCCTAACCTTTACACTACTGTAATTCCGAAAGACAAGATTAACGCTGACGGTTCCTTCGAAATTCAGCTCAACGTCCCCGGCAATGATATAGACCCGGCGAAAGGCCCGTACAGCATTGGCACCTTTAAGCTGGATGTGGACTCCGAGTATTTTTACGGCACCATGACGGGTGTGAGCGTTCCGCTCAATACTGTCACGGGTGAGGTGCAGCGCCTGTCCATTCGCAATAACCAGCTGAATCCTGTGGATAAACAGGCCAGCCTGACAGTTAGGGGGCTGAACTTCTCGAATATTCCCGCAGGTTCAACCTCGTACGCGCAGATCGTTGAGGTGGACGCGAACGGGAAGCCTCAGGGTGAGCCTCTCGCTTCCAAAGACATTACCTTTGCCGCGCAGGACGGTAAAAACACCAGCAGTTTTACGTCCACTCTGGAGTACTCGGGGTTCAAGGTTGATGCTTCGAAGCGTTACGCCTACATTGTGTACAACCGGCATAACGGCCAGGTGAATGAGATTGCGCGGGCAAACCTGCCGGTGAAGGACGCCCAGCCAAGGGTCAAGTACATCGGCGAGACGATCAACACCACCAAGTCATACAACCACGTGTCGGTGTGGGCCACGAATTTCCGGTTAGATGAGGACGATTCCTTTGAGCTGGTGCTTCGTGAAAAGGGTACCGGCACCGTGGTGAAGCGGGTGAAGCAGGATTGGAAAGCCGCAATGTTCCCTGATGGTTCAGGCGCTATTGTGGATATGGGAATCAACGGGTCGCAGGTAAGCGCCTCTAAACAGTACGAAGTTACCGTGTCGGTGAAGTCGCAGGATCCGTCCCGCGCGGTTAGCCGCACCATTGATATTCCTGCGGTTACCTCACAGCAGGAGGTCCGGAAGCCGAAGTCCCGGTTTGTTGATATGGAGTCCTCACAACGCTACTACCAGAGTGCCACGTGGGCGGTGGATCAGAACGTGCTGGAAGCCCGTGATGGCCGTTTCTCCCCGTCAGAGAGTGTAACCCGCGGACAGCTGGTAGAGGCACTGTACCGTATGGCTGGCTCCCCTGATATACAGCTCCCAGCCCAGTCACCCTACCGCGATATTTCCACCAGCAACCCGCGGTATAAGGCGATTGTGTGGGCTCGTCAGCAGAATATTGGTAATGAGTATGGGGACGGCTCATTCCACGCAGATGATAGCGTGAACCGGCAGACCCTTGTCTCGTTCATGTATCGCGCCGCCGGTAAGCCGAACGTGACCCTCCCGAAGTATTCACCGTTCACCGATGTGCGCGCTGGCAGCAACATTTACTACCGCGACATGGTGTGGGCGCAGCAAAAGGGCGTGGTGCTTGATGCACAGTCTAAGGAGTTCAACCCGCGCGCTCAAGTGAGCCGTGGTGAGGCTGCTCAGTTCCTGTACCAGTACGCGAATGCTACGAGGACGCGATAGCACCGGCTGTTCTCTCCCTGCAGAGGTAGTCAGCTAAAGGTGGAAGACCCCGGGACCCGTGGTGGGTTTCCCGGGGCCTTCCCGTTTCTAGACGCCGCACACCTTATACCCCGCAAAACGCCGCAATGTGGGTTTGTGTGGGTTGAGGTGTTTGGGTTTTACGGCGAATTACCGGGTGGATGCTGAGCCCGCCGCGCTGCCGGTGGATACGGTGAAGTCCCACGGGTCGGTGTTCAGTGATGAGACGGTGAAGGTAATGCTGTGGCCGCGTTCGGCCAGTAGCGCCTGCAGCCTCTCACCGGCGCGCTGCAGCCAGAGCGATTCGCTGGCCGCGTGGGAGCAGTCAATCAGCGCGCACTCGGTGCCGCGCACGAGTTCTTGTTCACGGAATTCGCTGGCGGGGTGGTGCCGCAAGTCGGCGGTAATGTACACGTCTGCCCCGACGGAACGTACCGCCTCGAACAGGGAATCGCCCGCCCCTCCGCACAGTGCCACACGGCTAATGCGCTGCTCTGGGCGCCCGGCGATACGCAGCCCGCCAGCGGTTGCCGGTAGCGCATCCGCCAAGCGTTCAGCGAGGGCACGCAGGGTGAGCGGTTCAGGCAGTGTGCCCACGCGCCCGGTTCCGACGGGGTGTTCCTCTCCCTCAAGTTCTTGGGTTTGGGGTTCGGCCAGTGCGGTGCGGTCGGTGAGGTTCAGGGCGTCGCAGAGTGCCTCGTTCACGCCCGCAATGGCGGCATCGGCGTTAGTGTGCGCCCCGAGCAGGCCGCATTGTCCTTCGATGAGGGTGTGCAGCACGTGCCCTTTATAATCCGTGTCGGGGATGAACTGCGCCCCGCGCAGCAGCAGCGGGTGGTGGGTGATGAGCAGCCCCGCGCCGTGTTCTACGGCTTCGTCAGCGGTGGCGGCGAGGGCATCAACGGCGAAGTGCACGTGCTTCACGGGGGCGGCGGTGCGCCCGCAGACCAGCCCGGATGCGTCCCACCCGGCGGCCAGCTGCGGCGGGTAGAGGTCGTGGAAGGCGGCAACAACCTGCGCTAGGTTTGGTGTGGTGGTTTCAGTCATGTCTCTATTGTGGCATGAGCACCCGGCGGGGAATATTCGGAAGGTGCGGGGCGTTTAATGGGGTGTCAGGTGAGACAGTGGTTTTCGTGAAGGAGCGGGACGATGCGTAGTTTTGTGGTTGGCGGCGGCTGTTTTTGGTGTATTGATGCGGTGTTCCGCCAGTTTAAGGGCGTGAGCGTGAGCGTGTGCGGCTACGCTGGCGGCACCGTGCCGAACCCGGATTACCGGTCGGTGTGCTCGGGGGCGACGGGGCATCACGAGGTGGTGCGCGTTGATTTTGATGAGAACGTGATCGGTGAGGACGCGGTGCTGGATATTTTCTTCGCCTCCCACGACCCCACAAGCTGGGATCGTCAGGGGGCAGATACCGGGTCGCAGTACCGCTCGGTGCTGCTGTATGCCGACGAGCAGCAGCGAAAGGTTTTTGAGGCGGCGAAGGTGCGGGCGCAGGCTCTTTTCGATGCTCAGGTAGTGACGGACATAAAACCTCTTGAGACGTTCTGGGAGGCGGAAGACTACCACCAAGACTACTACGCGCTGAACCCGTACCAGGGGTACTGCTCTGTGGTGATCAGCCCGAAGGTTGCGGCAGCCCGCCGTAAGTACGCGCATCTTCTGAAGTAGCTTTGGCACTGTGGCAATAGAAAATCCCCGGCTTTTGAGAGCCGGGGATTCTTTAGTCTTAGCGTGACCCCAACCGGATTTGAACCGGTGTTGCCGCCGTGAGAGGGCGGAGTACTAGGCCGCTATACGATGGGGCCGTGAGAATTTCTTCTCGTTGTGTGCCGTGGGTGTTTCGGCAACAGATATAACTATACAGTTCGGGTACCCCACCACCAAATCAGCTATCAGTGTTTTACGACACTTCCACAGGGTGGTGTTTGGGGTGGCTCCCGCCAGGGTTTCCTCCCCGTTCAGGCACCGTACTGCGGCGGTTTTACGCATCACCCACCGGGAAGGGGCACCCCTGTTTTTCGGGGTGCCCCTGCGGTTTTTCACGCAGCCTGCCGGTTAGCGCACCAGGTGGCGGCTAGGATTTACTGCGGCGGCGTACAACCAGCACCACCGCACCGGTCACGATAGCCAAAGCACCCATACCCGCCAGCATGATCACGCCGTTCGCGCCGGTATTCGCCAGGCTGCGGGATGTGGAGCCGCGGGTCCCCTGGGGTGCGGAGTCACCGCCGGGATGGTTACCGTTAGCAACGGTCACGGATACGCTTTCCTGAGTGGCCTCGGGCTTCGCCTCACCGGTGGTGCCTCCCGTTGCTGAGGGTTGCGCAGATGCCGACTCGGTGGGGGCGGGGGTCGGTGAAGGCGCGGTCACAGCCGCAGTTTCGGTGGGCTGTGCCGGGGTGCTCCCGCCGCCCTGGTTCTGCTCAGTTTTCGGGCCGGACACGCTAGAGCTGGTCTGCCCGTCCTTGGTGATCTCAAACATTGCGGAGTAGTCCAGGCTGCGGTTAGTCACCGACAAGTCGTGCGCGGCAATGGTGCCGACCGTGTACTTCTTGCCGTACTCTAGGGTGTTCGCGGGGATGGGCAGGTCAATCTCAAACGAGCCGTCCTTCAGCTGCTCGGGGCGCACCCACACGGCGTTCTTTGACAGGTTCATGGCCTGCTCACGGTCAATGCTCTGCCCGGGTTTCCAGGTCCCCTCAGGGACGAGGAACACGTACACGCCCTTCGCTGCACCCTCCCCCACGTAGCCGCTGCCTTTAATGTGGAGTTTATAGTCTGCGGTGATGTCGATCTTCCCGTCGGGGAACTCAATCACCGGGCTGGCGTAGCTCACGGTGCGGGTGGCCTCGGTGGGGTACCCCTGAAATTCGCGCTGCTGCGGGGTGATCTGCACGACCGCCTCATCCCCTGCTTTCACCTCAGCTTTGAACTTCATAATGGAGTTCGGGTGAATCTCTGACTCGGCGGCGGGGATCTCGCTGCCGTCCTTGTCTTTCTTCGCTTTCGAGGTGGTCTTATCTGAGGTTTTCACCTCACCGGTGGCACCGTTCAGCACGTACGGCACGCGGGCTGTGCCGGGCAGATCCTGCTTGTCTACAGCCACGATCGAGCCGTTATTGAGCATGGTCAAATCATTAGCTTTCGCACCGTTCATGGCGACCTCACCAATGACTTTGCTGGTGGCACCGTCAATCACACCAACTTTGCCGGTGCCGAAATCACTCACATACACCAGGTCGCGCTCTTCATCATGCTCCATGGCCAGGGCCTGGGTGCCGAAAGCAATCGTTTTCTTGTACTCGCCGGTGGTGAAGTCATACACGGTCACCCCCGAATTAACACCGTTCACGCCCTGGGAAGAAACATAGATTTCGTTCAAAGACTTATCGATGGCAACATCAGAAGGGCGAACTTCAGTGCCCTCAGTATCTGCGTGAACATCAATGGTGCGCACAGTTTTGAGGGTGTTCGTGTCTACCACGAACAGTTTGCCGCTGGTGCGCTCCGGCACATACAGCAGGTGATCCTGAGAATCGACGTGCATGTTCATGCCCACATACCGCACCCCGCCGTCAGGGGCACCCGCAAGCTGCAGCTTCTGAACCTGCTTAGTTTTCAAGTCAATAGCCGACACATAGAACCGGCCCGACACGAACGCCTTCCCTGAGGCGTGGTCAATGCGCACCTCACGCGGGTGCTCAATCCAGTTCGCGTTGTTCTTATCAAGCCCGTGGTTAGTCCACACAAGCTTCATCGTGGCCTGGTCGTACACCGAAATGGAGTTATCGCGGGTGTTCGTAACCCACACGGTTCCCTCAACATCATCAACTTCCACCCCGTAAGCGGCCGCAAAATTGTAGCCTCTCTCACCCTTAATAATGGGCAGCTCGGCCACGGCCTCAACCTTCAACGAGTCAGCATCAAGGCGGGCGAGAGTGGAGACATGCATGTCCCCGTCAGCGGTTCCCGCCACCCACAGCTTATGGTTTTTCTTAGAATACGAGATCTGGAACTGGCCCGGTAGGCCCTGCGTGATCTTAGCTTTAGTTGCCGCCGCATCTAAGGTACGAGACGTGGCAGCAGGTGCGCTCTGCGATTCTGGTGCGCTAGGGGCAGCGAACGATGCGGGAACAGCAACCCCAGAAACACTCAGGGCCAAGGCCCCAGCCACGAAAGACTTTGTAACCTTGCCGGAAGCGAGAGTCAGGTTCATTGGTTTCCTTTCGAAACAAAAAACGCGCCGCGCACCACCGGGAAGACCACTCTTAGCCGGAAGAAACAGGGCGCGCATCCAAAAGCATCCTCAATAATGCTCTACCCATAATTTTTAGCAAACTCCCAGGGTTTTACAAACCGAATACCGAAAATACACAAAAAATTACTTTTATCCCCGCAGCCCATGAAAAAACGGTAGACGCGAAGCTGACGGTTAGAAAACACAGCAAAAGAAAATTAAATAAAAGAAAGCGGCCAACCCACCCAAAAAAATTTCGGGCAGGCAAGCCGTTTTCTAGCAGACCCTACGGGTGCAGGGAACGATCAGGAGCCTTCTCTATTAACTGTAGAGTATAGACCCCCCTCCCCGCAGGTGCACAGCACATGCTGAGGGCGGAATCTGCAAAATATTTTAATAAAACCAGTGAGGTAAGGAATAGAAAATACGAGGAGCTACATCATGCCCAGCCAGCAGCCGCTCGGATTATCCATATGTGGGGAACGCAAAAACCGCAGGGTACATACCCTAGTAAACGTCGGTTCATCTCCACATATTGTGGGAAAAACGATTATTTCCGTGCGGTTGCGACTGTTTTGCGGAGCCCATCCCCACGTGTGTGGGGAACACGCAACCAAGATTTTCTTACCTGCGTACTTCTCGGGCTCATCCCCACGTATGCGGGGAACACGCCCACCTGCCGCGCCCGTTGGTGAACTCTGCGGGCTCATCCCCACGTATGCGGGGAACACTGTTTCCCCCGGTGGTTCCGGTTCGGTGGGCTGGGCTCATCCCCACGTATGCGGGGAACACACCCGCATGCTTTTCGGCTTTGATGCACCCGGGGGCTCATCCCCACGTATGCGGGGAACACGCGGTAGCCCGGCCCTGGTGGGCATGGCGGGGGGCTCATCCCCACGTATGCGGGGAACACTCACCTCTGAGACCCCTTTTACGGGCACCATTGGGTTCATCCCCACGTATGCGGGGAACACGCTTCGACGGTATCCACCTGGAACACGTCGATGGGCTCATCCCCACGTATGCGGGGAACACGACCACCCTCCGAGCAGGTGGTAGGCGTTGCTGGGCTCATCCCCACGTATGCGGGGAACACCTGATTTCTACGGTGGGTACTATCATCGGCGGGGGCTCATCCCCACGTATGCGGGGAACACTTGATTTTCATGTAGAGCCCGGCGTCGTTTTCGGGCTCATCCCCACGTATGCGGGGAACACGTTTTCCACAGGCACCTCGGTGCCAAATTTTTGGGCTCATCCCCACGTATGCGGGGAACACATGCCGCTACACTAGAAGCGGCGGCGTGGGCAGGGCTCATCCCCACGTATGCGGGGAACACGTTACCGGCTGTTCTGCCTCAGGTACGGTTTCGGGCTCATCCCCACGTATGCGGGGAACACCGCACGCCGGGGGCTTCAACTACACAAACACGGGGCTCATCCCCACGTATGCGGGGAACACGTTACCGTATCATCCCACAGGCCGGGGATTTGGGGCTCATCCCCACGTATGCGGGGAACACGTACCCTGTGCTGGGCTGTTCGGGTCTGTGTCGGGCTCATCCCCACGTATGCGGGGAACACCACGGGGTCGTCGATAATCAGCAGATCAGCCGGGGCTCATCCCCACGTATGCGGGGAACACCTTGACGGCCGAGCAGGCGGCCGAAGCCTACGGGGCTCATCCCCACGTATGTGGGGAACACCTCTCCGGTAGGGTCACGATATGCGGGTGCGGGGGCTCATCCCCACGTATGCGGGGAACACCTAGTGGTCTCCTCGATACCCTGCGCCTGCACGGGCTCATCCCCACGTATGCGGGGAACACGTGCGCCTAGTATGTCGGCTTGCGCTTGTGGTGGGCTCATCCCCACGTATGCGGGGAACACATCCGGTCGAAATTGCACCTCGCCTCGGTATCGGGCTCATCCCCACGTATGCGGGGAACACTTCTGACTAGGGCCTTCCCCGGGCGGCACCCCGGGCTCATCCCCACGTATGCGGGGAACACTCTTGACAACGCAAGAGCGGGGTGGCGCCCCGGGGCTCATCCCCACGTATGCGGGGAACACGTCTAGGGTCGGTGGCGGGCCGTAAGTTTTATGGGCTCATCCCCACGTATGCGGGGAACACCGGTGTATATCTGAATTTCGTATTGCATTAGCGGGCTCATCCCCACGTATGCGGGGAACACTCGGCGGTAGCGTGTATGCATAATTCCCTGGGGGGCTCATCCCCACGTATGCGGGGAACACCGGATCGCGCTGCTGCCGAACGGCACCGTCTGGGGCTCATCCCCACGTATGCGGGGAACACTCATCAACGCCGCAGAGTTCCCGACCGCAGGGGGGCTCATCCCCACGTATGCGGGGAACACGTTTGCTCAGCTTCGCCCCTAGTCAGCTCTTCGGGCTCATCCCCACGTATGCGGGGAACACAAGGCGCGTGCTGAGGCTCGTGAGCTGAGGGCGGGCTCATCCCCACGTATGCGGGGAACACCCTCAGCAGAATAACCCTGCACAGTCCCAATGGGGCTCATCCCCACGTATGCGGGGAACACGCGGTTCTTTCGTGCGCCCCGGCGTGGGGGCCGGGCTCATCCCCACGTATGCGGGGAACACGGAGCCCGCCTCGTCTTCCTCTTTCATAGATAGGGCTCATCCCCACGTATGCGGGGAACACACGTCTTGAGTGGCGCGCGAATAGCGCGGGCGGGGCTCATCCCCACGTATGCGGGGAACACAGCCCGGTACAAGTTCTGAAAACCAACTATCGGGGCTCATCCCCACGTATGCGGGGAACACAAGGTCTGTTTCGTAGGTTTCGTGCCCTGGGAGGGCTCATCCCCACGTATGCGGGGAACACCCTCGGCGCGGGTTGCCCGCTAAAAGCGCAATGGGCTCATCCCCACGTATGCGGGGAACACAGCTGCTGCGCGGCAGCGCGGTAGTAATGGTCGGGCTCATCCCCACGTATGCGGGGAACACTTACTGCTGTGCCCGCGATTTTCTCATCCGTGGGGCTCATCCCCACGTATGCGGGGAACACTCCAGCAGTAGTGAGGTGCGGGGCGGCATGACGGGCTCATCCCCACGTATGCGGGGAACACTTTGGTTGATGCCTAGTTGTGCCCAGGGTTTGGGGCTCATCCCCACGTATGCGGGGAACACTGGAGCAGGAGACGTGCTTTGCGAAGGCGGCGGGGCTCATCCCCACGTATGCGGGGAACACTTTGAATTCTTTGGAGTGGCGGTCGCCGCCGTGGGCTCATCCCCACGTATGCGGGGAACACGGAACAGCGTTGGGGGCCAAACTCATACGACTGGGCTCATCCCCACGTATGCGGGGAACACGTGGAAGGAATAATGTTGTGACTTTTAAGGCGGGGCTCATCCCCACGTATGCGGGGAACACTCGTCGCTTCGTTGGGGTGAGCTGACCGGCACGGGGCTCATCCCCACGTATGCGGGGAACACTCCGCGAGAGCAGCGGTGGCGGTCTCTACATGGGGCTCATCCCCACGTATGCGGGGAACACCATCCTGCGTCGTGGGGTGCGTCTGATGGTGGGGGCTCATCCCCACGTATGCGGGGAACACTTCCTATCCCAACTACTAGGTGTAGGTAATTCGGGCTCATCCCCACGTATGCGGGGAACACCAAACATGACACACCTGTGAGGTGTTTGCGGAGGGCTCATCCCCACGTATGCGGGGAACACAAATCAGTGACGATAAATCAGTAGAAGGCAGGGGGCTCATCCCCACGTATGCGGGGAACACTGCCCACCTCCTCAGGGATAATCACCGTGCGAGGGCTCATCCCCACGTATGCGGGGAACACTGCGTCAGGCGTTTGGGGGTGCCGACGTGGACGGGCTCATCCCCACGTATGCGGGGAACACCTAGCAGGGATAGCCCTATTTTCTTTCCTAGGGGGCTCATCCCCACGTATGCGGGGAACACTAGGGGCATTGACGGGCCTCTACATGGCAGATGGGCTCATCCCCACGTATGCGGGGAACACTCCCAGGTGCGGGTATTTGCCCGCTGAGGCGCGGGCTCATCCCCACGTATGCGGGGAACACCCCTCAACCCCTAGCCGCGTCTCCCAACGCCCGGGCTCATCCCCACGTATGCGGGGAACACTTGCAGGGTAATTTCGGTAGCACTTACCGTAAGGGCTCATCCCCACGTATGCGGGGAACACTGTGGGATGGTGTTGTTTGGGCTATCCAGAACGGGCTCATCCCCACGTATGCGGGGAACACCCACCGACCCCAGCCGGTAGACGGCCCGTGCGGGGCTCATCCCCACGTATGCGGGGAACACATGGCGAGCTTTTCAACTGGTTATACGAAAATGGGCTCATCCCCACGTATGCGGGGAACACACTTGCTGACATGGGGTTTTATCCCCACACACCAAGTTTTAGAATTAGTTTGGAGCCCAAAGCCAGTATTAACCCTACACGATTTTTGGGCTTATCGCCGTCGGGAAGCGCGCCTATACCTGCTAGCTTTGCTCCACCCTTTTCGTGGCCCTAGTTCCTCTTTCGGTGCAGACGGGCGCATCATAAGTTTTACCCCTTCAAAGTCGACAGGCTCCCACGGATGACGGTGCACTTTAAACTCAAGACGCTGCTCATTATCAGCCGAATACACCATAAGCGCGCTACCATCACTACACGTTGTAGTAATACGGTTCCACAGGTGTTCACGCACGCGGGCGCTCACCTTTCCTACGAATACCCCGGTACTAATTTCAAGAAGCCAGCGTGTTAAATCCCCGCGTAAGCCAACAGGGCAAGCTGAAAGGACAACCACAATCATAGTTCCCCCTCATCATCACTGTAATTATGTCCGCTTTTTTGATCCCCACCGCGTTCATTCCATAAAGCTACAACATCAGCCTCTAATGTATCGTCACTAATTTCATCAGGTACCAGTAAACGCTGAATATCCCGCGCTACCCGCTGCATAATCTTTTCACCACGAATACGGTCACGAACAGCACGACGAGTAATAGACCCAATGTCTTGGCCTTCCTCATGCGCAGCAGCCACCTGAAAAGCAACAGGAATAGTAATGTCAGCCTTATACAAATCCGCAATATCATATACGAAAGACCAGGCATGTCCCGTGTGTACAAACCCTAAGCCAGGTGCACACCCAAGAGCCACAATCGCCGCATGCACTATTCCGTAGAGACACGCATGACCGGCTGAAAGCGCCTGATTAATGGGGTCGCTATCCCCAAAATCGTTCGGGTTATAGTCACGCTGGGACCACGGAACACCGGTCTTATCAGACCAGTACCTATATACACGCCGCACGCGAGCGCCTTCACGCCCGCGAAGCTGCTGCATCGTTAACTGGCTGGTATCTTCCCCAGGGAAACGCCACGCATACATGGTGCGTGCAACCTCTAAACGGGAACGAGTATTTGAAACTTTTTCTGCCTGTGCTATCAGCAGTCGAGATGAACGCGCTAAAGATCGGCCGTGCGCATAGTAACGTACCCCTTGTTCCCCAACCCAGATAGCAGAGGTACCGCACTCGCCAAGTAGAACCATTGCCTGATGGGTTACACGGGTGCCAGGCCCTAACAATAAAGTGCTTAATGACGCCGCAGGGATATGTGTTACCCCTCGCTCTTCTGTGACAGTAATAGCATTATCAGCACGGTGAATTGTTGCATGTTCCACGTAGATATACGAAAGACGTTCTGAGCTCCTCGTCAGTTCACTCACGCTTGGCGGGGTAGCACCAATCATTTTTCCTCCTTGAAGAATGAACAAGTCGATAATACCTGTCTACTTATGCAGTAGGCGGGGCGCTAAACAGCGCCCCGCCTAAACAAGGTAGAGATTTTACTGGGCAAGTGGCGCTAAAGTCATAAGACCCATACCGTAAGCTTTGCCTCGACCCATACCGTTAACCAGTGCCTTGCGGAACTGCTCAACATTAGTGATACGCAGGGCACCATCAAATTGCGCTTTACGTAAGGTGACCCGTCCTACGTGCCCACCGGTATCACGGCGGCTGAAGGAAAGATCGTGACGGCCCGTCACAGTAGGGGCGTCCTCAAGCTCCTGGCCTTCCGCCGGGATGATCTCGAACCCCCATTGTGAAGCGCGCTCACGCAACCAAGCACTTTGCTGAACCGGTGTTACATGTGGCCATGTCTTACCGCTTTTAACCTGGCGTTTTACCGGATTGGCAGCAAGCCTGAACCCCCATTCCTGCCCGTTCTCCAGTTTCGCGAGTAGGCGCCCGTAGTGGGCGCTTTCCCCTGGCCGAGTATTCCATCCTGCCTGCTCAACCAGAGCCGAGAAGTCAGGCTTTTCCGGGCTTAGCACATACAGCACATACTGGTGACCGGTGATGTCTAGACGCCATAGTATGCGCCCTTCATCGTTTTTTATGTCTGGCGGGTTGGTTGCCATGACGGCTGCGTGCAGAGCCTGCGGGCTGCTTAATAGTTTGCGAGCGCCCCGGCGCTGTGGATTAATGAGGAATTTTGAGAAGTATGTCATGCTTCGGTCACCGTCCTCATAAAGTCAACGTCGCTGTGACGTTTGCCTTTGGGGTTCTCAACTGTCTTAGGTTCGGCAGAAACTACAGCCCGTACTGCGTATTGCCGATGTTCCTGGTTAAAGCTCACCGGAACATCCTGTACTAGATCTCCCTGCTCACCAGGTTTTGCATCCCGCAGAATACGCAGCTGTACAGGATCAGGGAACTCAGCGCGGCGATGCTCAGGCACATGCCACCCTTCATTCCGCAAGGCTTCTTCAGCAGATTCTTCACGAATACCAAGTACAAGGTCATACCCTGCTGGGCAGGAACGCCGCCCTAAATATAACGGGTACACCGGTTTCTTAAGCGCTGACTCGATATTCTTGAGGACCTCTTGGTCTCCTTCTACAGCAGCCACAAAAACTGCATCTGAAAGATAATAACGAGTGGACAGCGATGCCGCACCATTCGGGTCTGTCGCCCAGTCCTTCGCGGTCTGGTAGTCGCGCAGTAAAGTGCCCGGTGCGTCCACACGCACCGCAAAGGTAAGCCGCGCGAGGTCATCTACGGGCTCTGTCCGTGCACGTCCTAAGGCTGCGGCTATCAAGCCGATAACGCCAGATTTGCTGGGTTCATGCCCGGAATCTCGACGGCGGTATCGGCTTTGTGTACCCCAGGACTGCATTGGCCCGCTCAGTTTAAGGAGCAGACTAGGCATGATTATGACTCCTGACCAACCAGCTCGGTTAGCTGACTTTCAAGGGAAGCTAGAAGTTCCTTTAAGGTGACAGTTTCTCCCATATTTGACAGTGCTTCACGCAGCTCACCAAGCGCTACTACGTATGAAACCTTAGGCTCATATCCGTAGGCTTCACGGATATTTGCTGCTTCCGTTGCTAGTGCATGAGCGGCCGCGAGACGGCGTCCTTCGGATGATTTCTCTGTAACAGGCTTTTCGAATGCATTAATGTAAGAGATCGGGCGGTCCTCACGCACCGTTACAATTACTGCCTCAGGCAGAGTACGTGCAGCGAACGTATTCTGTTTACCGGTGGGCATCGAGTCAATGAAGGCACGGATAAAAGCGAGGGTAGCTTCAACGGTGGCAACTGCTGAACCGCCTAGGTTAGTTTTCAGAGCGTCCACGTTGATGTTGGCGTAACGGTAAAGGGTGCTGGAGGCCATCTCGATGGTGCCGATCATTCCAGCACCGGTTTCATCCTCAGACTCCCGGATTACGTCGTCAACGGCAGTGTAGTAGTCAAAATCAGGTTCCGAACCATGTACCCCAAGGGCATGCGCCACCTGGCAAGCGGCATCCACGTTGAAATCGGGGGCGTCGGCCAGCATACGGCCAAAGAGTGCAATATCAACACTATGCTCGGTATCCAGAATGTCTTTGACTTCCTTAGCGGGGATTTTCTCGCCGTTAGCTTCTATGATGGCGCTGGCAAGACGGTTAATCTGCTGGTTACTCAGGAAGAGAAGATAACCCGATACAGCGCGGCCAGTATTTTCTTCTCCCTTCTTGGCCTTAGGCTTCTCAAGTTTGATTTTGGCCGCTTTGAAAGCATCCACAACGGCTGATTCAGCCTTATCCGGGTCAAAATCGGGGCTGATATTGGTGATGCGGTCCACAATCATGTCGGCAACCTGGCGGGTACGAACACCGATTTCAGAGCGGTCTAAGTGTTCTTCAAAGTTACGGCGGATGACTGATTTCCATGCCTGGCTAGAGACACGCTGGCGGCTTACACCGCCAAAAATAGCGGATTTCGGGCTTCCGGTATCGTCACGGTTAATGTTTGACGGGGGGAGAGTTTGCAAAGCGTGAATATCAACAAAGAACGACATAGTTCTTATCCTTTCAATTAGTTATTAGAGGTTTCCTCTGAGGTTTTAGATTTCTTGGGTTCGTAGCCATACAAAAAGTCACGGCTCCAGCGCAGAATAATCGCATCGCGTTTTTCAGGATTTAGTAGCTGCATGTAATCCTGAGCAAATTGCCCATAGTCAAAAGCAATTTCTTCTGACCGTAGAAGTGTTATGAGACTACGCAAATAATGCCTGCGTGCCGATTCACTTCGTGCTTTTAACAATGCGTCGAATCGTTTTTTCATGGATTCGCTGGTCTGCAGAACAAGTTGTCCCACTGCCGTACCAAACCTAAAGTTTGGTACATGCATTGGTTGTGACCGTGATTGTTGATGCAAAGCGAATAACGTGACAGCGGCATAGGTTGCTTGTTCTCCATGGCTAACAGCATCGTTGTATCCCAAGTATCGTTTAGGAAATTGGGGTATGTCTGTATTATTCCCAAAGATAATTTCCCAAAGCCCTGGATGGTTTGCGGGCTCGTCACCTGCACCACGACGTAGCTGTGCCAATTGGGCAGTAGCAAGAGGGCTACCCTGTTTTTCTTTCTGTTCGTAGAGCCACGTGACTTTGCGGGTAACATATATCCGCAAAGTATTATGGTTCCCCACATCATGCATGATTTTCCTCCTGAACACGGGTAATTGTTGAAGAATACGCGAGAGGCAGAAGCTTATACAGTCGACCGCCAAAATGACGGCGTGCTTTAGCCGTATTGTAAAGCTGCTCATCGTAGATAGTTCCTATGGCAGCTTTAGGGCCAGCACTCACAGCAAGCTGGTCAGCCTCATTCTCAACGATGCGACGTACTTTTGACTGCCATTTAGCGGCTTGTGCAGAGACATCGTCAGAAACGCTCAGATCTGCAAGCCAGCTGCGGAATTCATCTTCCATACGGTGCAAAATACTTTCCGTTACGGAAGGACGGAATTCGTATTCCTTACCAGCAGCACGAAGCAGGTTTCCTGTATACTGCCCAAGCGCAATGGCCGCGTCCATCGTGAGCTGAATATTGTCACGCACCATTGCAGAAATTTCGGCACCTTGTTCCGTGAGAATACCTAGTTCTAAGGTCACAGCCTCATCAATAGTTTCTTCAACGATAGAACTTTGAGTACCATACACCATGCCAACCAGCTGAATTTTAGTTTTTGTATCAGGTGAAAAATACTTACCGCTGGAGATCTGACGGATAACAGTGGCAGGTTTGTTCTGCTTTTCTTGAGAAGAAGACAACCTGGTTAGTAGCGCATCTGCTCCTCGCCATAAAGTGCGTTCGGCGCTGTGTGTTTGAGGCATCCAGACATAGTGAGTTTGAGTAGACTGATTTTTGCTAAAGCGGTAGGCGGTTAACGGGTCTGTATAAGTATTCCTGTCAAGCCACTTATCACCATTCGATACAAGCACCCCAGTGACTCGCCCATTTTCAGGGAAAAGACGAACACGGCGCGACTGCCAGGTCAGAATTTCACACATGCCAGCTGCGGGCGCAGGCTCGTCTTTATACTTGGTGGGGTCACCACCCTTATATGCACGAGGGGCGGCGGTATCGGGAAGCTCTCGTTCCCAAACGGGCTTGTCTTGTAAAGCGATCCGGTGACTCTTACCTTTCACCTTTTCGACGTTGAGAAGCTGCTCATAATCAATGCAATACAGCAGGGTTTCGATCAGGTTCTTGCCATGAATAATAATCTTCCCTGTAGCCCCATACCAACCTACGCCGATAGGGTATCCCCTACCTCCCTTAACACGAGGATCTCCTACAGCACCAGATTTAATGCCCGAATAATCGTATGCCTGCACAGTCACCAGGTACCGTGCCGCTTCGGCGTAGCTCAGCGACGTCAATGCCTGTTCAGCACGCATTGAGAAGTACTCGCTCTCGGAGTCAAGCACCAGACGTGATACAGGTTTTACCTCACCTTTACTTGTGTGCAGATCAGCGACCTGCATAAAGGGACGCTCGGCATCAAAAAGGTTGAAACGATCCTGATATTTCTTTAGGTAGTCCTGTACGAAGTACAACTGTTCAGATCCACCCGAGGAAATATTTTGAATCCACTTCTTGGGTTCACGGTACAGTTCCCCGTATTCCTCTGTATTTTCCAGAACCGCACGGAAGAATATGGCAACAGCAACCCCGAGAATTGCAACATCAGTCGTTGCATCACCCGAGTGAATTTTACGGATTGAGTTGCTCTCATCGAACAGTTGTTTTAAGGAAACTTCCTGGGTCTGCCCTGATATATAAAGAACTGGAATCCATGGTTCATTACACAAGTTGAAGTCGGGGCTAGTGTTACTTTGCACCGACTGATCATCAGACATGGCCCACTACTCCTTTCAGCATTGATGGAATTCACACGCCCAAATTTGTCGCACGATGACGAAATTCTGGGCGTATTTTCTTCCCATACCCCAAAATGGGAGGTATGGGCTTCACGAGCACTTTGCCGCCTCATAGAGGATCAGCTGAGTACAGGTTCAGTGTAGACCCGCATGAAATATTAAGTCAAGAAGAAACCATACAAAGTTTTGAAATAAACTTAAAGCGAGAAGATCCCCAGAGAAATCTAGGGAACACTTTAAGAAGAAACCATACAAAAGGCTCATCCCGCGCTTCTCGCCTCGCGGGAACAGTGACTTATAACTATAGCCAATAAGAGGTTAGAATGACAGTCGAAAATACTAAACACCCTAGTCAACTTGCTACAGCAGAGACATCATCCCTCTGGGCAAAAACCGGATCGGACGAAACCCCAAGCATTGGTCTTTCCCTACCTCAGCACATGACAGATGCAGGATCTGTAGCCGCCGAACTATGGGATAAGTGGCTCTCCCCCGGCGCTAAACAACGCATTATGAAGATGCTCAATCTCACACAGGATGAGGCCAAGTCTTTCGCCTGTTGGGTTGCCGCCACCCACGATATGGGCAAAGCGACCCCAGAGTTTGCAGGACAGCTAGACTCACGCGGCAGAGAAGAACTCCGCGTGTTTCGAGACAGGATTGAAGAACACAAGTTTAATTTTCCTAATCACCTCACCACTCCACCCGCAGGAACCCGATACCCTCATTCAACCTATAGCCAGAGCATCCTTATTAGGCTACTTACTGAACGTTACACAGACGACGCAGAGACCGCTGGGACAATCGCAAGTATCGCGGGGGCTCATCACGGTGTGCCCGCCGCATACACTCCAGGAACACCCGGACGAGATTTTGCTATCTTTGAGGCCCTCAACGACAAGTGGCATCAAGCATGGCGTGAGCTTTTCAAGATGACGCTGAAGCAAACTGGCGCAGATCAGGTTCTTCAGAAGCTCATGTCAGGTACCAAAATCCCTGTTTCCGTGCAGCTTTATCTTACGGGCCTGGTGATTATGGCGGATTGGATCGCTTCTAATCCTGAGTATTTCCCCATGGGTACTTTCAGCGTTGAGGCACAACATGGACGCCTAAACCAAGGCTGGGAAGCTCTCGGACTCGAATATCCCTGGGCTGCTCATGTTGAAAACAGTGATGCTTCTAGTCTGTACAGTTCGCGGTTTAGTTGGGAAAATCCCGCTCTGCGACCTATGCAAGAAGTTGTTGTCGAAGCCGCGCGTGCTATGAAAGGTGGCGGCATGATGTGTATTGAGGCCCCCATGGGACAGGGTAAAACTGAGGCTGGACTCATCGCTGCCGAAATTCTAGCTCAAGAAACAGGACACAGCGGGCTCGCTTTTGCCGCCCCTACTCAGGCGACGTCAAACGCACTATTTGATCGGGTCAAAGCATGGGCACAAGGGCCTGCTGGCGGTTTTGAACCGCACACTATGTTTTTAGGCCATGCAAAAAACCAACAGCAAGATTCTTTCCGCTACCTACAGCGAGCTGATATTTTCGATTCAGAAGCCGACATTGAAGGGAAACAGAGTATACGTCCTAATACTTCAGTAGCACGTCACAGCTGGATAGGCGGTCGAAAACGCGGCATTCTTTCGACCTTCGTCGTGTGTACTATCGACCAGATTCTTATGATGGCTCTACAGTCACGCCATGTGATGCTTCGCCACCTTGGACTGGGTTCTAAAGTCGTCATCATTGACGAGGTGCACGCCTATGATGCCTATATGGGTGTTTATCTCAAGGAGGCACTCTACTGGCTGGGTCAGATGAACGCACCTGTTATTCTCATGTCGGCTACTTTACCTGCACATGTTCGCACCTCTTTGATGGAGAGTTACGCGGAAGGTCTTGAAATTCAGGATTCTACTGATTGGGACTTTGATGATGGTTTCGCCCTAGAGGATGTTACTGAGCCTTCTCTCGACCTAGATTACCCTGTTATTCATACACTCACCGCCGAGGATGGTTATACCCCGCGTAAATGGCAGGTAGCAGCACCCGAAGAGCAGGTAACGATCTCCATTCGTCAGATAAGCGATGAGTTCACCGACCTTGATAAGGTACTAGCACCCTTAGACAATGGGCACGGCTGTGCCGCGGTTATCTGTAATACTGTGGGCCGAGCGCAGGAAGCCTACGAGCATCTTCGGGCGAAGTTTGGTAATGATGTAATGCTGGCTCACTCCCGTTTTACTGCTAAACATCGTGCCGAAAAAGAAGCCGCTTTAGTTTCGCTACTTGGCAAGGACTCCCACCGAGGCGATGGCCGCCCCGAACGTTTAATCGTGGTGGGAACACAGGTTATCGAGCAGTCTCTCGACCTCGACTTTGATGTCATGGTGACCGACTTCGCCCCAGTAGATTTAGTACTTCAAAGGCTAGGCCGCCTGCACCGCCATGAGCGTGATGACTCAGAACGACCTTCCGAGTATCGCTCACCCATCTGCTACGTTCGTGGTGTTGAAATTTTTGGTTCTGAAGCTCAAGTCCCCGAGTTCTCCAAAGGTTCACGTTCGGTCTACGAGCCCGCTATCCTGCTCAGCAGTTATGCGCAGTTACTCCCCTATTTTGCCGGAAAAACTCTGCGTATTCCGGCTGATATGAGCGGGCTTGTTCAGGAGGCTTACAAAGAATGTCCTGAGTACCCGGACGCTTGGGATGGTGTTTACAAAGAAGCCCGTGAAGAGTCTGATAAACATCAAAAATACGCTTCAGTAAGGGCAGATTCGTTCCTCTTGAAACGCCCACAAAATCAACAAACAGTCATGGCAGACGTGATGAATACTTACATTGGCAAAAAGGATGGAACGCTCTCAGAAGATCAGATTGGTGAGGCACGTGTTCGTGATGGCGACGCTTCACTTGAGGTGATCGCCATCGTAGTTGAGCGTGACGGAGACGACCGCATTGACCGTTATCGTACAATCCCTAGTACCCTGCAGAAAACCCAAGAGATTGACTGGCACAATGCGAAAGACCCAAATGAGCCAGCCAATTCGCTAGCCTTCGAGCTATTAGCATCAGCTATACGTCTGCCCTACCAGTACTCAGACTCTCCAAAGAACAGGGTCAACGGGCAGCTCCGCTTTGAGGCAGCTCTTGATGAGCTAGAGGATGAACGCATCGACTCATGGCAGAAGAACTTTATGCTTGCCGGTGAGCTTATCTTACCTTTTGAGCTGCAAGACTCCGGCTTCTACGAGGTGACGTTATGCGACTACCGCCTGCACTACTCTGCGGAGCTGGGCCTGCAATCCATAAAGCTAGATGACGAATAGCGAGAGAAAACTATTTGATATTCCCTTAGGCGGTATAAACCCATTGGGGCCTTATTCCCTCAAGGCTTATAGACGAGAATATGCGTCTATAAGCCGGGGTAAGGCAGGGAACCACTGAAGTTCAGCAAAGCGAAAGCCCCCGAAGGTTTTACCTTTGGGGGCTTGGTGGAGCGGTTGACGAGACTTGAACTCGCGACATCCACCTTGGCAAGGTGGTGCTCTACCAACTGAGCTACAACCGCGCAACGAAGAATACTATACCGAACTGTTGGGCACCCTGCAAGTCTTCATGGGCTTGGCGGGTGTGAAATTCTGTCTCTGAACCCGGAAAACTATCCCATAGAACGCTCTGACAAGCACAAACACTGGTGAGCATGGCCAATATTTTTCTGAGGTTTTTCTCATCGGGGTGCTGCTGTGCCTCAGCGATGGTTACGGTTCTGGGCGGGTGCGCAAGGCCCGACGGTTACTCCAGGTCACGACGAATACCGTGCCTTTGTCTGCTGCTTTAAGTACCGTTCCTGTCCGTGTTTGGGTGTTCGTTTGTGGTCTTCCCGGTTTCTGGGTCGCTGTCGCTGTTCGTGCTGCCTTCACCGCCGGTGGAGGGCTGGCGTTTGCGCTGCGTTTCAGGGGCTACGCCGTCCTCGTTCATCTCATCTACCAGGCGCATTAGGAACGATTTTGCGTACACCATGCCGAACCCGAACAGCAGCGCACCCAGCACCCAGATCACGAACGTCACCCAGTCCCAGTGCCCGCCCAGCACCTGTTTTACTCCCACATACAGTAGCAGGGCGGCAATGGAAATCGTCAGTGCCAGCGCCACATCTTTGCGGGTCATCCTTATTGTCCTTTCTCCGGCTCAGTGCTGCTGGTGTCAGCGGCTTCAGCATGGGCTTTTTGCTGCGCCTCCCAGGCGTCTTGTTCGTCGTCAAAACGTGCCTCTTGGTAGGCGGCGAAATACGCCAGCAGGCTTGCCACCATAATCGCCACAATAGTCCACACAGACCGCAGCACGTCGGCAATGGTTGCGATGAGCATAATGATCGATGCGTTTGCGAACGCCATCACCGTGCCTTTACGGACGGCGCGCCACACGCGTTTTTTACTGCTAAAAATCTCCAGCATCGTAGCCTCTCAGCGGTTCCTGCACTGCTATAAGCATAAGCTGTACGCGCCCTGCACCATAGTGCGCGTACCACTCTACCGGTTGTGTACGGGGGTATAAGAGAACCGCCCGGCCCGCCCTGCGCGTGGCAGGTGGCGGGTCGGGCGGCACTTTCAGAAAGGGGCTAAGTAATATTCTACTCCCCCAAATCGGCTGCTAGTTTACGCAGCCTCTTCAGCGATGATTCCTTCCCCAGAATCTGCATAGATTCGAACAGCGGCGGGGAGATACGCTCACCTGAAACTGCGATGCGTACAGGCCCGAATGCCAGGCGTGGCTTGATGTCCAGGCCCTCAACGATCGCCGAACGCAACGCCGCCTCAATGTGAGAAGAATCCCACTCAGTGATGGGTTCGAGCGCCTCAATGGCGGCGGCAAGAACCTGCGGGGCGGATTCTTTCAGCTGCTTACGCGCATCATCAGCCACCGTAATATCTTCATCAGCGGTGAAGAGGAACGCCAGAAGTTTAGGTGCCTCGCCCAGAAGCTGCATGCGCTCCTGCACCAACGGGGCGGCCTGCGTGAGTACCTGCTCCTGCTGTTCGCTCAGCTGCTCCCCCAGCACACCCGCCGCCTGCAGGTACGGTACCAGGCGGTCCCGGAAATCGGCGGCATCCAGGCGGCGGATGTGGTCGCCGTTAATGGCTTCGGCTTTTTTCACGTCGAAACGTGCCGGGTTACCCACCACATCGTGCACATCGAAATGCTGCACCAGCTCGTCCACCGTGAACACGTCTTGGTCTGCTGAGAGCGACCAGCCCAGCAGTGAGAGGTAATTCAGCAGACCCTCTTTAATGAACCCGGCCTCACGCAGCAAAAACAGGTTCGATTCGGGGTCACGCTTTGAAAGCTTCTTATTACCCTGCCCCATCACATAGGGCAGGTGCCCAAATTCGGGAATGAACTCGGTAACACCCACATCAATGAGGGCACGGTACAGGGCGATCTGGCGCGGGGTTGACGAGAGCAGATCTTCACCGCGCAGCACGTGGGTGATACCCATGAGCGCATCATCCACCGGGTTCACGAGAGTGTACAGCGGCTTGCCGTTTGCGCGCACCACCACATAGTCCGGTACCGAACCGGCCCGGAACGTGATTTCGCCGCGCACCAGGTCGTTAAACGTAATGTCTTCCTCAGGCATGCGCAGGCGCCACACGGGCTGGCGGCCTTCGGCGCGGAACGCCTCTTTCTGCTGCTCGGTTAGGGTGCGGTCATAGTTGTCGTAGCCTAACTGCGGGTCTTCGCCTTTAGCTTTACGGCGTTCACGCACCTCATCGGGGGTTGAGAAATCTTCGTAAATGTAGCCGCCGTCTTTGAGCTTTTGAATGACCTCGGCGTACAGGTCCATGCGCTGCGACTGCCGGTACGGCTCGTGGGGGCCGCCCACGCCAACCCCTTCGTCCCAGTCAATGCCCAGCCAGTGCAGGCCCTCAAGCACCTGGTTGAACGACTCTTCCGAATCGCGGGCCGCGTCGGTGTCTTCGATACGGAACACCAGTTTTCCGCCGGTGTGGTGCGCGTACGCCCAGTTGAACAGGGCGGTGCGTACCATACCCACATGCGGGGTTCCGGTCGGTGAGGGGCAGAAACGGACGCGGGTCTGGCTCGCGTCTGCGAGCGCGGGGCCGCGGTATTCGGTCATTATTGTTCTCCTATATATGTGTCAGAGGTTTCGGTGGCGGGGCGCAGGTGCTGTTCGGTACCCGCTTATCTGGTGCCGGGTGGGGGTTAGCTGCGGATTCGGGTGACGAGCGCGCCGATGCCTTCAACTTCCACCTCGACCTCGTTGCCTTCGTGCAGCACGGTGGTTCCTGCGGGGGTTCCGGTGAGGATAATGTCGCCCGGTAAGAGGGTGAAGACTTCTGATGCGGCGGCGACCAGTTCAGCCACGCTGTAGTGCATCTCGGAGGTGTTGCCTTCTTGGAGGGTGTCACCGTCTACCCAGGTGGTGATGTTCAGCGAGTCGGTGTCGAGCTGGGTTTCGATCCAGGGCCCGAGCGGGGTTGAGCCGTCGAAGCTTTTAGCGCGTGTCCATTGGGCGTCGGTGTCCATGACGTCGCGGGCGGTGAGGTCGTTGGCTACGGTGTAGCCGAACACGACTTCGGGTACGCGTTCTAGCGGCACGGATTTTGCGATGCGCCCGATGACGACGGCGAGTTCACCTTCGGGGCTGACCGCCTCGGAGTAGTCAGGGAGGGTGACGGGGTCGCCGGGGCCTACCACGGTGGTGTTGGGTTTGGTGAAGAACTGTGGTGCGGCCGGTGCCGGTGTGCCCGCCCAGTTGGCGATAGCGCCGATTACTTTTGAGCGTGGGATGATGGGCGCGAGCAGGCGCACGTCATCCAGCCGGTGGGTTGCACCAGTTGGTTCTATGCCGTTGTAGAACGGGTCACCGGCGAGAACGCGCAGGGTTTCGGCGCCTTCTTCGCCTTCGACGAGGCCGAAGTGTAGTTCGTCATCTACGGTAAATCGTGCAATACGCATACCCTCTAGGGTACCAGCCCGGCGGCGGTGTCAGCCGCCGGGTTGTCTGCGTCTGCGGCGGGGTTTAGCGGGTACGGAAGTATACGGGTTCGCGGCCGGTGCGAACACGGCGGGCGTTAATGGTGGCGCGGATGGTTTTGAGGGCTTGCTCTTCGCGTTGGGGGGCGTATTCTTGTTGGCTTTCTTGGGCGTCCCATTGGCGGTGGTAGACGAGTACGTCGGGTACCCGCAGCCCTTGGGTGTCTTCTGCGACGTGCAGGAGCAGCCCCAGGTTTTCGGCGCTGTTGAGGGCGGGCCAGCCTGCGGCTTGGAGTACGCGGTCGGTGCGGTAGATGACGGCGCCGGGGTGTAGCGGGAAGGGCACGGTCCAGAGCCCGGCGAGGGCGCCTTCGGGGTAGGTTTCTGGGGTGTTGGCCCAGTGTTCGGTGCGTGCGCCGGTGCCGTGGATGAGCATGTTTGCGGCGGCCCACCCGGCGTCTGGGTTTTTCTCAAGCTGGTGGATGGTGGCGGCCACGCCTTCGGGGTTGAGCACGTCGTCGGCGTCGAGTTTGAGCAGGTATTCGGCCTCGACCGTAGGGAGTGCGGTGTTGCGGGCCACGGAGGCGCCGCTGCAGAGTTTGCCGGTGGTTAGTTGTGCGTCTGCGTGTTCGACGGGTTGGGTGCTCACGCCGTCCCACACCACGATCCACTGGATGTTGAGGTGGTTGCGGGTTTGGGCCACGGATTGGGCGGTTTCGTGCAGGTGGTCGGCGCGGTCGGGGGCTACGGCGGTAATAATGGCCAGCTTGTGCATGGGGTCTCCCTCGGTTGAACCTGATGTATCGGTGGTGCGCACCCGCACCGTGTGGTTTTGAGTGCGCAAAAGGAGGCCCTGCACGGGTGTGACCCGGTTCAGAACCTCCCTTCTGCTTGTCTCAAGTGTACCCCGGCGCGGTGGTGGCGGGTAGGGAATCGGCACGGATTTTAAGCGCGGAACGTGGCTTTCCGGCCGGGGCCGCCTCTATAAGGTGCGTTTCAGTCGAAAAGCCACGTGCGGGGGTGAGCTTTTTAGACGAGGCGGGTCATCCAGCCGTGGCGGTCTTCTACCGTGCCGGTCTGAATACCCACGAGCTCTTCACGCAGGCTCTTAGAAATCTCACCGAACCCTTCGGAGGCTGCGGGAATCTCAAAATCAGCAGCCTTGAGCTTTCCGATGGGGGCGATGACCGCTGCGGTGCCGCAGGCGCACACCTCTGTAATATCGCCGGAGGCCACACCGTCACGCCACTCGTTCAGGGTGATGGGGCGTTCCTCAACGGTCATTCCGCGGTCTTTGGCCAGCTGCAGAATTGAGGAACGAGTAACGCCTTCTAGGATTGTTCCGGTCAGTTCGGGGGTGACCAGCTTGTTCTCTTTGCCGTAGATGAAGAATACGTTCATGCCGCCCAGCTCTTCAAGAGCATCGTTGCGGT
>ERZ773008.459-NODE-459-length-29705-cov-6.107251_pt1 | contig 29705 bp, 33 predicted proteins | sample MGYA00580664_ERZ773008 | MGnify/ENA primary metagenome ERZ773008 (study PRJEB29015, sample SAMEA2738016) | human oral metagenome | biome: human oral; feature: human-associated habitat; material: dental | place: China | collected 2048 ... | reverse complement strand
CGTTAAGCATAGTGAAACAGAACATCGTATTCGCCATCGGCATCAAACTCCTGATCTTGCTGTTGGGAGCGTTGGGCGTTGTCAACATGTGGGCTGCCGTGTTTGCCGATGTAGGTGTTACCATACTTGCCATACTTAATGCGTTAAGGAGCATACGTGTCCGCAATGCGTTAAAACAATAATAACCCCATCTTTACAACCGGGTTGCAAAAGTAGAAGCATATATTTGTACCCGAAAAGCAGTTTTACTGTCAACAAAGAGATGAAAAGACAAGTGTACATGGCGGATAGTGGCGTTGGCGGCAATCATGTTGCTTGCCGTGCCATTCATTCCGCATCATCACCACGATAAGGCGCTATGTACGGTTGTGGAACGCTGTGACAACGACAACACGGATAATGACGAACATACAGGCCACAACGATGACGACACGGCGTGCATAGAGAATGGCGGATTGTTCATATCCAAATCCAATGTACACAACAGTACTTCCTATAAGATAATTCCGGCATTTGTCTCTGCGATATGCAGAGTGGCAATTGCCGAACTATTCCCGGTAAAGAAGGTTCCATGCGAATGGGAAGGTCTCGCCATCTACTAATCGGCAGAACGGAAGCGGACCAATGCCCTGCGGGCACCTCCCCATAGCATTTTCTGATACCTCTTATAAATCCATGAGGTGTGGTATGCCATTCCGCATACCCTATTCCCCTTTTTTATACATCATCCGTTCCCTTCGTGTAAGGGAGCGTGAAACGTAATACAACAAAGGTATCAATAAAGAGAGCCTTAGTGCCTGTTGCACGGGCCTTTCCTCTGTTGTCGTATGCCTATGATGAGACTATTGCATCATACGGCACTCGCTTCGTTGTTTGCGACATTCGGGCTTGGTCATTCACATGAGTAAACTTCCTTCGTCCTTCCGTCTTAACGCCTTGCGATTACCGCATGCTGCAAAGTCAAGCAAAATAACAAGCTGTACTTGTCAATTTTGAGACCGTTGCACAGTCTCAAAAAGAAGGCGGAGGTCTCCGACATCTCTTTCTATCCTTATTGCAATGGGCAACAAGGAGGACTTTTAGTAAAAAAGTCATTTAAAACGGAATATGCTTCAGAAACTGATTAAATTCTCAATAGAGAACAAACTTACAATAGGCATACTGACGGTAGCCCTCATCATCTGGGGAGGATGGTCATTGTCACAGTTGCCGTTTGACTCCACGCCTGACATCACCAACAATCTGGTGCAGGTGATCACGCAGGCCCCGTCGTTGGGAGCGTAGGAGGTGAAGCAGTCCATCACCACTCCCATGGAGATGGCGCTCACAAACATACCGAGAGTGACGGAGCGGCGGAGCATCAGCCGCAGTGGACTATCGGTCATCACGCTTGTCTTTGACGATGCCGCCGATGTGTATTGGGCGCGGCAGCAGGTGAGCCAACAATTAAAGGAAGCCGAGGAGGTATTGCCACAAGGCAAAGGTACGGTGGGGCTTACCCCTGTGACGACCGAGCTGGGCGAAATCTACCATTACACCATACGCGCAAAAAAGGCTATGAGGATAAGTACAGCCTTACCGACCTGCGCACAATGCAGGACTGGATTGTGCGCAAGCAGCTGTCCGGCACGGAAGGCATAGCTGAAGTAAGCGGATGGGGCGGATACGTGAAGCAGTACGAGGTGGCGATTGACGCCGACCGGCTGAACGCATCGGGGCTAACCGTAGCGGACGTGTATGAAGCCCTCAAAGCGAGCAACGAGAACACTGGCGGCAGCTACATCGAGAAAAACAGCAATCAATATTTCATCCGGGGTATAGGCCTCGCCACGTTGTTGGAGGGCATCGGGAAAATTCCAGTGAAGACCCTTGGCGGGATACCGATACTCGTAAGGGACGTGGCAAACGTGCAATTCGGATATGCCACCCGCTATGGAGCCGTGACAAGGAACGGAGAGGGTGAGGTCGTGGCCGGCATCACGCTGATGCTCAAAGGTGAGAATTTCCAGCAGGTGATAAAGAATGTGAAGGAACGTATGGCGCAGATACAGAAAAGCCTGTCTGAAGGCGTGATCATCGAACCGTTCCTCGACCGCACGCAATTGGTGGACCGCGTGATGGTTACCATCACTCGCAACCTGATAGAGGGAGGGCTGATTGTGGTCTTTATCCTCGTGCTGTTCCTCGGCAACTACCGCGCAGGACTTGCGGTAGCCTCCGTAATTCCACTGTCCATGCTGTTCGCATTCGGCATGATGAGGCTCTTCGGCGTGAGCGGAAACCTGATGAGCCTAGGCGCGATAGACTTCGGGCTTATCGTCGATGTGGTGCGGTCATCATCGCACTGTTCGGCGTGGCGGTGCTCAATGGCATCGTGCTTATCGGACAGTTCTACACATTCGAGAAGGAAGGGATGACTGATGTGCGGGAACGGATTGTCAGGGGATGTATGTTGCAGCTACGCCCTGTCATCATGACGGCACTGGTGGCTTCGCTCGGCTTCTTGCCTATGGCTCTCTCCACAGGCGACGGTGCCGAAGTATAGCGTCCCCTTGCGACCGTGGTCATCGGAGGACTGCTCACTGCCACCATTCTGACACTCACCGTATTGCCGTCAATATATAAAACATTCACAAGAGAAAATCGTAAGGAAGCATGAACACATTCAAGTATATCATTTTAACCATATGTATCGGCGCACTACCGCTGTCGTCGTCTGCACAGGAAAAGACCATGACGTTGCAGGAGTGCATCGACATGGCATTGAACAACAATCTGGACATGAAAGCCGGGACAGTCACCGTAGGTAAAGCCCGTGACCTGCAAGACACGGCATTCGACATGGAGAAAACATCCGTCACGCTCGGTCAGGATCCCACATCAGGGGCAGTCCCGACAACGGCATAACGGTAAGCCAGTCGTTCGAGTTCCCCTCTGTTTACGCCGCACGGCGCAAGTACCTAAAAGCGGAAATGGCAGCGGCGCAGAGCAGTCTGGTGGTGACACGCAACGAGGTGATAAGGGACGTAAGCGTATACTATTACATGTTGCTCCATGACCGCCGTGCCATCGAGATATTACAAGCGCAAGACAGCGTGTACGGCAGATTCGTCAGCCCCGCCTCGGCACGTTATAAGGCGGGGGAGGCAGGTAATCTGGAACTGATAAACGCAGAGCGTATTCGCATCGAGAACCGCATCGAGATGGAAAAGACTGAAAAGTCTTACCGGTCGGCGATGCTCGCTTTCCGGCAGCTGCTGAACACAGACGCCGTGGTCGTTTCGGCAGACGTTTTGCTTCCCGTCATACGACAGGAAATACCGGGGGCATCTGTTTCCCTCGAGCAAACGCCTTTGGGCGGAATGTATGCCGCACGGATAACGGCATCCGAGCGTAACCTCAGCCTTGCTAAACAAGGGTATATGCCGGGACTGAGCATAGGCTTGACTGGGCAAATGCTCATCAAGGGCTTCAACCCTTACGACATCGAGCGCAATAGATTTGAAAAGGGAATTTCATGGGTTTTGAGGTAGGCGTGAGGGTACCCTTATTTTGGGGCAGTCAAAAGGCGAAGGTAAAGGTTGCCCAGCACGATGTGGAACTAGCGGAAATCAGTCGCCGGCAGGCGGAGCAGCAAATGGACAAGGAATACAGTGACGGGCTGAACGAACTTTTTCGTGCGAAGAAGGTGCTGGACTATTACACCGCGCAGGGAAATGGACAGGATGAGCACATGAGCCGCCTCTCACAGAAGTCTTACGAGAACGGGGAAATCGAGTATGTGGAATATATCCAGAACCAGCAGACGGCGCTCGATGTGCAGTTGCGGTATGCCGATGCCATCAACGACTACAATCAGGCAATCATCACGTTGAACTACATAAAAGAGAACAAATGAAAACGATTTATATACCGATCATGGCAGGCGCACTCGTCATCCTTGCGTCATGCTCTGGGAACAAGAACGCAGAAAACCAGACCAAGGAGACGGGAGAACGGCGTACGGAAGAGGTGGAACTGACGCAGGAGCAGTTGAACACGGTAGGCATCACATTAGGTAAAGTGGAGAAAAAGGAACTCGGTAGCGTAATCCATGTTAACGGGAAGCTTAAGCTAAATCCGCAGGACAAGGCGGAGGTCACCTCGCTCGTCGGTGGCATTGTCCGCAAGATAAGCGTTATAGAGCACCAGCAGGTAAAAGCCGGACAGACGGTGAACTACATCGAGAACGCAGAGATTGTGGAGATGCAGAAGAACTACCTTGTGACTGCAAGAGAAAAGGAGACGGCCCAGCTGGAACACCAGAGGCAACGAATGCTGTCCGCGCAGGGAGCCGGAGTGGAGAAGACGCTACAGCAGGCAGAAGCGGCATATGCGACCGCACAGGCACGTCTGACGGGATTGCATCACCAGTTGGTGCAAATCGGCATCAGTTCGGAACAAGTGGCAACGGGGAAGATCGTCTCACAAGTCCCCGTGCGCACGACTATTCCGGGTGTGGTGGGCAAGGTAAGCGTGAACACCGGCACTTACGTGGACACCACCACTCCGCTGATGCAGGTAGCCGACAATTCGACCGTCTATGCCAGCCTCAATGTGTTCGAGCGCAACATAAGCCAGGTGGAGGTCGGGTAGGACGTGGATTTCGTCATCACGAACAGCCCGGAGGCGCGTGTCAAAGGCAAGCTATCTTTGGTTAACCGCTCCATGAACCCGGAGACCAAGGCCATCGCCGTACATACCTAGATTACCGGAGGCAACGCCGACAGGCTGATTGCCGGACTGATACATACGGGCAAGAAGGAGGTCACGGCTCTGCCTGACGGTGCCATAGTCAGCGCGGAAGGCAAGAAGTTCGTTTTCGTCCTCGATGGTAGGCAGGCGGACGGGAAGGACCAAATGCTACGTTTCGGGCGTGTGGAAGTCATAACCCGAGCCAGCGATCTGGGATATACGCAGATCGATTTCGTGAACCCTGTGGATGCGGACGCCACCGTGGTGACAGGGAAAGCATTTTACCTCGCTTCCATGTCCGCCGACCGCGGCGAACACTGATTATAGCAACAGACATCCATGGACAGGCGTAACGAACGTAGTTGGGAAGACGACGGCAACATCGCTACAAGATGTTCAACCTTTCCAAATCAGGCATCATCGTAAGCCTTGCCGCAGGTCTGGTCACTGGCTTTGCCTTCTGGCACTTCATTTACCGGTGTGAAGACCCGGCATGTATCATAACCTATGCCAATCTGGTAATTTGTCTCTTGGTGTTCCCAGCCTTTGCGTTGGTAAAGGGTGAAGTGTCTTTCGCACATCCCGACCGAGGAAACGCAAAAATCCGAAATCACACGATTGAATGCTATCATAGAGTAAGACAAGGAAGCCCTTGCTTGCGTATCGCGGCAGGTACGGGTCTTCCTTGTCTTGCCAGCAAACATAAGTGGATGAAATGATTTTCTCCACGTTGAAAAATAAAGAAGCGGAAAAAGGAAGAGCAAGGAAAGGAGCATAATGAAAAGGAGACATATCGGGCACGTATCGGAAGACGGCGGAGGGCTCCCGTATCAAATTGGCTTCAGTAGTGTTCTCTTCACAAGAATACCCACACCCACATACAATAGAAACCGCCCCTTACTTTTCGTCAGTCCATGACCCTCGCGTCGTCGGACGTTGCAAGCATAAACTCAACGACATCCTCATGGTCGCACTATCTCCTACCTTTGTGGAGGAGAGGGTCATAGCGATATGTATCAGCTATGCCGCTTCCAGGGTAAAGAGTTCAAACCGTTACTTGAGCTACCCAGTGGTTGCCCAAACAAAGACACCTTTGAGCGCGTCATGCAAGCCGTGTATCCCGATGAGATAGCCACTTATCTCGAAGTCTATACCTCGCAGATCATCAAGGATTTATCGGACATGCACATTGCTATAGACGCCAAGAAGATGCGCGGGACGAATCCTCGAGGACACGGCGAGAGCAGCTATATCCTCTCGGCTTGGGTCAACGAACACTCTTTAAGCATTGCTCAAGAAGCAGTGGGAGAGAAGACGAACGAGATTACGTGTGTGCCGAAACTCCTTGATAAGCTTGCCCTTGAAGGAGCTGTCGTCACGATGGATGACATGGATACGCAGGTCGAAATAGTCGAACAGATGGTTAAGAAGAAGGCTGATTTTGTCTTCGTTCTCAAGGGAAATCAACGCCATCTCTTCGAGGACACGACCGATGCTTTCTCCACACGACAGCCACACAAGCGACACCTTGAGCCGGAGAAGGGGTATGGACGTATCGATAAAAGGAGGTATAAAGTGCTCCCAGCAGAGGGCAATATTACCGTTGAAGTTGCACGACGCTGGCCGATGATACCTAGCTTGATGCCGGTCAAACATGAGGTTACTAAGCCCAATGCCCAACCAACGAAGGAAACACGTTACAACATCTCAAGCTTGGACTTCAACGAGCTCTCTACAAAGGAGATTGCCTACTATATAAGGGAGCATTGGGTAATTGAGAACCGCCTGCATTGGCCGTTGGATGTGACCTTTCGGGAAGATGCTTGCCGTGCGCGAAAGAACTTTTCGGCGCTAAAAGCATGACAAGCTCTCGCTCAAGGCGAGACGCTGGAAATGCAGCCTGCGCATTGACTACCTCCAACAAGTACTCGGATTTTGATGCGGGAGCCCTGCTACAGGAGGAGCATATCCTCACTATTAATTAGTAACTTTGCAAGAAAACTTGTGCGATGACAGAAGTTGAACGCGGTTATGAAATTATATGCTCTACTGAAGTTGAGCCTCATATCAGATTCTTTAGAGTACGACTAACGAATATTAAACTGACATTGAGATCTGTTTTTGAATCATTGTCAAATAATAGTTGGATAATGAAACTTGACGACGGCTTTTTGCAGCGTACGTTTTCTGTCCGATTCCAAAGCACAATAGATTATATCTCTTCTAATATTATTCGTGAAGAGGATGATTCTCTAACATCAGATTCTGCAGAATATGTCATTTCTGAAATTGCTCGAAGCACAATAGTTAAACGATTAAATTATTTAGATATCCCTTTAGGGGAACTCATTAAGGAACAAAAATCAGGAAACCCTGGCTTTGATTTCTATTCGATGAATAAGTTCGGTATAATTTTATTCGGAGAAGCTAAATATGTTGCAAAGCAAAATGCTTATGGCAGAGCGTTGGAACAAATATATAGATTTCATACTGAGCAAAGAGATGTCGCGGATTTACTCGATATACAAAACCTATGTCCAAAAGCTTCATGTGATGAAGTATGTAATGGAAACAAAGGATTTATTGCTGCATTTTCAAGCAAGAGTATTCCTACAGAAAGACTTATCAGCAATATCAAAAACAACAAGAATTACCAAAATCTTTCCTCTCATAAAGAACTCATTTTAGTTGCTGTAGATATTTGTCAATAGAATGATATGGAAAACTTAATATTTAAAATTAAAAACGGAGAGAATATTGAAGAGATAGTCTCGTTTGTACTAAATCGGATATATACAAACGGACCAACAAGTATATCTGATATGGAGATCCTTTCATATCTATCCCTTTACCAGAAAGATGTTTTTAAGAAACACAAGGAATCAATACTCAACTATATAGGAGCTTTCTACAAAGAGGTAGAATCTAATACTCTTAAATCCAAGGTCTTTTCTTTATACCGTGATTGTATCTGGGAAGAATTTGCCCATTTATACACACCTGTTCAAGCAAATATAGTACATAATATATCGAAGAATAAGTGTTTTAGTTTCTCTGCGCCAACAAGCACTGGCAAATCGTATGTCTTTTTAAATCTGATAAAAGAATCTCAACACGATGTTGTGATTATTGTTCCGTCGAGGGCGTTAATAAATGAGTTTTACATTAAACTTAACAGTTCTATCACTGATAAGAGTGTGAATATCCTTACATTCATTGATAAGATAAACACAAGAAAAGCAAATCGCAATATCTTTATTGTAACTCCAGAAAGGTGCCGAGAACTATTCAAACACCAAGACTTTAATGTAGAACTTTTCTTATTTGATGAGGCACAATTAAGCGATGAGGAAAGTAAACGAGGGTTATATTTTGATAGTATAGTAAGACGATGCCAAAAATCTTTTTTAGATGCAAAATTTGTTTTTGCTCATCCATTTGTAGCGAACCCAGACTCCCAGATAAAGAGAAATCATTTTGATGAAGAAACATCTAAAGCATTTCGGTATGAACAGAAAAATGTTGGACAACTATTCTTGTGTATGGATAAGGGGAGATTCTATCATTTCGGAGTGGAAAAAGAGTTAATGGGAAAAACAAAAGTTTTATATGAAGGTGACCCTATAGAGACAGCCATTCGCAATGGTAGATCCATTTTATTTTATGTATCAAAATCTTCCATTCTTAACAAATCATTTCTCAACAAGTTTGAGAAATACATTAATCTTTGCGCAGATTTGAATACAGAAGATGTTGGAATTTACCTTGATAATCTAAAAAGATATACTGGAGGAGATACTATTGCAAATCAAAATTATTTCTCTCAAATGTTGTCCTTGCTAAGGAGAGGTATTGTGATTCACCATGGCTCTCTTCCTTTACAAACAAGAATTATAATAGAGAATTTCACAAAAGCTGGTTTATGTCGTTTATGTTTTGCTACATCAACATTGGAACAAGGCATTAACATGCCCTTTGATATTGTATTTTTGGACAGACTTGAAGAAAGCAAGTCTTTGTCGGTTAAGAATCTCATCGGAAGAGCTGGGCGCTCTACAACAAATTTTGATTTTGACTTTGGGTACGTTATTATCAATTCGTCTAATAAGATGTCAATATTTAGAAATATAATGCTTCAGAATGAAACCCTTGATGATGTATCTGCACTTGAAACAGAAACCACACATGATGATGATTATAATGCTTTTAAGGATGCCATACTAAATGGCACATTTTCTGATGACTACAACCTAACAAATAGTGAACTACAGAAATTGGAAAGTAATGAAGTTCATGCGATAATAAAGATGCTTCTAGATTTAGTATTTCCAGACAATACTCTTATTAGCATAAATGAAATCAACAATGATTTGAACTGTAAGCTCGATTTGTATGGACAGTTCAGAATATTGTACGAAACATATCTTGGCAGAGATTTGGTAGATGCAGAAAGAGATGTATTATCGACAGCTATCAAAATAATGCTATGGCGTGTTTATGGAAAAACATTCAAGAATATCTGTTGGTACAGATATTCTTATGCAAGCAAAACAAAAGAACGGGAACAAAGAGAACTACAGGGAAAAGATACAGATAGAATATTTGCTAACTACTTAGTTGGCTTCCATGATATTCCAAATAAGGAGCTACGCCGTTATCCTTTATTTGATGCGCAGACTACTCTTGCACGAGATGTTGATTACGATTCTATCGTTTATGACACATATGATTATTTGGATAAGTTGATAGGATTTAAATTGAGTGATGTATATTATGCTGCCTTGGAAAAATATTATTCATCAATTCAAGATGAACGAGCCCTCAAATTAGCAAAGTATATTAAATATGGAACAGATAAAGAACGACATATTTGGATGTTACGTTATGGGATGAGTTTTGAAGATATTGATATCTTAGACAGGCATATTGAAAAAATAGATGAGGAGCAAATAGTCTTTAAACCATCCATCAACAATATACCTGAAGAAGATAGAGCCGTTGTAAATAGATTTATGTAATCCCGCCTCCCTCAAATCATTAAATTACCCCCAAAAGCCACTCTAAAAGCAAAGGAACAAGTAAGATCTGATAGCAAGGTACAGCAGAAGTGGACAGATACAACAAGCTATAAAATAGGTAATCAAATATTGTAAAGCTCCCAAGTCAAGATTACCCCCCCCCAAAAAAAATACAGAAGAGTCTTTTTGCGACTCATCCAGATTATCTCCGCTCCCCCTGTGGTCAAGGGGAGAGGGAGCTTCTCATTGAATTCCACACCCAAATCATATTCATCCAAACTAGCTTATTTCCCTTTTCATACAGATAGCAATACGGCCCTAAGTTTTCCTCCATTTGGTTGTACTCTATTATGCTTATTCCCATCCGAGAATAGAGGGAAAACATGTCAGAATAGGCATGCTATCTATGCACCTCATATCTGTACTAAGAAAAAATAGTTGGTTTGAATGACAAAAAGAAATTCTCCCATAATACAGGGCATATTCTTACTTATCGACTTATAATTGATTAAACTTACTCATGGCATTAGCCTTGATGTCGTCCGCAATGTCGATGTAGGGTTTCATAGCCTTGGTCGCTGTGCCCCGTCCACTTCATCACGACCTGAGGTGGGATGCCGAGGGCAAGAGCATTACAGATAAAGGTGCGCCGGCCAGCGTGCGTACCGAGCAGAGCATATTTAGGCGTCACTTCATCGATGCGCTCGTTCCCCTTGTAGTAGGTCTGGCGGATAGGTTCGTTGATACCAGCAAGTTCGGCAAGCTCCTTGAGGTACTCATTCATCTTCTGGTTAGTGATCACGGGCAGTGCCTTGTCGTGCTCAAATACCACATCCTGATACTTCTCCAAGATAGCCTTGCTGTGCTTATTGAGCTCGATAACCAGGCTATCAGAAGTCTTAATCGTAGTGACTTCTATATGATCTTCCTTGATGTCGCTTCTTCTGAGATTGTAGACATCCGAGTATCGCAGTCCAGTGAAGCATTGGAATAGGAAGACATCACGCACACGATCAAGCGACTGCTTTGCTGGAGGGATCTCGAACTCTCGGAGCTTTGTCAGCTCCTCCCAAGTCAAGAAGATGATCTTCTTCTGCGTATCCTTGAGCTTAGGTCTGAAGGTATCGTAAGCATTGTTCCTATGCATTCCCTGGTTGAAGCTCCAACGTAGAAACCACTTCAAGAAGCTGAGCTGCTTCCCGATTGTGCTATTGCGCATCTCGCGTACTTCTCGGAGGTAGCGCACATACTCCGTCAGACCAGCCTCGTTGAAGAAGGAGAAGCTAAGGTCTGCTCGGAAGGCTCTAAGGTGATTCTTCACCGCAGCGAACTTCTCATAGGTGGCGTGCGTCCAGTCGTTCTGTCGGCCACAGACACGTACGAAATCATCAAAAGCCCTGTAGAACTCTGCCGAAGCATCCAGCTTTTCGGAAGTCTGCTCCTCTTGTACGTCGTCAGACCTATGGCGGGCATTGAAGGCGCTCTTAACATCAGCAGGGCTTGGCATAACCTCGGCCACTTCAAAGCGCTTGAAGATCTCTTGTATCTCGGTGTAGTAACCCAGGAGTGCAGCGTTGATCTCTGAGGCTGATTGCTTAAGCTTGTTCGTACATCCGTTCTTTACTCGTTGCTTGTCTGCATCCCATTTAGCCACATCGATACGATAGCCCGTAGTGAATTCTATTCGCTGGGAAGCAAAATTCACTCGCATACGGATAGGGACGTTCTCCACGATCAGGACACCGTCCTTCTTACGGCTCTCCAGAGCAAAGATGATATTGCGCTTGATATTCATAATTCTCGGGTGTATAGTTTACACACCCAAAGATACACCCAAATAAGGATATAGCAAGGGAGATCCTATGATACTACACTTTAAGGAACACACCCATATACATACTGAGAAACAGCACTTTGACATCAAGCAAGTATCTATGATAGTTCAAGAGAAAGAGCCTCTCTCTCCGCAAAAAGGCTTCAAAATGACTGCAAAATGGTCGTCAGAAAAGCCTTCAGAATAAGAGGAAATCATTGTAAGGCTTTGTCTTGCAATAGTTTTTCTTTGTGTGCGGTCCATAGACTTGACGGCTTACCCCTAGGGTCTAATAGTCATCAATCGGTCAAATTCTGCTACAGAAACTGCTACACAAATCAGGGCGTAGCAATTAGTGTAGCAGTGACGGCTAAATGAAGGGCTAATTGAAGGTAGCAACATACTCTCATTCAATGTGTAAGTAAGTAACTTTGTAGCACGTGCTACACTAACGAATGATGCATTATGAGACAATCGTTCAAGGTGTCCTTCTACCTACGCTCCAACTACGAGAATAAAGAAGGCAAGTCGCCCGTCATGCTACGCATCTTCCTCGGAGGAGCAATGAGCAATCTTGGCTCCACGAAGATCTTCGTAGACAAGGCACAGTGGAACAACCGGACCAGCCGGCAGAAGGGGCGCTCCTCAGAAGCCCTCGCTGTCAATGCTAGTCTGGATGCCATCTCAGCCAACCTCCACTCCCTCTACCACAAGTACCAAGACGACCAAACGATCTCGCTGGACAAGCTCCGCTCCGCCTACCTCGGACAAATCCAGGAGTTCAGCACCTTTCTACCTGTCTTTGACAAGTTCATCGATGACATCCGTCAGCGCGTGGGGCACACCATCAGCAAGGAGAGCTTGCAGAAGTACAGCGTCTTGCGTAAGCACTTCTTCGAGTTCCTAGTACACAGGTATAAGCGTAAGGACATCGGACTGATGGAGTTCACACCTGCCATCATCCAGGACTTCGAGTTGTACCTCACGACAGTGGCCTCATGTGCCTACAATACCGCTGTCAAGAAGATGAAGACCTTGAAGACCATCACTATCTATGCCCTCAAGCGGGGCTATCTTCTCCAAGATCCTTTTCGCGATCACCACTTCCACCTCACCCCTGTAGACAGAGGCTTCCTCACCGACGAAGAGATCCTGAAGATAGCCAACAAGGAGCTGACCATCCCTCGCCTCGCGCTCGTCCGTGACCTCTTTCTCTTCTCCTGCTTCACGGGACTTGCCTATATTGATGTCGCAAACCTCAGAAGAGAACACCTCGTTACTATGAATGGAAAGACATGGATCATGACGCGGAGAAAGAAGACAAGAGTAGAGAGTAACATCCTCCTCCTGGACATCCCCAAGGCCATCATCGAGAAGTATAGCCCTAGTACTACTCCCAAGGACGGGAAGCTTTTCCCCATCCTCTCCAACCAGAAGATGAATGCCTACCTCAAGGAGATCGCTGACGTATGCGGGTTGCAGAAGCGGCTCACCTTCCATCTGGCCCGCCACACCTTTGCGACGATGTCGCTCAGCAAAGGAGTACCGATGGAGAGCGTCTCAAAGATGCTGGGGCATACCAACATCAAGACCACGCAGATCTATGCCCGTATCACCAGCAAGAAGATCGAGCACGATATGGAGCAGCTCGCAGGTAAGCTCGATAAGTTCAACGAAGCCATGGGCCTCTAAGCCTATTCTCTCCCCTTAACAAAAGCCCCATTATGAATCAGACTAAGAAAGAGCTTTCCTACTTCCGACTCAAGCTGGAAGGCTACCTCAGAGACCATCATCCCGAGCTAATGGCCGACAGCGCCTTCATCGGAGCTCGTGCAGACCTAGCCCTCTCCACCTACTGCGATAGCGTAGCCCAGGGCTTTTCACACCTCGAGGCGGAGGCAATGGCCAGCGAGATCCTCTATCAGGGACTCCACTTCTCCAAGTATGACACCCTCGTCTCCATCCTTGAGCAGGAGTTCTCCGAAGAGCTTCCCGAGCCCCTTCCCCATAGGCTCGCACCTATCCTCTTGGGCAACAAGTCCATCCAAGCAGTCTTCTCAAAGTATGATCTCCGCGATGATTTTGACGGAAGTCGTGAGTATGAGCTACTATACACCGAGCTGACAGGTACCATAGTCCTGCTCATTGAGGAGAACCACTTACCCATCGTGGACAAGGCTGAGATATACGTTCAAGAGTAAGATCCCACTGGGGCACTCGAGTGTCAAGAGGCAAGATATACGCCCCGCTCCACACGCCAAGAGGCAAGCGCCCTTGCTCTTTGTGTCGCGAAGCATCTTGTCCCTGCTCTTGAAACTCAAGAATGCCCCCAGATATGAATACTCAAGCAATGAATCACGATCCGCACAGCCCCGTCTTCATCAGGGGTAAGGCCTCTCCCGACAAGCAGCAGAAGGGACAGGTATCCCCCTCCCGTTTCGTTGACTGGCGACGTATCATTGAGCTGGCGCTTCTACTGACACTTGTTGTAGCTGCCGTCTACCTCATCTCAAGAGTCGTCACTCCACAGGTTGTGACGATTGTAGCCATCATCGCGGGCTTCCTCCTGCTACGCTTCGTAGTACGGACCATCCTACAAATCACCTTCACCATCCTCGGCTATCTCTTATGGTTAGCCATCTTCGTGGCGATCCTGATTTGCATCCTTTAGCAAGGATAATTCCTCATACTATAGACGGGTGGCTGGCTCTCAGGAGCTAGCCACCTTTTTACTTTCGACTTATAGGCTTTGCACTTCTGCTTCTTCATCCAGCCGCTCCACTTGATGCGTAAGCGACGGATGCTGTTTCTTTTCCTTCGCAAAGGTAGGACGGGGCTTGGGCTACCCCAAGGTCGGTGCCTGCGGTTGGCAGGGAAAATCTCCACACTTCCGCCCTAAGGGCTCCAGGTTGTATTTTCCTCCCAAACCTTGTGTCCGCCATCACCCCGCTACCTCTGTCTTGCTCGAAAAAGGAATCAGCATACTCCGATCGTTGGACGCATAAAAAAAATGTCACTATGGATAAGCAGAACGTAAATACCACACCTTCGATGAAAGGAAAAGGAGATAGCTCCTCCTCTCATTACCGCATAAACTCGGGGAATGGAGCCTGTGAGCGTGCCGTGGCGACTAAGTTCGTGAAGTGGGAGGTGCAACCCTTGGAAACCCTCTGTGCCTGTAAAGCCTACCTCCTGCGTGTGAAGCTCAATCATGGCGGGACAATGAGCCGTGAGGAAAAGGTTTGGCTATGCGAAGCCGTGAACAGCAACACCTACTTCCGTACCGCCGTCCCCGTGATGGGCTACCGCTTTGACTTCTTCGATGTGCTGAAAAAGTACTTGGTCAAGCAATACGGACAATGGGCAGAATACTATGCCCCTGACCGCACCAGCCTACGTAAGCACCTTTATGGACGTATCAACCAGATTGTAGAAATCCCTAAATACTAACGACAATGAGCGGAACAGAACACTTCACCCGTACCATATCTGAGTACCTCAACCTACGAGCAGCTACAGACCCGCTATTCGCCCCTAAGCTCAAGAAGCCACACAAGAACATCGAGGACTGCATCACCTATATCTTAAAGCAGGTACAACAGAGTGGTTGCAACGGCTTTGAGGACGATGAAATCTACTCTATGGCGATACACTACTATGATGAGGACGATTTAGAAGTGGGAAGCCGTGTCGCCTGCCATGTGGTCGTCAATCACACCATAGTCCTCTCCGAAGAAGAGAAAGCCGAAGCACGCAAGCAGGCGATACAGCAGTATCAAGCCCAAGAGCTACGCAGGTTGCAAGAGCCGAAGCGAGTGAAATCCAAGACAAGCACCGAGAGTGAGCAAGCCCAACAAGCCTCTCTATTTGATATGTAGCCTATGAAACCGAGAAACAAGTTTGAGCAAGCCGTCCTCGCTCAGAGTAAGTACCTCCACCCGATAACGAAAACACAGATACAGTGGGCATTCCGTGAGTGCATTGAGCACTTTGCCTACCGCCTACCCAAGGGCAACACCACTTGCATGGATTGTGGACATTCGTGGCAAATGATTGAGCCTGCCGAGCATTGCACCTGCCCCCAGTGTGGGGCAGGCTTAGAGGTCATAACGACAAGGGCGAGGAAGTTAAAGCAACGGCAGTATTTCACAGTGCTAACCACTTCGGGAAGGTATCAAGTCTTGCGTATGTACTTGCTCATTGCGGGTATGGAGAAAGGCTACCAAGCCACCTCCTCCGTTGTGGAGATTGGTCAGTATTGGTGGGATGAACGTGGTAGGCAGTCGCTTGTCGCCGTACAGAGAACGATGGGGCATTATATAGATAGCTTTGCCTACTATTCGCCTATGGCTATTCGTCGGAACAACGAAGCCTACCGCTTCGTTGCCCGTTGTCCCTTATGCCCTAAGGTTAAGCTAAGCGATACCCTAAAGAGGAATGGCTTTGAAGGCAAGTGCTATAACATCGCTCCTACGAGCCTTATCCCAGCCCTCCTCACGGACAGCAGAGCTGAGACCATACTGAAAGCTGGACGCACCGAGCATCTACGCTACTTCCTCAGCCGAGCAAGAACGATAGACGAGTATTGGCCAGCCTACAAAATCACACTTCGCAGGGGCTACGACATCACGGACATTGCTCTTTGGTGTGACTACATTGATATGCTTATAAGGCTTGAGCGAGATACGCACAACGCCCACTACGTTTGCCCCGAGGATCTACAACAAGCCCATAATGAGATCCTCCGAAAGTTGCGGGCCCGACAAGAGCGAGAACAAGAGGAGCACAAACGACAGAAGGCGCAGGAGGATGAAGCACGATTTCAAAAACTCAAAGCCCCGTTCTTTGGGATTGCCTTCACTGATGGCACCATCCAAATCCGAGTGCTGGAGAGCGTGCAGGAGTATATCGAGGAAGGACAAGCTCTACACCATTGCGTATTCACCAATGAGTACCACCTCAAGGAGAAGAGCCTCATTCTATCGGCAAGTATTGACGGCAAGCCGATAGAGACCATCGAGCTATCCTTGGAGACGATGGAAATTCTTCAGTGCCGAGGCTTGATGAATCAAAATACCGAGTACCATGAGCGCATCATCGAACTCGTGCATCAGAACATGAAACAGATACAAAGCCGGGTAGCCTAAAACCATAATCCCTATAAACAAAAGCCCCGAAGCGATTTATCTAATCGCTTCGGGGCTTCTTTTCTTTGTCTTTAAAGGAGTAGGCGACTCAAAGAAAAGAAGTAAAAGAAAAGTCGCAAGGGGAAATCCCTTTTGTTCGCATTTATTGCTGATTCCGCAACCAAATATTCATATCACGATAACTGACATCTCCATAATAGCACCCATGACAACAAACATCATGAGTAAACCATTCGGCCCATTGACCTTCAGTCATACAAAGTTTATCGTAGACTATTGTAGAAATTACGATGGGACAATCAAAAACCTTATTCCCACAAGAGCATAAATTACATGCTTGGTTAACGACATCTCCCATCCAAACCAGCTCGTTAATCCTGGAGCCTTTATAGCCAGCTTTTATCATTAAAGCTCGTCCATAATCAACTCCTATTCCAACCTTAAAGCCCTGATAGGTCTTCTTCTTTAACTTGAAGTTGAGAATGTTGATAAAACTATTTACTCGTGCACAGTTGAATAGCACACCGCTAATATCCTCTGGAGTAGGGGTATCAAACACAGCCCAAACACAGTCTCCTTGCACATTGACTTCTCGACAGTTCTCGTCCCCATTGAAAATAGCTACCACCTCAGAAATGAAACTACGATAAATTTTTGCAAGAACAGGACGATTATGTCTTTGGGGTAACTTACTGCTATCACGAATATCTACAAAAACAGCAGTACAATTGACATAAAACCCATTGGTATGAGTCAGTCTACTCCTACATGGGATAGAATCTACTTCCTGATAAGATTTGTTATCAGCATTGAGAATCTCATCAATTCTAGACAAAGAAGATTCAAAATTATACCTTATATAGTTTGTCTCCATAGATTATTTAAAAGAACAACAATGACACATACGTTAAGCACAAAAACAGCATCCCCCACGAAAAAAAGGACAAAGCCTTGTTATATGAGTCAAACTTATCTGCACAAATCTTGGAGTTGACATACAGCTGTGAGGCTAAATCCTCTTCAATAGCTAAATCCTTTGATGGATTTTCTAGTGACTTCTTATACTCTTGATACTCCATCTTAGATATGCTACCAAAAAAAATAAGAGATTTTTCAGGAAGCCCTTGAGCCTTAAAATCCGAAATAGAAATCCGTCCCGACAAAGCTTTCAATAAACAATAGACTGATTTCCCTACGAACCATATCGATAGAAGCACAAAAAAGAAGCAAAGAGCTCTCATAACGGAGAATGCACCTTCTCCTTTTTCCCAGAATTGGAGAAAAGGAGGAAACAGCGTTTTATAAGCTCTAGGTGCAAAATCTGATGAGAATAAAAGAGGAAAAGCCACCCCAACAAATGCAAGCAAGATACTTGCCTTTTGATCGCAGTTATTGATCCAGCCAATAACTCTATCCAGCCTCTTTTGGAGTTCGGCCTGTTCTATGCCTCTCGCTTGACTCTGTTCCATAACATCTAAGTATGATGGCAAACTTAAGACATTTACGGCAACGAAACAAGCTTGAGCATATTTTGACAAGCAGAAGAAACAATAGCCTTTTCCACATTATAATCAAGGGCAATACAGAGGTATGTGTGCTATGCGCTCAAAAGCACTGGATCTACCCGCCTCTCCTCTACATCAGAGCCCCCTAAGTGAGCAATACTTAGCCTTCTCACTCCGCTTCTGCTCCCTTCTTACTATTGAAAGAAAAGGTCTGTTGTTGCCCCTTACCAAAGTTATCCTCGATGTACACGTCGATGGTCTGTCGATCAGTTGACTGCGAGGTGTAGTACAGGCGAAACTCCTCCCTCGCCAGGGGATATCGGTCATTAAGCTTGAGTGCTGCGCCTCTATCTAGCCTCAGCATCCCCTTACCCTCGCTTTGGAAGTAGCGAAGGGTATAGCGGGCCCCAGCAAAGCGACCAGCTCGTTTGAGGGAGCATCGTATCTCAGCCGTTTCGCCCCTACGAAGGTCTTTCTGGACGGGCATCGTCTCCAGCGTGAAGTCATAAGCTTGCTGTACCTCCAGTTCGCGGTCACAAGCAGGGAGACAAAAGCTCACTACGGCAAGTAGCCCCATAGCCCACAGCGTATTCATAAGTTTCCTTTTCATTGTTCGTCTTCTGTCTATAGGTTAAAGCGCAGTCCCAAGGCAAGAGCGGGACGAAAGCGATGCAGATCAGAGCCCAGGAGCACCCGCCCCTGAGCTTTGAGGACAAGGAGTAGCCTATCCGAGAGGAAGCACTCAATGGAGCTATGCAGAGCTCCGCCATAGACGAGGCGTGAGCGGTCTAGAAGCGTCGCTCCATCGGGTAGCAAGGGCTTCTCTTCATTGAGTTCTTCGTAGCCCCCGAGGGCAGAGAACCCGAGGTAAGCAAAGATGTTCTTCCCCCTATCCGAGAGAAGAGGCTGCATATAGCCCAGCTGGAGGAGCACATCACGCATCGGAACTTCATAGTCACGATACGTGAGTCGCTGCTCTTCATATTCAGCCAAGAGGAAGGCATAGCTAGCTCGCTTGAGATACTTCGTAAGCGACACACCAGCCCCCCAGTGCTCTTTGCTAAAGACCTTCTCTCCCTTGATCAGTGGCACGGACGCGATGACCTCAATCCCTTGTTGCTTCGGGATGAGTCGCTGTGCATTTGCAGAGATGAATCCACAGAGAGCACAAGCGAGGAGTAAACACAACTTCTTCATAGGGCTTACCACTTGAGTTTAAGGTTGTCAATCTTTCTGGCAAGAAGAAGGTCTTCCTCATCGAGGTAGAAAGCAAGCGTGCGTCCGCCACCTCGTTCGTAAAGTCTTACCTCAAGCTGTTTGTCCTCCGAGAGGGTAAACTGCTCAAGCACGAAGACCGTGCGCTCGTACCCTTCTGCTCGCACCCGAGTCACCTCGTGGTAGGCTCGTAGCGGCTGCAGGACCTGCTCCTGGATGGCCGTACGTCGAGCCACCTTCTTATCGACGACCTTGAAGCTGATGAAGTCTACCGAGTAAGGAAGGTTCGTCTCATTGTCGATGCGGGTATGTAGGTAGAGCAAGCCATTGTGCGCATAGAGCCCACGCAGGAGGAAGCGGATCCCAAACTGGCGGACCGCGATGTGTTTGACCGTCCGCTCATCATTCTGATGGATGGTCTTCATCATCAGTTTCACGAGGATGGGCGACTCACTCCCCAGTTCCTTAAAGTAGATGTCGGCACGGTTGCTCGGTAGCCTACCCTCCGTGCTTGACAAGAAGTCCGCCATCTCGACGCTGAGCTTCTCGGGCTCTTCAGCATACTTCACATTGAAGGCATAGAAGGAGCCATCCTCACAGATGACACTCATATTCGTCTCCATCTCAAAGTCACGCACGGCGGCCTTGACACGCAGGACGTTCTCCGCATCCTCCGCTTTCCCTGCGATGAGCTTGTTGCTCCCGAGATCTACGTAGCGGATAGCGGAGGGAAAGATCAGGTGCGAGGTCTTGTCAAAGGTGACCTCAAGACCATAGGGTAAGACCACACGTCCCGAGGGGATGGTCTTACTCATCCCTTGATAGAGATCGCCCGTGGAAAGCGGACGATAGCTCGCCGGAGCCCTCAGACTATCGGTCGTAGTCTGAGCAAGGGCGGTAGTCATACTCGCCCCGAAGAGCAGGGCGGAAAGAATCCATTGCTTCATTGTTATAGTGCTTTTGCTGTTTACTTACTGGAAACTAAAAAGAGACGATAGCCACCTTTGAGGGTAACTTGAAGGGTACGGAGCTTCTTCTGAAGGAGCTGGCTTGCTCCCTGCATCACGCCACGAGCTGCCTCGGAGATGATCTGATCTTTTGCAGAGCTCGCAAAGGTGAAGGAAGTGCCTACCGAGCCCCCTATGTTCGCCCCTACCTCCTTCAGAGCAGAGATCTGCTCTGCCCCCGGGATATAGATCCCCTCCTGCCCATCAAGATCATAGGCCGAGAGCTTGACGGGGATAATCCGCCCACCGATCTCAAGACTCTTGACGAGGAGATGCAAGCGATTCCCCCCGAGCTTAGCTTGAGCTATCAGCAAGCTCTGTCGTGGAATACGTAGTTCGCCGATATGGGCGGACTCTAAGAGGCGCAAGGCCACATAATTTCCCTCCCGTAGTATCGTCGTATGATCGACCACCACGGGCAGGGTGTTACGCTGGATGGAAGAGGGCTGAGCAAGCGCCGAATGAAAGCCTAGATGACGCTCCTTGCTCCCGTACTCCTGCATGAAGGTTGAATCGGACATGGGCTGAGCTAGGCTAGAGACCATATGCTTGGGCTCTGCAAGGACCTCCATCCTGGGTTCTTGAAGAGCGCTCTCTGCTTCTGGCTCTACGATAGTACGCTCTTCTGCTCGAAGAAAGGCTTTGGCTGGAAGCTCCCCACCCTTGGGTAGATACTTGGAGGCCATCTGATAGCTTCGCTCCATCAGGCGAAGTTGCTTTTCCTCCTCGTCATCCTCTTCACTCTCTTTCTTACGCAGAGCTTCACGGAGATCTTCGTTCTCAGCTCGCAAAGCATCACGCTCTTCTGCATTAGGATCCGTGGCATAGAAGGAGCTCAAGAGGCGCTTATTCTCCTCATAGCGCTGAAGGGAGCCCTCAATCTTCGTTGAGGAGGGCTGCCCTTGTGCATCAAGGGTGGTGGGTTCCTCTGCAAAGTAATCCGAGAGGCGCCCAATCTCAGCTTGCGTCTCACTCTCTGAAGCCGACTTGTCGTCCAGCTCATAGCTCTTGAGCTTGTTATCGGTGAGCTGGCGCACTGTTGCCTCAGGGATATCCTTATTGAGCCCCTCTTGCTCCGCGGCTTTATCCTTATCCGAGGGAGCAAAGATGAACCAAAGGGAGAGGGCGCAGATGAGCCCCAGCCCTCCAAAGACGAGCCCCTTGCGGAGCTGTTCTTGCTGTTTCTTATCCATAGTGTGCTATCGTTTGATGAGTAATTTTCGAGAGTTCACGCCCGAGGCTATCCAGCCGAGAAGGACGGAGAGGGACATCCAGATGCTGATACTTAGGGATAGGAGGCTGCTGTGCCGCCTTCCGAGGGAAGAGCACCTGGGCTATCATAGTAAGGGAGCAGGCTAGGTAGAGCACACTGATACCGTAGACCACATATCGACGAGCCTTAGGACTAAGCCGATCACAGTAAGCCCGAAGCCAGTAGTGCAGCCCGAGATAGTAGCGATAGAGGGAAAAGCGAGTAGACATAGCCTTAGCGTTTATAGCTCCGTAGATCTTGGTTCTCACGTACAAGGAAGTGCTCCATCAGAAAGCCCTGCGGGTTATCATCCGAGCGGACAGAGTTCTGAAGCGTACAGCTCGTCACCAGGCTTCGCTCGGTGACATTACTCTGCCTTAAGATGAACTGCCTGGCGTAGGTCGTCACCTCATAAGGATAGCTCTCAAAGTTGCAGTGGATCGAGTCGATCACAATACGCTGATTGACATTGCCCGAGATCGCCCTGTTGTAGTAGCCCTGCTCCGCTAGGTCCTTGTAATAATCAAAGGCTGACTTATCACAGAGGGCAAAGGCACGAGACATATTCTCCTCGATAGCATCCTTATCAGGGGCGATACTGAAGAAGAGCTCATGAAAGCGACGGACATGTTCTCTGGCCTCCACAGGGCGATTACGCGAGGCATCTTGGCTGAGCGCCAGCATCAGCGACTTACCTTGATCTAAGACATAGATCTTCTCACGCTGCCTTTCGGCAAAGCGGTAGGAACTATAGAGGGCATAGCCACAGACTCCGGCACAGAGCAAGGCAAAGAGGAGGATGTAGAGGCGGATCTGACGGAATGCCGTCTCGATATTCTTTAATGATTGAAATTCCATAGTGTATACTTCTCTCTGGTGTTACTAGCCTTTGATTAAAGCACCCTTGATGCGGCCACCAAGGTTGCCTATGCTGGCACCTGCTCCTGCAGCCGCTGCCTTACCTCCAGCATAAGCCCCCTGCATCCCACGCTGAGCCACCTGATTGACATTGCGCCCATAGGAGCCGATACCGCCTCCGGCTTCAATAATCCAACCAGCAACCGTAGGTACACAGAAGTAGCCCACAATGCCAATGAGGAAGAAGACGATGTAATACCACGAGCCTGAGTCAGGCAGGTAGTTGGGATCGCTTAAGGCGGAGATGTCCTTCTGAATCATCAAGACCTGGATCTTCGTAAGCAGAGCCGTAAGGATGGAACTGACGGGCAGCCAGAGATAAACCGAGATGTAGCGAGAGAACCACGCTGTCAAAGAGCCCGACAAGCCATCCCACACAGCAATACCAAAGACCACAGGACCCAGGATGGAGAGGACGATCAAGATGAAGGTGCGTAGCGTATCAATGATCAAGCCGGCGGCGTGAAAAAGGAGCTCCATCAGATCATGAATCAGGTTCATAAACCACTGCTTCGTCTGATACGCTGCGCGCTCAGCATACATCCCCGCGATAGTGATGGCATCCTCGGGCCCGATAATTCCCATCTCCTCGATCTTCTGATCGAACTTCTCATTGGAGACCAGATAAGCAGTCTCGGGATTACGGAGATAGGCCTCTTCCTTGAGTTTATCTCGCTTGGCCGTAAGCTCGGCAAGCGTCCCCTCCTGCTTATGGACCATGGACTCCGTCCCCTGCACGATGGGAGATAGAACGGTATTCATCGTTCCAAGAACCACCGTAGGGAAGAACATGATACAGAAGCCCAGAACAAAGGGACGAAGGAGAGGATAGACATCCACAGGCTCTGCTCGAGCAAGAGAGGACCATACTCGAAGAGCCATATAGAAGAGAGCACCCAGGCCAGCAACACCTTTAGCAATCCCCGTCATCTCGCCTGCCAGGGGTAGCATCTCCTGGTAGGTCGAGCGGAGCAGCTCGTGCAAACTTGTAAAGTCCATAAGCCCCCCTTCCCTACCAGTAACGACTTACGTCACTGCCATACAGGCTACGAACAGCTGAGAGATCCCCCTTAGCTCGGGCACGCACATAGCTGACCGAGATGTTCTTCTGTGTGTAGTATGACACGAGCGAACGATACTCTCGGAGCGTCGTATAGATGCGATCGATCATCTGCATACGTTCACTGTCATTCATCGAGAAGACATTGCTCCCTGCGACAGACTTGAGTTCCTTGAGGCTCTCCCCGCTTTGCTCCAGAAGCTTCGTGTAGCCGGAGGCGATGGCAGCCAGCTCGGAGGGTCTGAAGTTCTTATCCTGTAGCATGCGCTTGTAGGACTTGACATAGATCTCTGAGATCTCACCTACCATCAAGACACACTCCTTGACCTTATAGGCATCCCCGATCAGATTATTGACCTTCTTCAGGGCATCGTAGTACTTCTTCGTGTCATTGTAGAGCTTCTCGATCTCTTTGAAGCCAGACAACGTATTCTTGACGGTCTTACCCGCCGTGGCAATCTCTTTGACTGTATTGGCAATATTGCCAGCAAAGTTCATGGGATCACTCACCACCCACTGAGCATGGGCTCGTAGCGTGAAAAGGCTCCATCCGAAGAGAGCCATAAAAAGGTACTTCTTCATTGTCTCTGTTGTTTTAGCTGGTTATTTCTTCTGCCGTTTTTCTTGAGCAAGGAGGCGTATCGCACCCTCAATATCGCCCCCAAGACGCTCGGCCCGCTGGAGCACCTCCAGCTTCTCGGTCTCCTCAGTTGTATAGGTGAGGTACTCCTCAAGGGAAACCTCCGTGGCATAGACTGCCGACTGCATCCCGCCTAAACCAATCCAGACCTCCTTGTAGAGGCGCTGGGGATCATTACTCTGATTGATGGAAAGGATTTGGCTCTTCTCCTTGTCCGATAAGCCAAGCATCGTCTGTATGCCATCGAACTTGGTCATGTACTTGCGCTGATCCAAGAGGATCTTACAGTCCGAGTTGTTGATGATACTCTCCTTGACGATTGGCGACTGGATGATGTCGTCCACCTCCTGCGTCACGACAATAGCCTCACCAAAGTACTTGCGCACCGTCTTGTAGAGGTACTTGATATAGTCCGCCATATTGGCCGAAGCAATCGCCTTCCACGCCTCCTCGATAAGGATCATCTTGCGAATACCCTTCAAGCGACGCATCTTATTGATGAAGGCTTCCATAATGATAATGGTCACCACAGGGAAGAGATCCTTGTTGTCCTTCACCTGGTCAATCTCAAAGACGATGAAGCGCTTAGACAGGAGATCGATATTCTTATCTGAGTTCAGCAGGAAGTCATAGCGCCCTCCTCGGTAGTACTGCTTAAGCGTTGTAAGCAGATTATTAATATTGAAGTCTGAGAGCGTGACCTGGATCTCCCGCTGCTTCATATCCTCTCGATATACATCTCTCAAGTACTCATAGAAGGTGTTGAAGCAGGGTACAACACGATGATCAGCCTTCAGAAGCTCGATATAGGCATTGACTGCCGAGCCTAATTCACCTGCTTCCGTCTTAGTAATCCGCTCCTCAGAAGACTTCCAGAGGGTAAGCAGTAGCGTACAGATGCTCTCGCGCTTCTCTACATCGAAGAAATAGTCATCGGTGTAGAATGGATTGAAAGAGATGGGTCGCTCATCCGAGTAAGTGAAGTACACCCCATCATCCCCCTTAGTCTTGCGGTGTATGAGTTCGCATAAGCCTTGGTACGAGTTACCCGTATCGACGAGCAAGACGTGGGCGCCCTGCTCATAGTACTGCCGCACCATGTGATTAGTGAAAAAGCTCTTGCCACTACCCGAGGGACCAAGGATGAATTTATTGCGGTTGGTGATGATGCCCTTCTTCATCGGAAGGTCAGAGATATCTAGATGAATTGGCTTCCCAGACAGGCGGTCAGCCATCTTGATACCAAAGGGAGAGAGCGAATCCTTATAGTTCGTCTCGGCCGTGAAGAAGCAAAGGGCTGGCTCAATGAAGGTGTAGAAACTCTCCTCCGAGGGGAAGTCTGCAGCATTCCCTGGAATGCCTGCCCAATAGAGCGTCGCCGTATCGATGGTATTGTGCCGTGGCTTACACTCCATCAGAGCCAAAGCGGAGCCAACATCGTTCTTGATCTGGCGGAGCTGATCCACCTCACTGCTCCACGCTAGCACATTGAAGTGAGCACGAATGGAGGTCAAGCCCTGAGAGTGGGCTATATTGAGGTACTCCTGTATCCACTCCTCGTTGATCTGATTGCTTCGACTATAGCGTGCCAAAGAGTGCATATTTCTCGCCTGCTTCTCAAAGCGCTCAAGGGTTGCATCACTATCCTCAATGAAGAGGTACTGATTGTAGATATGGTTGCAGGAAAGGAGCAAGCCCACAGGCGAGGCAAAGCTCAGACGGCAGTCACTGCGATCAGTGGATAGCCGCTCATAGCGGCCATCGGTACTGACACGCGTCGGAAGATCCTCCGTATCACTAAGCGTATGCAAGCAAAGTCGGTGATCCCCGATACGGACAAGGTCCGCTCCGAGCTGAATATCTTCAAGCGAAGCATGCCCCTCCTCCGAGAGGCTGAAGTAGCGATCTAAAAGCCCAGGTCTGTCTGCCGTCCCCACAAGTTCATCCTCCGTCATACGCTCCAGACGAAGGAGCAGCGTGTCATTGATGATGCGCTCAAACTGGTCCACCGCCTCCATGAACTTGATGACGGCTTCTTTATCTTCGATCTCCTTCGGGACAAGACGCCCTCGGCAGAGCACAGAGAAGTTGCTCTGCTGAGCCATACGTATTCTATTACTCTTCGTTAGGAAGAGATAGACCGAGTGCTTGAGATAAGGACGCTCATTGAAGTGGCGCTCCGAGGAGCGTGCAAGAAAGCTAAGCTCTCCCTCTGAGAGCCTACCCTGATACTCCTCGCTGATGAACCAGTCTTGCTTATGTACGATGCTGAAGTTAGGAAGCACCTTGATGGCCTTATGCCATGCCGAGTGCATCGCTTCATACTCCGCCGAGGTCACGGTGAAGAGCTCAGGTAGCTCCACCCGAAAGGCTACCGTGATATCGGCATCCTTACTGATCAAGCAACCTTGCTCAATAGCAAGCAGAGGGAACTTGGCCTCCAAGCCACAGGTCTTGCTCTTGTGTCTCATCTTCTGGATGATTTGAGCCGGTGGAATAAGTGTAGGACGCTACGGCGATGAGCTAAGTAACGGGGATGAGAGCGTAGTGCCCCCCGCTTCATCAGTCCATGCTCACCATACTTGCGGTTCATAGCGAAGGTTTGCCACACCAGAAGTGAGGCACCCAATACGCCTATGCCGAGGCAGAGCAGCTGACTGACGCCAAGGAGGTAGAGCACGACCACCACGATGAAGGTCGCCAGCAAGCCTCCTGCAAAGAAGAAGAGGTACTGCGCTTTCAACCCCTTAAACTCCACCGTGCGTCCTACGCCTTTATTGATTTCCCAGCTGGCCATGGCCTACAAGAAGAAGGAACGCAGGATCGTGGCCGCCACGATGAGGAAGATACAGGCGCCGAACCAAGAGGCCGCCGTCTTACTTGTATCCGGGTCACCCGAGGAGAACTTGTTGTAGACCTTGATGCCCCCGATGAGCCCTACCACAGCTCCGATGGCATAGATCAGCTTCGTGCCAGGATCAAAGTAGCTCGTCACCATCTTCGTGGCTTCGTTGATACCTGCCATACCATTGCCTTGGGCATCCGCTACGACGGGTGCAAGGAAGAGGGCAAGTAGCAGGAGAGAAAGTTTCTTAGTGTTCATATTCTAGGATCATGAATGATTGCTATACGGGAATCACAGGTAATAGTCGAGCCCCTGCATGTCGGCTCTGGTTTCTTGATTTGGAGGAAGAGGCGCCACCTCTTCCGTCTCAGACTCCGCCTCGCGGATAGCCTGAAGGAGCTTCTTGTGCACAGCTTCCTGTCTTAGGAGCTCTGCTTGGTACTGTGCTAAGAGGTCCGTACCCCGAAGACTTTGGAGCGACGAGGAGACCGTATCGGGGGCTTCTTCATCAAGAAGATCATCCTTCTGGCTCCACTGACTTAGGCGAAGGAGGTCACGGGAAAGAACGCTCGTAGAAGTGAGCTCAGCGCTGCTATCAGCTTCCCACTCCAGCTCCTCTCGAAGGACTTCCTCCTCATCGATCACCTCCATTGTGTAGTCCACATCCAGCTCTTCATCTTCTAGGCGCTCAGCTTCGACGTTCGACATCGTGACCGGTTCTTCGCCTTCCTCCTCAGCGCTTTGCTCCGCAAAAGTAGGCGCATTCATATTCGATTCTTCAGCCACAGAAGACACGGGAAAAGGAGGGATAACATGGGTAGTCAAGCCCTTACTCCTAGCAACCAGCTCGTGTGCTTCTTCCACACGCTGCTGGGGCTCTTGTCGCTGGCCTATCCTTTGGCGGGATAAGCTCCTCCAGCGCTCGTAGCTGTAGGCGATACCAAGGATAAGCCACACGATGCCCAGCAACAGGAGTACACAGAGCAGTATCGTCGTCATCATAAGGGGATCGTCGTTTTACGCCGCTGCTTAGCACTGGCTTGGTTGAGGAGTTCGCGGTGGGCTCTGAGGTGCTCACGGATGATGTTGTCGATATAGCTCACCATAGACACACGCTCATGGAGGTCTTGCAAGACACTGCGGAGAATCTCCAAGGTCTCGGCATTCATCGTAAAGGAGGTCTTCTCACGGATACGCAAGGGGACAAAGTACCTCTCACGGTATTCCTCGATCGTGGAGACCTCCTCTAAAGGTCTTAAAGCTGCTACTTGCATCGGAGGCGCCGGTAGCACCGCCTTCTCTGGCACACTTCGCTCCTCATCTATGGGGTCAAAGTCCGCTGTAGCGGACGAAGGACCTTGGAGCACTCCATCCTCTGCCATCTCTTGGAGCTTAGCATCCAAGCGCCGGCGCTTCTCTTCAATCGTCGCCATCGGTCGTCGGTGTGGGGAGCTGGAGGGCACTGAGAAGCCACCCTGCTAGTTCATCGATGTTCGTCCCCGATCGAAGGGCTTTGTTAGGCGGGAGGTAAGTCGAGCGGAAGACCCCACGCGCCCCGTACATCGACAGCTCATGCGAGAAGCGATGCGTCCTATAAATCGGGAAGGGGACGAGCGTAAGCCCCTCCTCCTGGATATGCTGCGTGTAATGCGTGACAAGCGTATTGCGCACCCGACGATCAACCTTATTCCACAGAAGCCAGATATCCTTAATCCGAGCCGTCTGCATCGAGACACCCAAGTCCTGGATGCTCTTGGCATAGCTCAGACAGGCAACCATCGACTGGATATCAGGCTCCAAGGGCGAGAGGATATAATCCATCTCCAGCGAGAGCTCAAGAAGCTCCCTCGTCCCTGCATGACCAGGGAAGTCAAAGACAACCAACTGGTAGCCTTCCTCGGGGTGCTTCGCAACGAGAGCTTTCGCTTGAGCAAGTGCCTCCTGAGGCCGTGCTTTGATGATGCGGTAGGAGCGACGCTGGAGCTTATGGAAGTAAGCCTGCATATAAGTCGTCAGAGCTGGATCCTCTCCTATAGTCCCCTTCTCTCGCTCACGGAGCTTGAAGAAGGAGTCCTGAGTCAAATCACAGTCCACGACAAAGAGCGAGATACCCTCCTCATAGTAGAGCATACTGCTGAGGATCTCGGCTAGGGTACTCTTACCCACACCACCCTTCTGTGAGGAGAAACCGAGATATAAAGGTCGAGGTCGAGAACTTTGCATATCAAGCGATTAAGGACTGAACTAATTACCATGACGAGCGAGACAATAAGCGGGAGATCACTTAAGCTATCGCGAGGACTGCATCTCGAGATGTCGAGATGTCGAGGTCTCGAGATCTCGAGATATTAATTAATCGATATCTCGAGCGCTCTATCGCTCGCTCTGACTGCAAAGTAAGAGCTTAATTTACCCCCTTCTGGTAGTCAAGGAAGAGGCGGGAAAGACAAGGATAAAGCGGGCATCACACTCATAGTAAGCCACTTACATCGAGGGCGTAACTTTGCAGTGGAATAGAAACATCGTCTAACACGACCGAAGGAGACAGCCC
>ERZ773008.457-NODE-457-length-29796-cov-16.273461_pt1 | contig 29796 bp, 28 predicted proteins | sample MGYA00580664_ERZ773008 | MGnify/ENA primary metagenome ERZ773008 (study PRJEB29015, sample SAMEA2738016) | human oral metagenome | biome: human oral; feature: human-associated habitat; material: dental | place: China | collected 2048 ... | reverse complement strand
ACCGCCCAAGAGTTCATATCGACGGCGGTGTTTGGCACCTCGATGTCGGCTCATCACATCCTGGGGCTGAAGTAGGTCCCAAGGGTATGGCTGTTCGCCATTTAAAGTGGTACGCGAGCTGGGTTTAGAACGTCGTGAGACAGTTCGGTCCCTATCTGCCGTGGGCGTTGGAGAATTGAAAGGGGCTGCTCCTAGTACGAGAGGACCGGAGTGGACGCACCACTGGTGTTCCGGTTGTGTCGCCAGACGCATTGCCGGGTAGCTAAGTGCGGAAGAGATAAGTGCTGAAAGCATCTAAGCACGAAACTTGCCAAGAGATGAGTTCTCCCAGATTATAAATCTGTAAGGGTTGTTTAAGACTAAGACGTAGATAGGCATGGTGTGTAAGTGGTGCGAGCCATTGAGCTAACATGTACTAATTGCCCGAGAGGCTTAGCCATACAACGCTCAAGTGTTTTTGGGGAGACCTGAGACATGAGAGCGGAATTGGGTGAGTAGCAGTTAAGAGAGAGTAAAGAGAGACGAGAGGTGATTCACCGGGAGAGGTGATGATACAGAGAGAAAGTTGAGAGTCAGCTTGTTTTGGTTTGAAGGATAGAGAGTAAGATAAAGAAGACGGAAGTAAAGTCATCGACTGAATTTTGGCGGCGATAATGCGGTGGGCCCACCTGATTCCATCCCGAACTCAGAAGTGAAACGCCGTAATGCCGATGGTAGTGTGGGATGTTCCCATGTGAGAGTAGGTCACCGCCAAGCTGAATGTAGACCCCTGATGTGCATGCATCGGGGGTTTTTGTTTATCTTGCTCGTATGAATTTCTACGAAAAAAAGCTACAATAGCGCACTTATTTAAGATTAAAAGAGAAACTATGACAGCACTTAATGTATTAATTTATCCTGAAGATCATCTTAAAGTCATTTGCGATCCGGTTGCTGAAGTTAATGACGATACGCGAAAAATTATTGATGATATGTTCGATACTATGTATCAAGAAGAAGGTATCGGTTTAGCTGCACCACAAGTGGATATTTTACAACGTATTATCACGATTGATATTGAGGGCGACAAACAAAACCAGTTAGTATTGATTAATCCGGAAATTTTAGAGTCTGAGGGCGAAACCGGTATTGAAGAAGGTTGTTTATCAATTCCGGGTTTTCGAGCCTTGGTTCCGCGTAAGGAAAAAGTCACGGTAAGAGCGCTTGATCGTGATGGCAAGGAATTTACGTTAAAAGCAGACGGCTTATTGGCGATTTGTATTCAACATGAAATTGATCATTTAAACGGTATTCTTTTTGTTGATTATCTTTCTCCGTTGAAACGTCAACGCATTAAAGAAAAGTTAATTAAAGTGAAAAAGCAGCGAGAAAAGCAAAAATAATTGTGAATCCATGAAAAGTGCGGTAATTTTTGACCGCACTTTGTTTATTTATCCATAACGTAGAACATTATGAAACCATTAAATATCATCTTCGCCGGCACGCCGGACTTTGCCGCACAGCATTTACAGGCTTTAATTGACTCTCCGCATAATGTGATTGCGGTGTACACCCAACCGGATAAACCCGCCGGTCGTGGCAAGAAATTACAAGCCAGTCCCGTGAAACAATTGGCTGAGCAACATCAGATTCCTGTCTATCAACCGAAATCCTTACGCAAGCCTGAAACGCAAGCGGAATTGACCGCACTTCAGGCCGATGTCATGGTTGTGGTCGCTTATGGCTTAATTTTGCCACAAGCCGTGTTAGATGCGCCGACCTATGGTTGTTTGAATGTGCATGGTTCGCTACTGCCACGTTGGCGTGGTGCGGCGCCGATTCAACGGGCGATTTGGGCGGGAGATAAACAAACCGGCGTCACTATTATGCAAATGGATGCCGGATTGGATACCGGCGATATGCTACATAAAGTCTTTTGTGATATTGACTTGCAAGACACATCGGCCGATTTGTACCATAAATTAGCTGAAATCGCGCCGAATGCGTTGATTGAGGTGCTGAACCATTTAACCGATGGCACTTTCATTGCCGAACCTCAGGATGGTACGCAAAGTAATTACGCCGAGAAATTATCAAAAGAGGAAGCGAAATTGGATTGGCAATTGTCGGCAGCACAGTTGGAACGCAATATTCGTGCCTTTAACCCTTGGCCGATGGCATATTTGCAGTTAACTGATGAGCAAGGCAATCCGCAAACATTAAAAGTATATCAAGCTACCGTGTTGCCATCGGTCTCTCAAACACCGGGGACGATTATCAGCGCCGATAAAAACGGTATTCAAATTGCCACAGCAGACGGCGTATTGAATTTATTACAGCTGCAACCGGCAGGCAAGAAACCTATGTCGACACAAGATTTATTGAATGGTCGCGCCGATTGGTTTGCCGTGGGTAAGGTGTTGGCGTAATGAATAAGGGCGTAAAAAAAACATCGCAAAAAAACACCGCACTTTCTGTGCGAACCGTTGCCGTACAGATTATTTTTCAGGTCTTGGAGCAAGGTAAATCCTTATCGGTTTTATTGCCTGAAGCCCAATCTTCTTTGAAAGCGCAAGACTTTCCTTTATTGCAGGAAATCTGTTTCGGTGTGTGTCGTGTGTTGCCACGTTTGGAACAGATTGTGGCGCAGTTAGTGGACAAGCCGTTGCGTGGCAAAAAACGCATTGTGCATTGTTTGTTATTGGTCGGCTTGTATCAGATTCTATATACACGCATTCCGGCTTATGCGGCCGTGAATGAAGTGGTAAGCACTGCCAAATCTCTTCAATTACAAAGTTTTCAAGGCCTGGTGAATGCTGTGCTACGTCGTTTCTTGCGTGAACAAGATGGCATTTTGGCCAAAGTGGACAAACATTGGCAGACGCTCCACCCCGATTGGTTGGTGAATAAATTAAAGAAAGTGTATGCAAACTGGCGTGACATTATCGATGCCAATAACCAAAAGCCACCTATGTGGTTACGCGTGAATTTACAAAAAAACACGTCGGAAACTTACCGCACTTTATTGACGGAGCAACAAATTGACTCGCAAGTTACATCTCATCCGCAAGCACTGGGATTGCCTCAGCCGACAGCGGTGCAACATTTGCCTTGTTTCGCTGATGGCGGTGTAACGGTACAGGATTTGCATGCGCAATGGGCCGCTTTACTACTACAACCGCAAAATGGTGAGTTGATTTTAGACGCTTGCGCTGCACCGGGGGGCAAAACCACGCATATTTTAGAACTGGCGCCACAGGCTGAGGTGATCGCTTTAGATGTGGAAGAAAGCCGTTTACAGCGGGTAAAAGAGAATTTAGCCCGTATGCAGCAACAAGCGACCGTGATTTGTGGTGATGCTACGCAACCGCAGGAATGGTTAGCGAAATTAGGCAAAAGTGCGGTGCGTTTTGACCGTATTTTATTAGATGCGCCTTGTTCTGCCACCGGGGTCATTCGTCGTCATCCTGACATTAAATGGTTGCGAAAAGAAACGGATATCGATCAGTTAGTGGCGTTACAAGAGCAGATTCTGCACGAATTATGGCAATATTTAAAACCCAACGGCGTGTTGTTATATGCCACTTGTTCTGTGTTAGCGGAAGAAAATAGTCGACAAATTAGCCGTTTCTTGCAACAAACACCGGATGCGGAATTGGTCGAGTTAGCTTTACCGGCAGAGGTGTTAGCGCAAAATCAAAGTGCGGTGGGTTTTCAGTTTATTCCGCAAGCAGACGGCGGTGACGGTTTTTATTATGCGAAATTGGTTAAGCGTCAAAGTTAACTTTTCGTTATGGAGAGAATCGAATGAAAATAATTATTTTGGGTGCAGGACAAGTGGGTTCCACGCTTGCGGCAAATTTGGTAAGCGAAGATAACGATATTACTTTGGTGGATAATGAGTCCGTCCGTTTGGAACATTTGCAGGATAAGCATGATTTGCGCGTTATGAAGGGCTCTGCTTCATCGCCGAAAGTATTGCGGGATGCGGGCGCACCAGATGCAGATTTATTAATTGCAGTTACCAGTTCTGATGAAATTAATATGGTGGCTTGCCAGATTAGTTATACGTTGTTTAACACCCCCACAAAAATTGCGCGGATTCGCAATAGCGAATATTTGAAAGAGAAAGATAAGTTATTTAATCAGGATGTAATTCCTATTGATCATATTATTTCACCGGAAAATTTGGTTACGCAAGACATTGTGCGTTTAGTCGAGTACCCCGGCGCGTTACAAGTGGCTCATTTAGCCAAAGATAAAATCAGTTTGGTCGTAGTGAAAGCCTACTACGGTGGGCCGTTGGTGGGGTATTCAATTTCAACCTTGAAGGAACACCTTCCTCATGTTGATTGTCGTATTGTGTCTATTTTGCGACAAGATAAAGTGATTCGTCCGCAAGGTTCTACGATAATCGAGGCCGGCGATGAAATTACCTTTATTTGTGCCACAGTGCATATTAAAGCGGTGATGAGCGAGCTTCAGCGTTTGGAAAAACCATATAAACGCGTAATGATTGTCAGTGGGGGGAATATCGGTGCCGGCGTGGCAAAACATTTGGAAGAGCATTGCACGGTAAAACTCATTGAGCGCAATGCCGAGCGTGCGGCGACGTTAGCAGAGAAATTGTCAAAGACCTTAGTGTTTCACGGTGATGCGTCTGATCAAGGCTTATTATTTGAAGAACATATTGAAAATATTGATGTGTTTTTGTCGCTGTCCAGTGATGACGAAGCCAATATTATGTCCGCCTTGTTAGCCAAGCGTTTAGGGGCGAAGAAAGCGATGGTGTTGATTCAACGCATGGCGTATATCAACCTAATTCAAGGTGGCACTATTGATATTGCAATTTCGCCGCAGCAAGCAACGATTTCTGCATTACTTGGACATGTGCGTAAAGGTGATGTGGCCAATGTGGTGTCTTTGCGTCATGGCTTGGCAGAAGCCTTAGAAATTATTGTCCATGGTGATGAAAACACCTCCAATGTGATCGGTCGCGAAATTGGCGAATTGAAATTACCTACCGGTGCGTTAATCGGCGCCGTTTTGCGTGGCAACGATGTGATTATCGGTAATAACCAAATGACCATTCAAGAAGGCGATCATGTAGTGGTATATTTAAGTGATAAGAAATACATTTCTGACTTAGAGAAATTATTTCAACCAAGCGCATTCTTTATTTAAGCAAGAAAAAATTGTGCTTCTCGTATAAACTGTCTATAATGTGCGGTCTTTTTAATCAGTAATGCATTTTATGTATTATCTAACAAGTCAATCTTAACTTTTCATTAGGAGAACTTTATGAGTTTCATTAAAGAATTTCGCGAATTTGCCATGCGTGGCAATGTTGTTGACATGGCAGTCGGTGTGATCATCGGTGGTGCATTCGGTAAAATTGTTAGCTCATTGGTAGCAGACGTTTTTATGCCGGTATTAGGTATCTTAACCGGCGGTGTTGATTTCAAAGATTTGAAAATCACGCTAGCTCAAGCCGTAGGTGAAACTCCAGCAGTGACCTTAAATTATGGTGTATTTATCCAAAACGTATTTGATTTCATCATTATTGCTTTTGCAATTTTCATGATGATTAAAGCGTTAAACAAATTGAAAAAACCGGTAGAAGAAGCGCCGGCAGAACCTTCAGTAGAAGAAAAATTATTAACTGAAATTCGCGATTTGTTGAAAAAATAATATCGATTAAGCAAAAATCTTCTCCTTGTGAGAAGATTTTTCTTTTTATTCCTGTATCATATCCGCACTTGTCCCTTCCCACTTTTTGCAAGGAAACATTATGAGTCATTTAGACGAATTAAAAGCTGAGACCCGCGAAATTATTACCGATTTGTTAAATGACGGTAGCGATCCGAATGCGTTGTATATTATTGAACATCATATTTCTCACCATAATTTTGATAAATTAGAAAAGATTGCTATGGACGCATTTAAAGCCGGCTATGAGGTTTCTGAGGCGGAAGAATTTGAAGAGGAAAATGGCAGCTTATTGTTCTGCTGCGATATTATTAGTGAAGTGGAGCTCAAACCTGAAATCATTGATGCCCAACAAAAAGAATTACTGCCGTTAGTAGAAAAATATCAAGGCAGTTATGACGGTTGGGGAACCTATTTTGAAGATCCGAATGCGGATGACGATGAATATGGTGATGACGGTGAATTTTTTGACGAAGACGATGACTTAGATGATGAGGATATCGTTAAACATTAAAAAACAATCTGAAAATCGACCGCACTTTTGTATATAGGAGACACTCATGAAATTAAAACATTTTGCTTTAGTACTTTTGCCTTTAAGCATGGCTTTGGCTGCCAATGCAGAAACAAAATCTGCTGATGAGACGGAAAAAAATGTGATTTCTTTTAGTACGGAAGTTACTAAGGACGTGGATTATGATGTCATGGAAGTGACGCTTTTCGTCAAAGAAGAAAATAAAAACTTAAAAGAATTAAATCAAACCATTAATCAGAAAGTGAATGCCGCGCTAGAGGTGCTTAAAAAACAAAGTGCGGTGGAAGTTAAGAAAAATACGCGTAGCACACAGGTGCGTTATGACAGCAAAGGTAAGCAGTCCGGATGGATTGAACGTGCCGATTTAGTGTTGGAAAGTAAGGATTTTGTGGTGTTGTCTCAAGTGATTTCCGACTTAAATGACACTTTCGCCATTACCGATGTTGTTCAGAAGCTATCAAAAGAAGCCGCTGTAAAATTTGAAGATGAAATGATTAAAAGCGCTTTAGCACAATTCCAGCACAAAGCGCAGTTGATCCAAACTTCACTGAATGCTAAAGGCTATGAGGTGGTAAATTTGAATCTGGATAGCCGAAATGAAATGCCATATTTTGACAGACGTATGATGCCGGTTGCCAAAATGAACTCTTTCTCTTCAGAGGCAGCTGATGAAGTGAGTCTGGATAATAACGGTAAAGCGGAATTAAAAGCTTCAGTGAGTGCACAGATTAAGTTATTAAACTAATCCCTTTTTCCCGAATGAGATTTTTTATAAAATGACAACGCTTTTCTGCGGTTAAGATTGACGCAGAAATTCCCCTTTGAACAAATGAGGTAAACAATGAAAGTTGCAAAAAATGTGGTGGTAAGCATCGCTTATCAAGTTCGTACCGAAGATGGTGTATTGGTGGATGAAGCACCTGCGAATCAACCGTTACAATATTTACAAGGTCATAATAACCTTGTGATCGGCTTGGAAAATGCCTTAGAAGGCAAATCTGTGGGCGACAAATTTGAAGTTCGCGTAAAACCGGAAGAAGGCTACGGCGAATATAATGAAAATATGGTGCAACGTGTGCCAAAAGATGTGTTTGTCGGCGTAGATGAATTAACAGTGGGGATGCGTTTTATCGCTGATACCGATATGGGGCCGTTACCTGTAGTGATTACCGAAGTGGGTGACAATGATGTGGTGGTTGACGGTAATCATATGTTAGCCGGACAAGAGTTACACTTCACTGTGGAAGTGGTGGATACGCGTGAAGCAACGCTCGAAGAAATTGCACACGGTCATTTGCATCAAGAAGGCGGCTGTTGTGGCGGTCATGACCATGACAGCGATGAAGCAGGACATTCTTGCTGTGGTGGTCATCATCACCATCATCATGATCACGATCATCTCCATGAAGGTTGTTGTGGCGGTCATGGTCATCATCATGATCACGAGCACGACCATCACCACGGAGGTGGTTGCGGCTGTGGCGGCAAACACTAAAAAACGCTCAGAAAAAAAGACCGCACTTCAATGCGGTCTTTTGTTTTTATACACTTTATTTATTTTACACTTGCCTTTTTCAGTACATCATACATCGCATCTTTTAAACGTAATTTTTCCTTTTTTAACACTTCCACTTCATTGTGCGTACCCAATTCAATATGGGATTCGATGTTTTTAATACGCTGGTCCAGCTCGTTATGTTTATCAAATAAATTGGCGAAGTAAGCATCTTCAGTTTTAAGTTTAGTAATTAGGTCTCTAAATTCTGGAAACATGGAAATACCTCATAATAAGTGAATAAAGTATAACGAAAGTTATACTGTCATTATCTTATCGAATTTGCACCAAAATAAACGTGCGAGAGATCACAAAATACATGCATAAAACTTAACATTTATGTTACAGACGGTGTTCTTGTTTGATTTTGTTTAATAACGCATCACAGCATTTATCCAATAATGCGTAAGTTTGATTGAAGTCTTTGGTATACCATGGGTCAGGAATGTGATCGATGCCTAAATCGGGACAAAGTTCGGTGATTTGAAATAACTTTTTCGGATGACAACCAAACAGCCGTTCTAAATCCCGTAAGTTTTCGTTGTCCATGGCGATGATATAATCAAAATCTGTCCAATCTTTTGACTGCACTTTTCGGCTAACAAAATCGTTAGAGGCAATACGGTGTTGGTCTAACATGTCGGCAGTGCCACAGTGCATTCCTTCGCCATCATGCCATCCTGACGTGCCTGCACTGTCGGTGCGTATGCGGTTTTGTAAGCCGGCCAGTTTGATTTTTTCCCGCATTAAATATTCTGCCATCGGGGATCGACAGATATTGCCTAAACAAACAAAAAGGATGTTAATAGATTGCATGATTTTTCCTCATATGAAATAAAAAATCCTCATAACGAGAATTTTCGTTTAAATTCTGTTAGTTTGTCGCCATTCGGTTAATTTGGCAAAGAGCGTTTTGCCCATTGGGCTTGGATCGCCACTGAATAAGGTTTTTAACCCGTTATTTTCAATAATATGACGACGTAATGCCAGGCGTTCTTGGTGATTTTCCGCTAAACGAATAGCTCGTTCGATATAGTCCTCCACACTGTCGGCAATAAGCCATTCCGGTAGCCCTAAGCGTTTAAACAGGCCTTCATCGATGTGTTCGTGTACTTCCGGGCCGGTTTTACATACGCCCACCAAGCCGAGCGTGACCATGTCGATAATGCCATTGGTGTTGCCGAATGGGAATGGATTGAGCATCATGTCGCAGTTGTGCAGGATGTCTAAATACCGGTTATAAGGTGAATGCGGATGCGCTGTTGCATCATCACCCAAATAGGAACGAATAAAACGTGCCACGTAAGGGTGTGTGATGCCGATGGATTGCCCAAGCGCAAAGTGGAAATGTACTTTTACTTTGGCGCGATCACGAATAGTTTTGAGTGTCTCCAAGAAGTACGGATTCAGTTTCATGGTGGTGGCCGCAATACCAATATTAACTACTTCCGGGGTTTCCCTTAATACATATTGCACATCAGTAGGCGCCAATGAAGATGGTACATAAGGTAAGGCGTCTTTCGGTAAACGGAGTAGGGTTTCGCTAAAGCAAGACTCTGAACCTACATAATCATCTTCCACAATCACATATTCAATAAATTCTGAATGGGTGGTGGCGGGGTGACCTAAGGCGATGACTTGAATAGGGGCAAAGCGGGCATTACTTACGAAGATGGTAGCTAAATCCATGCCAATGCTTGGCATATATAAAACGGCAGCATCGTTTTTTTCACACATCTCTTTTAAGAAAGCTAATTTTTTTAAAATATTGGAACCGTCAAATTCATGAAATTCATCAAACACATCCCGCCCGGCTTGATCTACGGCATTATTGCCCAAGCCAATTAAATAAAATTGCTCCCGTGCGGCGATCATGGATGTGGAGTGAGTACGATAGATGGAGTGAGAAGAGTGGAAATGCTCCAAGACAACCACCATCACAGGTTTGCCGTTACGCATGCCGATTTGTGTAATTTGTCTGTCCTGCCAACCGCACTTTAGGAGGTGACTACGAATAACTTGATTTAGCGCCTTCTTCACGTTGTGTTTGTTTTCTGCCGTGTCATAGCTGCAATGCATATACACATCATGCGAAATATTGCTCGGCAGGTCATCTAAGACGTGAAATTGCTCAAGTTTCGCAGGGAACCATTGCAAAATCGTACTACGCTTAGAGAATGCTGCCGGAGTGCCAATAAAACGGGGTGATTGCAAGGCAAAACATAAGGAACCGCAAATATTTTTATCAGTCTCCCACATAGTATCTAAGTTAAGGTTTACGTTGCTTTCCGGAAGATAAAGCACGGCGAATTTCATCAGCACGTTCTTATTCGGTTCCAAGTAAATATCATAAATGGAGTCACGTTCCGGGTTGCAATTATAGGTTTGCAAAATATGGTCGGCATTAATGTAAGGTGAGCTGGCGAAAATTAAGTTTAACCAGCGTTGTACCACGAAGAAACGATTGGCACCGGATTCTGATAAGGAAAACTGCGGGTCGCAAAAGAGCTGTGTGATAGCATTGGCCATGCGAGTACAAAAATACACAATGCGATCTTGCATTAGCGTTTCCAATTGTTGCGGATAATCAAAGTCAATGCCCTCGATGTCACCGAAGTTGGTATCGATTTTATTTAAAATATCTAGTAACTCGGTGCAGGCCGCTTCATAATTTTTTTCCGTAATGGCTTTTTCAAATTGTATTACGCTTGGATTTTTCTTTTCGGACATAAGCCCTCTCCTTTTCGTTTAACAGGTTCCCCACAAGTCGTATTCGTCCGCTTCGGTGATAGTGACGGAAATAATGTCGCCAATATTGACCGCACTTTGGCTTTGATTCTCTACATACACTACGCCGTCGATTTCCGGTGCATCCGCCATGGAGCGACCAATAATACCTTCCTCGTTTATTTCATCCACAATCACGGCTAACGTCTTGCCGATTTTTTGTTGTAAACGGGCTGAGGAGATTTCTTGCTGCACTTGCATGAAGCGGTGGTACCGTTCTTCTTTCACTTCTTCCGGCACTTGATCCGGCATATCTGTCGCCGGCGCGCCTTCCACCGGGCTGAATTTGAAACAACCCACGCGATCCAATTGCGCTTCTTTTAAGAAATCCAACAATATTTGGAAATCTTCTTCCGTTTCGCCCGGGAAACCAACGATAAAGGTGGAACGCAATGTCAATTCAGGGCAAATTTCGCGCCATTGTTTAATACGCTCTAAAGTGCGGTCGATTTTGCCGGGTCTTTTCATGGCCTTAAGGATTTTCGGGCTGGCGTGTTGCAACGGAATGTCTAAATAAGGTAACAATTTGCCTGCTGCCATAAGTGGAATGAGTTCATCCACATGCGGATATGGATAAACATAATGCAAACGCACCCAAACACCCAGATTGCCTAATTGTTGGCACAGGCTGATTAAATTATTTTTAATCGGCATACCGTTCCAGAACACGGTTTTGTTTTGGTTTTCTTTCGTTTGATCTAAGGCGTAAGCGGAAGTGTCTTGCGATACGATTAACAGCTCTTTCACGCCGGCATCTACAAGGCGTTTGGCTTCGTCTAACACTTGGGTAATCGGACGGCTATCCAAATCACCGCGCATAGACGGAATAATGCAGAAAGTGCAACGATGATCGCACCCTTCGGAAATTTTCAAATAGGCGTAATGTTTAGGTGTGAGTTTCACACCTTGCGCCGGCATTAAACTTTCATACGGATTATAAGCCGGTTTCGGCACATATTTATGCACTTGCGTCATCACGGTTTCGTAGCTATGTGGGCCGGAGACTTCTAACACTTTTGGGTGTACTTGGCGAATTTGATCTTCTTTGGCGCCAAGGCAACCGGTGACAATGACTTTTCCGTTTTCTTCCAACGCTTCGCCAATAGCTTCCAAGGATTCTTGTACGGCGCTATCAATAAAGCCGCACGTATTAACAATAACCAAATCGGCGTTTTCATAGCTTGGAATAATGTTGTAGCCGTTAGCGCGTAATTCCGTCAAAATACGTTCGGAATCGACCAAGTTTTTAGGGCAGCCAAGGCTGACAAAACCAATGTTTGGGGTAGCACTCATAAATTTTCTCAAAAAGTAAATCGTGGGTAATAAAAGCGGCTAATTCTACCCGTTTTGCTGCGAAAATGCGATAAACAATTGGTTAAATTTTGTCTGTTTTATGTCAAGGAAAATTCGTTGGAAAAGGCAATTGGTTGCCCTTTATCCCCGCATAAAACTTTCAATTTCAGCAAATATGTATATAATGTGTGCGGTTTTTCGTGTATGAAAAATCTACTTATTTATTCAATTCATCATGAGAGGACAACATGGCAAAACACAAAAACGCCTTGCAAACACCGTCTCAACATGTGCAAGGGACGCTGACCTATCAGCATCAACGCGGTGTCATTAAAGATAACGCGATCCAAGCGTTATTACATGATAAATTATTCCGCCAGCGTGTAGAGCGCAATAAAAAAGGAAAAGGCAGTTATCAACGTAAAGCAAAACATATCAATCGTTGGTACGAAAAGCCCGATAATAAGATTTCTTCTATAAGAGATTTTATTATCGGGTTTTTTCATTCATTTAGCTTATGCAACATATTGATATTTGTGAGGTAGTTATGACAGCAAAAACAGAAATTCTATTTAATAACACATGGAATGTGCGAATTAGTGATCCGGGCGAAGAAGGGGCCCAAAGTCATTTCTTTGAGACCATTTATATTACCTTGGAAGCACATATTGACGGCGATGATGTGCAATATGAATTTACCCGCAAAGTGGAAGATCAAATTAAAATTAAAAAAGTCTTTACTGATTTAGATGAATTATTTATTTACCTTAGTGAACAGATTTCCCCCGTGGCACTTGGGCATTTAGGTATAAAAATTGGCAATTTAGGTATTGCCAAAGAGTAAAAGTGCGGTCAAAAATATAAACGTTTTTATTGCTCTTAACTTTTAAAACTTCTCTTTTTTTAGGGAAGTTTTTTGTTTTTGTATTGAATCGAATCAGGCCCTTAATTTACGGAAATATAAAGAATCTTCAGATTATGTAAATTTTTTTTCTTAAACCTTTCTTTTCTTAGTCCTTTTATATAGAATCTGCGTGTTTTTGTCGGTAAATATTGTTGTAAATCCCGTTCATTAATTCGTATCAATTTTTGGATTATTTTGGTTGTAATAATCTTATTTTTATTCCCTAGAAGGTAATCAATATGAATAAAGTTTTTCGCGTGGTTTGGCATCATGCAACACAATCTTGGATCGCTGTATCGGAATTATCCCGCCAAAAAGGCAAAACTGCTGCAAGTGCGGATGAGCGAGCAGATATTTCTTCAAAAGGTATTCTAGCCTCTACAGTGGCTACCGCTTTGTTGGTGTTAGGTTCGGCTATGCCAGGTACTGTGATGGCAGCACCATTTAAAGCAAGCGCTAGCGCTATTCAACCAAGTAATGAGCATTTCGTTAGTGTTGCAGCAACGCATAGTGATACCAATATTAGCGGAGAAGCAAATTATAATAACAATGCAGCCAAAGCGCCGGGTTCCGTTGCTATCGGTTCTGGTGCTTCCGTAGCATTTGAAGATAAAAACGGAGAAGGCTATGGTGCTCGTGAGGGTATTGCAATTGGTCAGAATGCGACAGTTAAATTAAAAGGTGAGATTTGTACCGATTGCCCACTGGTGGACAATCGGGTGGAAGATCCTGCTTCTGAAGCCGCGATCGCCATTGGTCGTGATACGGTTGCTGCCGGTAAAGGCGCTACTGCATTAGGTGTTGGAGCAAATGCAGAAGCTCATGGTGTCTCTATTGGTATTAATGCATCAACGAATTTTAGTTCTGTTGCCATTGGTGTTGAATCCAAGTCTTCTGGCAAGAATGCGGTTGCTATGGGTAGTTCGGCGAAAACCGAAGCAAATAATGCGATTGCCATTGGTAACGGGGCTTATGCACAGAAACAATCTGATTTAGCCGTGGGTGATGGTGCGAAGGCATTAGATGCACAAGGCTCTGCGTTTGGTGTGAGTGCTACTGCAAGTGGTAATGGGGCAACCGCAATCGGTGGCGTAACCAGTGCATCCGGTTGGTTATCCACATCTATTGGTTATTTAAGTAAATCTGCCGGAAAAGGTGCTTATGCGGGTGGTGCTTCTGCCAATGCAAATGGTGAAGGTGCGGTTTCTGTCGGTCTGGAATCTACGTCAACAGGCAAGCATACAGCCGCATTGGGTGCATCTGCTAATGCTTCCGCTGAAGCCGCGCTTGCTCTTGGTGCAAGTGCCAATGCGAGCCATGCTAATGCCGTCGCTTTAGGGGCAAATTCTGTTACAAAAGCAGCAGTTGCAAGCAATGAAGCCACGGTAAACGGCGTTTATTATTCCGGCTTTGCTGCAAATAATGCGGCTAGCGTGGTCAGTTTAGGCGATGCAGGAAAAGAGCGTCAGTTAGTAAACGTTGCTGCCGGTCAAATTAGCGCAACCTCTACCGATGCTATCAATGGTAGCCAATTACACTTAGTTGCAAGCGGTTTGCGTGATCAAATGCCGGTGGTTTATACCACAGTAAATGGCAAAAAAGCGGTGAAAAAACCGGATGGCAAATTCTATGAGTTAGATGATGCGGGTAATGTTACTTCAACCGTTGTGCCAAATGCGGATGTAATTGCGTCCATGAATGATGGAAACAATTCTGTGACTTCTCCTATGACATTGGCGAATATTAAAAGTACGTTGCCGGATACATTCAGCACCACAATAAATCCGAAGGACAATAGTGCGGCAACAATTACTAAAACTCAAGCTGCGCCGGTTTTAACCCCAAGCCAATACAACTATGCCGCAACCCTTGGCGATGTTTTAAACGCCGGTTGGAACTTGCAGGCAAATGGAAGTGCGGTGGATTTTGTAAAACCTTATGATACGGTGAATTTTGCCAGCGAAGATGGCACAGTTGAAATTACACCAACCACAAATGGTTCAACCAGCACGCTTGATTTCAAAGTAAAACACACTGACCTAACGGTGAATGAGGGTAAGGTTGTTGCTCCGGATAACACGAATGGCAGTAAATTTGTCAATGCTACCACCGTAGCAAATACTGTTAATAATTCCGGTTGGAAATTGGGTGGCAACGATAAGACTGCAGCAGGAAATTTAGTGAAACCTTCCAATAAAGTGAACTTTATTAACGGAAAGGGTACCACATCTGAAGTTAATACCGATGCGGCAACAGGTGATTCCACCGTGACATTTAATGTGAAACCAAATGGCACAAGCATTAATGTGACGAATGATGGCATTTCTGTCAATACCGGTAATATTACGGCAGCGCAAACAAACGGTAACGATGCAGGCAAAGTTACTGTAGCTGATGTCGAAAAAGGCAAAGTGGCAACAGTAGACAATGTTGCGGAGGCGATTAATTCTGTATTCTGGAAAGTTGGTGATAACGAGGGAACGGTAAAAGCCAATGTTGGTGCGGGCAATCAGGTCAATTTCGTAAACGGTGATGCAACTACTGCAACTGTTAAAACTGAAGGCGGTGTAACGAAAGTTGCTTATGATGTAGCTTACGATAACGATACGATTGTAAAAGATGCTAACGGCAAATTAATGGTGAACAAGTCTGCCTTGCCTTCTGTGAAAGTTGAAAACACGGATAACACCATTACTGTGACACCAACCGCCAATGGCTTTGGCGTTAAAGTGAATACCACAGAATTAAGAAATACTGAAGGTAAGGTTACTACACCGACAGATGGCGATAAATTAGTCAATGCGACAACTGTGGCTAATGCTATTAATAATTCCGGTTGGAAAGCCACTGCAACGGCAAATGGTGGTGAAGTTGAGGGTACATCTGAGCAATTGGTTAAACCGGGTGAGACCGTTAATTATATCGCCGGTAAAAATATTAAATTACAACAAAACGGTGCAAATTTCACTGTTTCTACTACAGAGAATGTAACGTTTACTAATGCTAATGTGAATAGCACATTAACTGTTGGTGAGGGCAATGACGCAACGCAAATCACCTCTTCGGCAGATGGCATGAAGGTGGCGAAAGCGGATGGCTCTGCAACCCGCATTACGAACGTCGCTGCCGGTGTGAAAATGACGGATGCCGTGAATGTGTCTCAACTTAATGCAGCGAAAAATGCAGCGAAAACGGAAGTTGTTGCCGGAAATCAGGTTAATGTGACAAGCGATACCGGTAGCAATAATCAAAAGATTTACACCGTAAATGTCAACACTACAGCATTGCCGGCGACGGTAACAGACGCCAATAATCCGGCAGAAAACGGCAAATTGGCGGTGCCAACGGAAGGTGGTTTAGTCACGGCTTCTGATGTGGCAAATGCGATTAATGCAACCTATTGGAAAGTCGGTGATAACAATGGCACTGTGAAAAGTAATATTAGCGCCGGCAACCAAGTGAATTTTGTCAATGGTAACGGCACTACGGCAAATGTAGCGGTTGAAAACGGACAAACCAACGTTTCTTATGATGTCAATGTTGATGGCAGCACGGTAGTGATGAAAGAAGTTACCGATCCAAACAACCCGAATAAGAAAATTAAACAAATTGCCGGCAATTACACCGGTCAAAGTGGTGTTACCGTTAATGGTAATGTGATTGCAGCGAAAACTGACGGTAAAACCGTTACGGTCAATAATGACGGTGCATTAACGGTTAGCGATGATGTCATGAACAACCTTACCAATTTTGAGGTGACCACCGGTGAACATGTTGATCAGTTTGTGGCTAATACTGCAGCGAACAGCAAGAAAACGAGGGTAAAACCGGGCGATGTCGTTACTTATGCATCCGGTAAAAATATTGCTATTAAACAAGAAGGTACAACCTTTACGATTTCTACCACAGAAAATGCAACCTTTACCAATGCTAATGTGGGTAATACGTTAACGGTTGGTGAGGGCAATAATGCAACGCAAATCACCTCTTCGGCAGATGGCATGAAGGTGGCGAAAGCGGATGGTTCTGCAACCCGCATTACTAACGTCGCTGCCGGTGTGAATCCAACAGATGCTGTGAATGTAAGCCAATTGGGCGGGTTGAAAAATGATATTCATAATATGAATAATCGCCTTGGTAAGGTCAATCGTGAAGCTCGTGCCGGGGTTGCCGGTGCTAACGCCGCGGCAAGCTTACCGCAAGTGTACATTCCGGGTAAATCCATGGTGGCGGTAGCCGGCGGTACCTTTAAAGGACAAAATGCCTTTGCGGTGGGATATTCCCGTTCAAGTGATAATGGTAAATTGATCTTGAAACTACAAGGTAACGCCAATACCCAAGGTGATGTGGGTGGTGGTGTTGGTGTAGGCTATCAATGGTAATTTACAACAACGCATAAAGATGAAACCCGGCATCATGTCGGGTTTCTTTTTTGCTTTGAAGTGGTAAAAGTGCGATCGTTTTTCCAGATGTTTTTATAAAATCGTCAACACGGATTCCGGTGGGCGCCCAATTTTAGCTTTGTTACCATGAATGACAATAGGACGTTCCAACAACGCAGAATGTTGGGAAATGGCTAGTAGTAAATCTTTTGCGCTAAGTGTCGGGTTGTCTAAATTAAGTGATTGATATAATTCGTCTTTGGTACGCATCATTTGACGAATATCAGTGATGCCTAATTTATCGGCAATTTCTTGCAATTTTTCTACACTATAACGCTGTTGTAAATAAAGCTCAACTTGCGGTTGAATATGGTGGCTTTCCAGTAATGCCAGGGTTTCACGGCTTTTAGAACAGCGTGGGTTGTGATAGATAATAACAGACATACAAATTCCTCTTGGTGTGTGATTTAGCCTAATTTTACCTTATAATCAGCCAAGTTTTATAGAGGTATTCACTATGATTGAAATGTTAAAAAATTGGTATAACCGACGCTTTAGCGACCCGCAAGCCATGGGATTAGCGGCGATTTTGCTATTCGGGTTTATTGCCATTTATTTTTTTAGCGACCTAATTGCGCCCCTATTGGTGGCGATTGTGCTGGCGTATTTGTTGGAATGGCCGGTACGTTTATTAAATGAGAAGCTGAAATGCCCACGTTTATTGGCAACGACTTTAGTTATTGGCACGTTTACCGGTTTGGTGTTTTTAGTGGTGTTGGTGTTGCTCCCAAACTTATGGACGCAGATGGTCAATTTATTAAGTGATTTGCCGCATATGTTTAATAAGTTTAACGAATGGCTGTTATCCTTGCCACAACGCTATCCTGATCTCATCGACACAAAAACCGTAGAATCGATTTTCGGCACGGTGAAAGAGAAAATTCTAGGGTTAGGCGAATCTGCCTTGAAGCTATCTTTGGCCTCTCTCATGAACTTGGTAACGCTTGGGATTTACGCGTTTTTGGTACCTTTGATGGTGTTTTTTCTGTTGAAAGATAAACGTCAGTTAATGGATGGTGTAAGTCGTTTCCTGCCTCGCAACCGTACTTTGGCATCGGCTGTTTGGGTGGAAATGCAACAACAAATTTCTAATTATATTCGAGGTAAGTTAGTGGAGATTTTTGTTGTGGCGGCAGTGACTTATATGATTTTCCTGATTTTTGGTCTAAATTACCCGTTATTACTGGCTGTTGCGGTTGGGATTTCCGTATTGGTACCTTACATCGGCGCTGTGTTGGTCGCTATTCCTGTGGTGTTGGTAGCGATTTTTCAATTTGGTGATACCCACACGTTTTGGTATATCGTCATTGCCTTTGTGGTGAGTCAATTATTAGACGGAAACTTACTCGTGCCGTTTTTGTTCTCTGAGGCAGTTAACTTACATCCTTTAGTGATCATTATTGCCGTGCTTATTTTTGGCGGTTTGTGGGGGTTTTGGGGCGTGTTTTTCGCCATTCCATTGGCAACGTTAGTTAAGGCGGTGGTCAACGCATGGCCTTCTAATGAAACCACCTGATAAAAAACATCATAGAAAATGACCGCACTTTGAATGAGAAAAGCAAAGTGCGGTCATTTTTTTAGGTATTTTTTGTTAAACCAACAATCCAGCTGCCTTCACTACGGCGTGGATAGCTTTTTCTTCCGTTGATTTAATGGTTTCTTCATTCGGAATTTCCTGTTGGGTGCGATTTACAATAGCGCCCGCAATCATACCTGCGCGTAAGCCAAGGGCTGAGCACATGGTAAATAAGGTGGCAGATTCCATTTCATAATTCATTACATGAAGCTCTTGCCATTGTTTGAGAGAGCCTTGGAAGTGGCGATAGATTTTACCGGTGAACGTGTCATAGCGTTCTTGTCCCGGATAGAATGTGTCGGATGAAGCGGTGATGCCTACATGAACTTTATTACTTGCGTCTTCTGTAGCCACTTTATAGAGCGCATTGGTACATTCAAAGTTCGCTACTGCCGGGTATTCCAACGGTGCAAAATGGCGGCTTGCGCCATCTAAGCGCACCGCGCCGGTGGTAATCAATAAATCACCCACATTAATATGCGGTTGAATAGCACCGGTAGTGCCAATACGTAAGAATGTGCGTACGCCGAGTTGTGCCAATTCCTCTACCGCAATAGAGACGGATGGACCACCAATACCGGTAGAACAAACAACGACGGCGTGTTCATCAATATAACCGAGCCAAGAGGTAAATTCTCGGGTGGACGCAAGGAATTTAGGGCGATCCAACAAACGTGCAATACGTTCAACCCGCTCAGGCGCACCAGGAACAATGGCTAATTTGGCTCCATCTAACATGGCTTTGGTTAGACCAAGGTGAAATACTTCAGACATACTATTCTCCTTTATACTTTAAGGTTTGATACCACGCAAAATAGGATTTTGCATGGAAATTAAGGTTTCGGTGGATTGAATTTCATCAATCAATTGAATCTTGGCTGACAACACCAAATGCAATTCAGCAATGGTATGCGTCATAACTTTAATGAAAATTGAGTAATTACCCGTAGTGTAATAGGCCTCGACGACTTCATCAATGGCCTCTAGCTTCTTAATCACTTTCTCGTAATCTTTGGCGGATTTCAAAATAATGCCGATAAAACCGCATACGTCGTAGCCCAACTTACGTTCGTTAATTTTGACTTTTGTCCCTTCAATGACGCCCGATTGACGCATTTTTTCCACTCGAACATGAATTGTGCCGGGGCTGACGCCGAAGTTCTTCGCCATTTCAGCATAAGGTGTACGCGCATCCTTGGTAAGTACACGTAAGATCTGCTGGTCTAAGTTATCGATATTATGCATAACATGCTCCCTGTTTGAAAATATTTTAATAAATATTATTGAATTTTATATATTACATAAATTATATCGAATTTTATTTAAATTGTGTTGAATATTGTTGCTTTAAATTTAAAGAATATGCAGAATTTAGTGAATTCGAGTCAAGATATTAAATAATATAGGATTAAAACAATGAAAAAGACATTTATTTTGCAACAACAAGAGATTAGTTTTGTAAAAAATACATTTACCCAAAACCTTATCGAACAACTTGGCATCATCGAAGTTCAAGGTCCAATCTTAAGCCAAGTGGGCAATGGTATGCAAGATAACTTATCAGGTATCGAAAAAGCGGTACAAGTTCATGTAAAACAAATTCCAAATGCTGTGTTTGAAGTCGTGCATTCTTTAGCCAAATGGAAACGTCACACTTTAGCGCGTTTCCACTTTAAAGAAGGCGAGGGCTTGTTTGTCCATATGAAAGCGTTGCGTCCGGATGAGGACTCTCTTGACCCAACCCATTCTGTGTACGTGGATCAATGGGACTGGGAAAAAGTGATTCCGGAAGGACGTCGCAACTTTGCTTATTTAAAAGAAACCGTTAATTCCATTTATCGCGCCATTCGTTTAACCGAATTAGCTGTTGAAGCGCGTTTTGACATTCCTTCCGCGTTGCCAAAACAAATTACCTTCGTACATAGTGAAGATTTGGTAAAACGCTATCCTGATTTAAGCAGCAAAGAGCGTGAAAACGCTATTTGTAAAGAATACGGCGCGGTGTTCTTAATTGGTATCGGTGGCAAGTTGTCTGACGGCAAACCACATGATGGTCGTGCACCGGATTACGATGACTGGACAACCGAGTCAGAAAACGGCTACAAAGGCTTGAACGGTGATATCTTGGTTTGGAACGACCAACTCGGCAAAGCCTTTGAGCTTTCTTCTATGGGTATTCGCGTTGATGAAGCCGCATTACGTTTACAAGTTGGTTTAACTGGTGATGAAGATCGTTTAAAAATGGATTGGCACCAAGAATTGTTGCAAGGCAAATTGCCGTTAAGTATTGGTGGTGGCATTGGTCAATCCCGTATGGCAATGTTTTTGTTACACAAACGTCATATTGGCGAAGTGCAATCCAGTGTCTGGCCGAAAGAAATGTTAGAAGAATATCAAAACATTCTTTAATCTAAAATGAGAGAATCTGCCGTGGGTAATAAATTACCCACGATTACGCATAATTCAGCTCCTTTGGGGCTGTTTTAATTTTCATTGATGGCGCGCGTTAGGAAAACACAGGTGTTTGAAACACTATAACTCTATAATAAAAAAGGAAAACTTGGCTCCCTCGTAAACAGGGGTGGAAAGATATTTATAAATATCAATACATTAATGATGTTTCGAGCGGGTGTGGCTAGGAAACGCGCGCCAGCTATAAAGGGCTAGTAAAGAGGCTTATTTAACCAACTTACCGTGTTCCCACTCTTGCGTGCGATAGACTTCATCTTCGCCCTCGTCATTGGTGCGGTAGAACTCCTCTTTACCATGTTTAATATTGCCATCCATTTCTTGCATATGAATGAGATGACCATGTTTATGTTCCCACACTTTGAATAATTTACCGTTTTTATCATATGCACGATCTAAACCGTGTTCCAAATCGTTTTGGTATTGTATGTCACCTTTCAGAGAACCATCTTCTCTATAATAAACCATCTTGCCGTGTTTTTTCCCCTCGTTGTTATATTGCATAATTGCTAGCGGTTTGCCGCTAGGTGAGTAACGCACATATTCCCCCACAGTAGCGCCTTCAGGTGTCTGTGTTATAACAGATTCTAAAATAGTGTGTGCCGTATCATAGTAGCGGTAACAGCGTTCATTTCCATTTTTCAGCACTTCGCATCGAGTTAGCGAAGGTGGTGGGGGTGGATTGTACTGGGAAGAAGAACCGCTGGAATATCCTGATTGAGGAGGTGTAGAATTGTAGTAGACCATATTGCCATTAGCATCAATAAAACGACAAGTCCCTGTTGTAGCTTGGTATTCTCCACCGCAGGTATAACCATTCCCACCAAGCATGGCTAATGAAATTAACCACCATTTTTTCATCATTTTGTTCCTTTTTAAGAGAGAAAATAAACCCGACAAAAACTATCAGAATCTACGCTGAAATGCACTGAAAATTCTTTTTGTCGACGCAAATATCCGTGCTTATGCTTGTTTTTTGTTCAACTTTGAAATGTTCAGATAGCGCAAGCGTCCACGCTTGTGCCGGTTTTGGTTGAGGACACTTGAACCATCGAGAGAAAGAATAGTGCAGTAATTTTTCAGCGTGTTTTTAAAACGCCAAAAATTTCAACCGCACTTTTACTCTTCCACAAACCCTAACGCGGTTTCCACCACCTCAATTCCTGAGCCTTCTTTATAAGCATTTTCACTCAAATACCGGCGCCATTGACGGGCGCCTTTGCAGTTTTGGAAAGCGCCGAGCATGTGACGGACGATGTGGTTGAGATAGACGCCTTGGCTGAGTTGGCTTTCAATGTAAGGCAACATCCTTTCTACGGCTTGGCGTGGCGTAATGATTGGCGCGTTGGGATCAAACATTGCTTGATCGATATGACCGAGTAACGATGGGTTTTGATAGGCTTCGCGTCCCACCATGACACCGTCCACGTGCTGCAAGTGCCGTTGTATTTCCTCAATCGTTTTGATTCCACCGTTAATGCTGATGAGCAAATCGGGGAAATCCCGTTTTAGTTGATATACCCGTTCGTAATCTAACGGTGGAATTTCACGATTTTGTTTTGGGCTTAGGCCGGAAAGCCAGGCTTTACGCGCATGGACGATGAATTCTTGGCAACCGGCCTGTTTGACGGTTTGCACAAAATTATAAAGAAAATCATAGCTGTCAAAATCGTCAATACCGATACGGGTTTTTACGGTGACGGGAATTTGCACCGCACTTTGCATTTGTTGGACGCATTCGGCAACTAAATTCGCTTTTGCCATTAAGCAAGCGCCGAACATGCCGTTTTGCACACGGTCGGAAGGACAACCAACGTTGAGGTTGATTTCTTGATAGCCACGCTGTTCCGCCAATTGGGCGCAATGTTTCAGTTGTGCAGGGTCGCTACCGCCGAGCTGTAATGCCACGGGATGTTCTGCCGCATCAAAGTCAAGGTGATCATATTTGGCGTAAATGATGGCCTGTGCAGTCACCATTTCCGTGTAAAGCAAGGCGTGGCGGGAAAATTGGCGGTGAAAATAACGGCAATGGCGCGTTGTCCAATCCAACATAGGGGCGACGGCAAAGCGGCCGCGATAAAAGTGCGGTTGATTTTGGGGCATTTTTTATGAACTTTCCTTCCTGTTTTTTTGTATTTCTTCTTGAATCCGATGGCGAAAACGCCCCGCCGCAAAATGATAGAACGGCTTTGGACTAAATTGGCGTGAAATAATGGAGGAAATCAGACAGCAAATCAATAGCCAAATAAGCACAGGTTGGCAGCCCGTCATTTCCATTACGATGACGCTGGCGGTGACCGGTGATTGGGTGGCACCGGCTAAAAAAGCTGCCATGCAAAGCAACACGAGCAACCGTTGATCTATTAAGCCGTCGCTGAAGGATGCCACTTGTACGCCTAAGCCTGCACCGATAGTTAAGGAAGGGGTGAAAATCCCCCCAGCGATACCTGTCCAATAAGAGCCTATCGTGGCGAATAATTTCATGATACCGATATCTGGTTGTAGCGCTTCTCCGTCCAAAGCTTGGGTAACAACATGATAGCCTGTGCCGTAGGTTTGTCCTTGAGTGTAAACACCAAGTGCGGTCAAAATCAGACCTAAAATAAAAGCGGTAATAATTGGGTGGCAATGAACTCCATGACGGAAAATAGCAGGCAGTGTGCCGGCAATGCCTTTTGCCAATAAACGGGCGAAGATACCGCCGGAAACACCGCCGACTAATCCGCACAGCAAGACCCATAAATATAGGTAAGGAATATCGGTGGCGCCGTGGTATTTCGGAAAGTAAGGATTGTTGCCGTCAATGGCTACTAAAATAAAGCCCGCCGCCAGCACGCCTAATAATACGCGCCGTTCCCAACGTAGTAATACACCACGACCCAGTTCTTCAATCGCAAAAATGACACCGGCAAGGGGCGCGTTAAATGCAGCAGCCAAACCGCCGGCAGCCCCTGTTGCCATGAGCTCGTTGGCCGTTAATCCGTTAAATGCGATACCGTATCGACGACAAATATTACCCCACCATAACATTACTGCTGCACCCACTTGTACAGACGGTCCTTCCCGCCCAACAGACGCACCAATGAGCATGGCAAGAAAAGTTAGGGGAATTTTCCACAGAGTTTGTCCGAAGGCGACCAAGCGATGTTTATCGGCATGATTGGGCAAACTGATAGAGGCGATGACTTGTGGGATGCCGCTGCCACCTACATAGGGCGTGTATTTCGCTACAAACCATGTCAACAATGCCAAGCCGCTTGGCAAAATGAACCACACAGCAGTCGGGTAGCGCTGTGTCCAATAGGCGTTCCATGCCAATCCTAAATCGGCCAGTTTGGCAAAACCTAAGGAAAATAAGGAGACAAGCGCCGCGCCGATTAGTAGGCAGGAAAATTCAACGGTTTTGTGAGAGATTCGGTAACTTTGGCGTAATTTCTTGTGTAAAACATAGCGCACTTTGGCAGTTGTATGGCGTAAAAAGGTGATGAAAGCGTCCATTACGTTCGATTTTTCCTCATTGAGGATTTTTGTTGCTTATAAATTGCTAAAGCAGAATTTTATACCAATAAAAAGGGAGTTGTTAGCTATAAATTCAAAATCTTTACACTTGAGTAGAAAATTAGCAACTATATTTCTTGGGGCTTCTCTTAAAATAATAGCATTCGCAATGCTGTAGGTCGTATGTCGAATAAACATCAATAAATTCATCACATTCAAGGAGATTATTATGGCTTTCAATCTTAAAAATAGACACTTATTAAGTCTTGTCAATCACTCAGAACGTGAAATCAAATATTTGTTAGATTTATCCCGTGATTTAAAACGGGCGAAATATGCCGGCACTGAACAACAAAAATTAAAAGGTAAAAATATTGCGTTAATTTTTGAAAAAACTTCCACGAGAACCCGCTGCGCTTTTGAGGTTGCTGCTTATGACCAAGGCGCGCAAGTGACCTACATCGACCCAAACTCTTCTCAAATCGGCCACAAAGAAAGTATGAAAGACACTGCCCGTGTGTTAGGCAGAATGTACGATGCCATCGAATATCGTGGTTTCAAACAAGAAATAGTGGACGAATTGGCCGAATATGCCGGTGTGCCGGTATTTAATGGCTTAACTGACGAATTCCACCCAACCCAAATGTTGGCAGATGTGTTAACCATGATTGAAAACTGCGATAAGCCATTAAGTGAAATCAAATATGTATATATCGGCGATGCGCGTAATAACATGGGAAATTCCTTATTATTAATCGGCGCCAAATTAGGCATGGATGTCCGCATTTGCGGGCCAAAAGCCTTGTTGCCGGATGCAGAACTTGTAGACATGTGTGAAGGTTTTGCAAAACAAAGCGGTGCACGTATTACCGTCACCGATGATATTGATAAAGCAGTGAAAGGTGTAGATTTCGTGCACACCGATGTATGGGTTTCCATGGGCGAACCGCTAGAAACCTGGGGCGAACGAATTAAATTATTATTGCCGTATCAAGTGACACCTGAATTGATGAAACGCACCGGCAATCCACGTGTAAAATTCATGCACTGCTTACCGGCATTCCATAACAGCGAAACCAAAGTGGGTCGTCAAATTGCGGAAAAATACCCTGAATTGGCAAACGGTATTGAAGTCACCGAAGATGTCTTTGAATCTCCAATGAATGTGGCGTTTGAACAAGCGGAAAACCGCATGCACACCATTAAAGCTGTGCTTTATTCTAGCTTAATTTAAGAGGTGGCATATGAGAATTGTTATTGCATTAGGCGGAAATGCCTTATTGCGTCGCGGCGAGCCGCTGACTGCTGAAAACCAGCGATTAAATGTGCGTATTGCTTGTGAACAAATCGCCAAAATTTATCCTAATAATGAATTAGTCATTGCGCACGGTAACGGCCCTCAAGTAGGTCTGTTAGCGCTACAAGGGGCAGCTTATAAAGATGTTCCGACTTATCCGTTAGACGTGTTGGGCGCGGAGTCCGTGGGCATGATTGGTTATATGATTCAACAAGAACTGGGGAATTTGGTGCCTTTTGAAGTGCCGTTTGCTACTTTGCTTTCACAAGTAGAAGTAGATATTAACGATCCGGCCTTTAAAAATCCAACCAAACCGATAGGCCCGGTATATTCCAAAGAAGAGGCAGAACGGTTGGCGAAAGAGAAAAACTGGAGCATTGCACAAGATGGTGACAAGTATCGTCGCGTTGTACCAAGTCCATTGCCAAAACGGATTTTTGAGATTCGTCCGGTTAAATGGTTGTTGGAAAAAGGCAGTATTGTTATCTGCGCCGGTGGTGGCGGTATTCCGACTTATTATGATGAACAACATAATCTGCAAGGCGTAGAGGCGGTTATTGATAAAGATTTGTGTTCCGCACTGTTAGCCGAAAATTTGGAGGCAGATTTATTCATTATCGCCACTGACGTGTCAGCAACCTTTGTGGATTGGGGGAAACCGACACAAAAAGCTATTGCATTAGCACCACCGGATGAGATTGAAAAAATGGGCTTTGCTGCCGGTTCTATGGGACCGAAGGTACAAGCTGCAGTGAATTTTGCTCGTAATACCGGTAAAGATGCGGTGATTGGCTCGCTTTCTGATATTGTGGATATTGTCAAAGGCAAGGCGGGTACCCGTATTACTAAGAAAGCAACGGAAATTTCCTATTATTCATAATGATGTACACAATAAGAAAAACACTTTGAGAATATCAGCAGTTCAAAGTGGAATGTGCGGTCGGTATAAAGCTTAAGACGTTATGCCGACTCGCCAAACAAAAACTGTTGTATTGACGAGGAGTCTGTTATGGAAGCGTCTAATCAAAAAAAGACCTTTAATTTCCCATCAGCGTTTACTATTTTATTCTTTATTTTAATCCTTGCTGTGGGATTAACATGGGTCATCCCATCAGGTTCATATTCTAAATTGACTTACAATATGACCGATAAAGTATTTGTGGTAAAAACTTACGGCGAGCAAGACAAAACTTATCCGGCCACTGAAGAAACCCTCAATAATCTTAATATCAAAATTAAACTGACGAATTTTACCGAGGGAGTAATCAAAAAACCTATTGCTATTCCTGGCACTTATCAACGTATTGAACAACATTACAAAGGTATCAAAGATATTCCTATCAGCATGGTGGAAGGAACCATAGAAGCTGTGGATGTGATGGTATTCATTTTCGTGCTAGGCGGTATGATTGGTGTCATTAACAGAACGGGCTCGTTTAACGCGGGGTTAATGGCTTTAGCTCGGCGCACGAAAGGCAATGAATTTATGATTGTATTCAGTGTTTCCGTGTTGATGGTGTTAGGGGGTACCACTTGTGGTATCGAAGAAGAAGCGGTTGCATTTTACCCTATTCTGGTGCCGGTATTTTTAGCCCTGGGGTATGATGCCATTATTTGTGTTGGGGCCATCTTCTTGGCTTCCTCCATGGGAACGGCGTTTTCCACAATTAACCCATTCTCTGTGGTTATCGCTTCCAATGCTGCCGGTATTCAATTTACCGAAGGGATTGGGTTCCGTGCCATTGGGTTAGTATTAGGGGCAACTTGCGTTATTGCTTATTTATATTGGTATGCTAAGAAAGTGAAAGCGGATCCGAGTTTTTCCTATACTTATGAGGATAGAGAAGAGTTTTATCATCGTTATATGAAAAACTTTGATCCAAATACGGTACTTGAGTTTACCTTAAGAAGAAAACTGATCTTAATTCTCTTCTGTATTGCCTTCCCGATCATGATTTGGGGGGTAATGGCGGGCGGTTGGTGGTTCCCGCAAATGGCGGCTTCGTTCTTGTCCATCACCATTATCATCATGTTTATCAGTGGCTTGAAAGAAAAAGACATTGTGGAATCCTTTACCGAGGGGGCTTCTGAATTAGTTGGCGTATCCTTAATTATCGGTTTGGCACGTGGTGTTAACTTAGTGCTTGAACAAGGCATGATTTCCGACACCATTTTGGACTATATGTCTAACTTGGTCAGTGGCATGCCGGGTAGCGTCTTTATTCTCGGTCAATTGGTAGTCTTTATATTCTTAGGTCTTATCGTGCCGTCTTCCTCCGGTTTGGCAGTGCTTTCCATGCCGATTATGGCTCCGCTTGCCGATGCTGTAGGCATTCCGCGTGATATAGTGGTTTCTGCCTATAACTGGGGACAATACGCCATGTTATTCTTGGCACCAACAGGTTTGGTATTGGTCACATTACAAATGTTACACATACCATTTAATAAATGGGTCAAGTTTGTTATGCCAATGATCGGTTGTTTGTTGGTGATTGGAGCAATCTTATTGGTTATTCAAGTGTCTTTGTATAGCGTTTAAAAGTAATTTTCATAAAGGCCACCGATATCACAGTTTTTAATCGGTGGCCTTGTTATAATGCGCACGCTTTTCTTTTCTAAAAAGGATTTTTTATGTTTAAGAAATTATTCGATAACATTGATACGCGCATTCTAAAGGCTTTGCAACGCAATGGACGCTTGCAGAATAATGAATTAGCCAAAGAAGTTGGGCTCTCTAACTCCGCCTGTTTACGTCGTGTGAATAATTTAGAAGAAAACGGTGTGATTGATGGCTATGTTGCCTTGTTAAATCCGAAGAAAGTGAATTGCAATTTAATCGTTTATGTTCAAGGAACATTTTTTGAAGAGGATCCGGAATTAAAAGAGCGGTTCATTTTTGAGATAAAATTAATCCCACAAGTATTGGAGTGTCATTTAATGGCGGGGAGTTACGATTTTCTGCTAAAAATGTGTGTTGCTGATTTAGACCAATTTAATACCATCAAAAATACCTACCTCACTAAAAATATCGGTATCAAAACCCTCAAATCCGAAGTCACCCTAAAAACCATCAAAAACACCACCGAGCTACCCTTATAAGACGCTAAAAGTGCAGTTGTTTTTGGGCGTGTTTTTATTGAGCAAACTGACCGCACTTTTAGGTAATGATAAATATAGAGAAAATACTTGCAAAGCGTGGGGAGTTTGGGTAAAATCTGCGGGCTTTTTATAGAAGCCGTTTAGTGTAATCATTTATTAAACGGGTGTTGCGATAGGTAACACTAACAATGTTCTCGATTTGGGAACTATATAAACAGGTAGCTTGCACCTCCTTTTCTTGTTGTTTTGATGTAAGAATTGTGATGGTGTTAGTTTTTTTATTAGCTAAATTTATTGGAGCTCTGGTCTCATGCAGAACCAAAGAATCCGTATCCGCCTTAAAGCATTTGATCATCGTTTGATCGATCAATCTACAGCGGAGATCGTTGAAACAGCTAAACGTACTGGTGCACAAGTTCGTGGCCCGATTCCTTTACCAACCCGTAAAGAGCGTTTCACAGTATTGATTTCTCCACACGTAAACAAAGATGCGCGTGATCAATATGAAATCCGTACTCACAAACGTTTAGTTGATATTGTTGAGCCAACAGAAAAAACTGTTGATGCATTAATGCGTTTAGACTTGGCTGCCGGCGTTGACGTGCAGATCAGCCTAGGTTAATTAAGAGGTTATTACAATGATTGGTTTAGTC
>ERZ773008.438-NODE-438-length-30370-cov-5.082467_pt1 | contig 30370 bp, 48 predicted proteins | sample MGYA00580664_ERZ773008 | MGnify/ENA primary metagenome ERZ773008 (study PRJEB29015, sample SAMEA2738016) | human oral metagenome | biome: human oral; feature: human-associated habitat; material: dental | place: China | collected 2048 ... | reverse complement strand
TTGCACCGAGTTGCAGGCATTGGTTGGCGGCAAAGTCGCCCGCGCTGTCGGCCACAATCGCGCCCTTTTTCAGGGTGGCAAGGCCGGTAAAGGTTTTGTCGCCGTTGATATTTTGGTTGCCCTCGGTTTTGACCGCGCCGCCCAAGCCGTTGTCAATCATGGCCTTGATGGCCGCCTTGAGCTGCGCCGTATCCGCTTTATTGGGCTCAATCTCGGCAGCGCGCAGCACGGCCAAAATCTCGGCCTGCACTTGGTTGAGCCACCACGCGGGCAGGATAGTGCCCAGCTCGGTGGTGCCGTTGCCGTCGTGAAACAGCCGGTCGCCCGTCTCGATTGCATGCATAGTTATGCTCCGTAGTTAAAATGCACAGCGGTGTGTGCCGGTTTAAGGTCGTTGATGATGTACTCGATAACGCTGTCGGCGTAGCTGCCCAACGGCTCGCCCGCCGCGCTGCTGCCCGCGCGGAAGTGGTAGGCGGTGCGCCCGCCGCTTTGCACATTGACATGCCACACGAACATGATGTCCTCGCGGGCTAGGCGGTCGCCCGCCCGGTTCACGCCCGCGCGGAACGGCTGCGGCTCGGTTATCGTTACCGTGTAACCCGCGGCCTTGGCCAGCCCGATAAAGTAGGGGATGCTCAGGCCGCCGAGCGCGTTCAGGCGCAGCAATACCTGTTGGATGCGCTGGCCGTAGGTCTGGCGGCCGGGCTCGATGCCCAGCACGCGCTCCCAATCGGGCAGCAGGCTGCCTGCCTTTTGCACCAGCGCGCCGTCCAGCGCCTGTTCCGCGCTGCGCTGGATGTCGTCCAGTACCCGTGCGTCCACTTCCGCCTGGCGGCGGACGGCGGGGGCGTTGCGCGCGTAGGACACGGGCGGCAGCAGCCCCAGCAGTACGTCGCGGTAGGTGGGTTGGCTCATAGGGCGGATACCTCCGTGCGGCCCAATTTAAACCACTGCACCGTGCCGGTATCGGCGGCAATGCGGTTGGCGGCGGGGGCGATAATGCGGCGGTCGGTAATGTTGGGCAGGTTGCTCACGGCGGCCTCTATTTGCGACACGATGGCGGGGTCTGCCGGGCGCAGCGTGTCAAAGTAGCCCTGCAGCGCGGCCTGCACCTCGGCGCGGATTTGGTCCAGCGTGCCCGTGCGCCATTTGACGGCCAGCGACACGTCGATTTTGACGATTTCGGGGGCCAGCACCAGCGCGTTTTTGGCGGTCACGGGGCGCACCTCGTCGATATAGTCCTGCGTTTTGGCAATCAGCTCGCGGCTGGGCAGGCCGTTGCCGGAAGTAATCACAATATCCACCGTGCCCAAACCGCGGCGCAGCGGGTACACATAGGCGCTGGTGACGCCGTCCACGCTCAATGCCCAGTTTTTGTAGTCATAGCGGTTGCCGCCTGCGGGCGGGCGGCGGATGCGCTCCAGCAGCCGCGCCAACAGGCTGGCGTCGTCCTCCGCGTCCGTGCCGCCCACCGCGCTCACCGTGCAATCGCTGCTGATGCCTGCGGGTGCGGCCATCATCTGCGCGGGCGCATTGTCCGCGTTGTGGCCGCTGCCTGCCTCTTCGGCGACCACGGCGATAACCGCGGTGCCGTTGGCCGCGATTTGCGCCTGCCCCTGCGTGCGGTAATACCGCTTGCCCAAACGAATCAGCACATCCGCGCCCATGACAGCGTCCGCCGTGCCCTGAATGGCCGCCGTGCCGCTGGCGCGGGTGGCGTTGCGCCGCGTAATGCCGCGCAGGGCGGCGTGGCGCTCCAAATAGGCGGTGTCGGCCGTGTCCGGGAAAATCTGCCGCACAATCCACGCCTGATGGGCGTATTGGCCCGTGGCACATGCCGCCAAACGGCTGGCGTGAACGTAATGGTCGCTGTCGGGGCTGATGTCGGCGGTCGGGTCTAGCGACTGCGTGTCGCGCAAAACCGCTTGGCGGATTTGCTCAAAATCTGGGATGGCAAACATGTTTAAAGGCGGGTTTAAAAGGGGTTAAACAATCGGGACCTCGTGGCGGTAGTCAAAGCTGCCGCGCTCCGTCTCAATGCGCACATGCAGCAGCACGCGCCCGTCGTGCGGCTGGGCGGCGGAAACGCTCAGGCGGGTGGCGCGGCCGTCGTCCACAATCGGCTGCAGCGCCTCGCGCGCGTATTGCTCGGCCAGCAGGCCGACCCGCGCAAGGTCTTTTTCGCGGTGCAGCAAGTGCAGGCGCGAGCCGACGGCGGGGTCTGCCCACCATGTGCCCAGCGGCGTGACCAGGCGGATATACACCGCGTTTTGCGGGTGGTCGATGCGGCCGCCCGTGTAGTCGCCCGTGAGCGGGTTGAGTTCTCTGTCCATGCTGGCATTTTGCCGTGTGGACGGGCATACCGGGCAGGCGCAGGGCTTCGCCCCGCAAAAAAGCAGCCCGCACTTGGAAAACCAAAATGCAGGCTGCCGGTCGGACAAGCCGTTAGGGTCAATGCGGGGCGGATACGTCCGCGCCGTCGCCCTGCTCGGTGTGGGTGTGGTGCATTACCGATACGCCGCCCGCCACCACATCCTCCGTGGTTTCCAGGCTGCCGGTCACATGCGCGCCGCTGCCGCCCGATACCGCCAGCCCGCCGTTGCCGTTGATTTGCCCCTGTGCGGTCAGCACGCTGCTGGTCTCCACCAGCGGGCTGTCCATCATGACCTTGGTGGCGGCCTTGATGTGCAGCGTGTCGCAGTCCACCTCAATCAGCCGCCCGTTTTTAAGCACGATGCTGCTGCCCGATTGGTCGTACACCGCCACCTCGCCCGGGCGCAGGTTTTTGATGCGGTAGCTGCCATGCTCGGCGGCCACCACGATGCCGTGCGAGGTATCGCCGCCCAGCGGAATCACGACCACGTCCGTGCCGGCGGGCGCGTGGCTGGTAAAGCCGAACTGTTGCAACTGCTCCAAATCCTGCAGGGTCTCGTCCGCCAGCCCCTGCACCTGCACGCGCTGGGTGGGCGTGTCGGCCTGCGTGAGCGCGAGCCGCCCGCGGAAGGCTTGGCGGATGCCGTCGGACACGGTTTGCGCCGCCTGGCGGGTTTTTTGGGCTAATTTGGCTAAACTATTCATCGACTTTTTAACTCCTGCGCTTGGTTTTTACCGTTGGCGGTGCGCCTGCGGCCGCGCCGTTTGCGCGCGCGCTCCGATTTGACCGGGTAGGCGTCGGGCGTCCACACGCCGTCCTCTTTCAGCCGCAGCTCGGTTTGCGTGCCGCCGCTGCGGCTCAACATATAGCGCCTGCCCATGACAAAAAATATCGCGTCGATACCCTCCTCGTCGTCAATCAAATGCACGCGCTGCCCCGCCTGCCACAGCGTGCCGTCCAATGTTTTGTGGTCACCCACGGTCACGGTAATCGTCATGCCTTCGAGCTTCCAATCGGAGAGTTGCTTTTTCGCCTGCCGTTGCAGGTTTTCCAAGTTTTCCGCGTTGGCCACCACCACGGTTTTGGGCTTGTGCAGGGGCATGGCGGGGTCTTGCCACACCCAGCGCAAATCATGCTTGCCGCCGCTGCCGCTTTTGGCGGCGGATTGCGCCAGAAAGGTTACCTCGGAATACCGGTTGTCGCTGTCGTATTCAATCGCCAGCCGCTCCACATTGCAGCGGCGGTCGGTTTTGCTCCACAACAGCGTGGCCACGGGCGGCGTGCTGTAATCCGCGCCGCCAACCACCAGGCTGCCGTCGGCCTCCAGCCACACGTGCAGCCCCACCGAATTGGCGATATGGGTCAGCGCCTGCCACACGCTTTCGCCCGGCTCGATGTCGATTTTGCCCAGGGCCGGGTTTTTGTCGGCTTTTAGCCGCACGGTTTTGATGTGGGTTTTCCAGGGCGCAGCCAGTTTTTGCGCGGCGGCCAGCACCGTCATGCCCTTAACGTTGAGCTGCGGCGCGGAACAATCCACCAGCAGCCCGGCCAAATCGCGCCCCGTCAGGCGCAGGCTGCGCTGCCCTTTGGCCTTGTCGTGGTGCTGGTTGCCGATAATGCCCGTCAGCACCGTTTCGCCGTTGAGCACCACCTCGCAGCGCTTGCCCGCCAAATTCGGTACGGCCGCCTGCACCGCGTCCACCCCCAGCTCAAATTCGAAGCCGTCGGCCGGAATCAAAAAATCGCTGTCGATGTCGTAGGCCAGCCAGTCGCGGTGCTCCTGCCCGTCAATGCGGACGGCCACCGTGTTGCCGTATAAATTATCGGGCGTAGCCATTGATGTACTCTCCTTTGCGGATAAAGTTAGGGTGGACGATATGCGGGTTTAACCGCACCAGTTCGGCGCTGCGGCCGATGTCGCCGTAAAAGGCAAACGCGATTTGCTGCACCGTGCCGTCGTGCGGGGCGGGGCGGACAATCAGCGGCGGCTTTTGGTTGATGGCCGCCGTGATAAACCGCTGGCTTTGCCCCGCCATTTGCCGCAGCTGCTCTACCAAGTTTTGCGTGTGCTCGTACTGCCCCGCCCGGCCGCCGGATTGTGCCAGCCATGCGCGCAGGGCTTGGATTTCGGCGCGGATTTGGCGGCGCAGCAAGCGCTGCATGTGCATCAGGTCGGGCGCGGTGGCGGTGTCGTATTCCTGTTCGATTAAGGCCATCGCCGCCTGCACCAGCACGCCCGCGCTGTTGAGCCGCATCAGCAGGGCAATCAGTGCCATATCGGCGGGCGATACGCCTTGCCCCAAACCGTTGCCCGACAAACCGACCCACTGCCGGTGCGGGATGGCGTGCAGGCTGCTTTGTTGCAGTGCCAGTGCGTCCAGCCGCTGTTTGGCGTTGCGGCTTCCGTCGGCGGCGGGCTGGCCGGTATCGTCAATGCCGGCGGCCTGCCACAAACCGGTGCGGCACATATCGTTCTGCGTTTGCTGCAGCCGCGCCAATCCGCGCGCGTCCACCCTGCCGCTGCCGCCTGTGCCAAAGCGCAGCACGTCCAAATCAAACATGGTGCGCACCGCGCCAAATACGCCGCGCACCGCGCCGATAAAGCCCCACATGCTGCCTGTGAGCGCGCCGCCCTGCACCTTGGCCGCCATCACGCTGTCGATAAAGCCCTCCAGCAGCGCGCGGTAGCGGTCGATGTCCGCCGTCAGTTTTTCCAGCTCCATTAAAAACTGGTTTTCAAAGACAAAGATTTTTTGCGGTGCGCCCGATTCTCGGAATGTGATGTCGATGGTGGCGTAGTCGATGTTTTCCGCATCGTGGCGGTATTGCCAGCTGCTGGCCACCATTTGGTTGAGCCGCCCCCAAACGGGGTGCACCAGCACGCCCGCGCCCGGTTCGGCCAGCGTTTCGAGCAGGCGTTGCAGGCGGCTGTGATAGCCCTTGCCCCAAAACACGGCGGACACCTGCACCTGCCGCCCCGTGGTGCCCATATCCTCCAACACCGTGCCGCTGACAAACGGCCGCGCGTGTTCCGCTAGCGCCTTGCCGTCCGACTCATCCAGCGATACCACGTCAAACGGCACGCCCTTATACGATGCGTCCTGCAAAACCGTGTGCCACATACTCATTGCCCCGCTCCCCGGCCGAACATGGCCACCGTGTGGCGCGATACCTCGTTGGCCACCACACGGCCGTCCACATGCACAGCGATATTGTTTTGGATAGTCTGGTTGGCGCTGGCCAGCGCGGCGCGCACCGCGTCGAGCTTACCGCCCACCGCCGCCGTGTCGGCCTGCAGCGCCGCCTGAAACGCGGCCGTCTGCGTTTGCAGGCCGTTTTGATAGGCGGCGGTCTGCTGCGTAATCACAGGCGCGAGTTTTTCCGCGGGCTCGGCCGCTTTGCCGCCCGCGGGCATGGCCAGCATCTTACCGGCCGCCCGACCGGCCACGCCGCCGCCCGCCTCACGGGCTGCCTGCAGCCGCCGCACAAACTCCGCCTCGCCCTTGTTGAGCTCCTCAGAGTGCAGCAACAGCCCCAATCCGCCCGCCAGCCGTCCGCCCATGCCGCGCAGGAAGCCCATTGCGCCCGAACTTGCGCGTGCCAGCCAGCCCGAAGCACCCGCGCCTGCCGCACCTGCGCCCGCCGCCATTGCACCGCCTTTGCCCAGCAGGCTCATTGCCCCCTGCGCCAGCGCCGATGCCGACACGGCGGCGGTAAAGGCTTTTAACGCGGTGGTGGCGACCGGAAATTCTGCCGACAGGCTTTTTAGTTGCGTTTCCGCCTCCACCAGCGTTTCAAAGGTTTTGGATTCCTGCAGCGCCAAATCCTTTTGCGCGGCGGCCTTTTCCTGCCGCGCGGCGGCGCTGTTGCCCATAAAGGTGTTTTTACCGCCGATAACGTCGGTTTTGTTGCCCATCAGGCCGTTGAAATAGTCGGACATCTGTTTGGCATCAATCATAGCGTTCAAGCCGGCGCGCGCCTGCATGTCCGGCAGCAGCTTGGACACCATAAACGCCTGCATGGTCGCCACCTGCTGCTTGGCCGCCTCGTCGCCCTTATCGGCGCGGGCTTTGGCCGCCTGAAACTGCTTGTCCGCGCTCAATAATTTTTGCGCAAACTCGCCCAATACCTGCACGGCGTTTTTGCCCTCGCGCTGGCCGTCCAGCACCATTTGCTGCCAGTTCACGCCCGCGCGCTGCCCTTTGAGCAGGCTGTCCATGCGTTTGGTCGTGTCGGCGCTCAATGCCTTTTGCAGCACGTTTTTAACGTTGTTGGCCGCTTCGTCCGGCGTGCCCGATTTATTGGACGCGGATTGCAGCGCGGACAACAGGTAGGCCAACCCCGCCTCGCCTTTAAAGCCCGCGGCGGCGGCATCGGGCAGCAGGCTGGGCAGCTCGCGCACCATGTTGGCAATCTCAAACGTGCCCTGCATGCCGGACTGTGCCGCCATGCGCGACGCGCGCGCCACGTCCAGCCCGTTGTCTTCAAAGGCGCGCGCGAGTTTGGCCGCCGCCGCGCCGTCGAATTGGCCGTTTTCGCCCGATGCCATCGCCAAAGCGTGCGTGGCCTGGGCGTTTTGGCGCACCTTGTCCCAGCTCATACCGTTGGCCAGCATGCCCTGCACGGTGTCAATGGCCGTGTCGGTGCTGCCGCCGTTGGCATCGACCAGCGACTTAATCAGCGCGCGGGTCTGCGCCAGCCCTTGGCTCTCCAGCCATTGGGTATCGCTGCCGCGCGTTTCGCCGTGCGCCGCCCAGGTGGTTTCCCGCAGTCGGTAGTCCAGCGTTTTGTAGCGCTCCATTTCGGGCTGCACGGCCATATAGCCCGCCGTCGCTCCTGCCGCGGCTGCCGCACCGAACCGTCCGATGCGCCCCATCGCGCGCCCGAAGCGCCCTTGTGTCTGCACGCCGCGGTTGAGTTCGGCGTTGAGTTCCGCGATGCGCAGGCGCGTGGCGGTGGCAGCGCGGGCAAGGTCGTTGTGCGATGCGCTGCCGCTCCTGGCCAAACGGTTGTAGGCCGCTTGCGTCTGGGCAATCTCGCGGCGGATTTGCTGCTCGCTGCGGATACCGGCCAACGTGTAAGGCCGCTGCTCGCGGGCGCGGCGCTGCTGTGCCTGTCGGGTGCGTTCCAGGCTGCGCTCCGTTTCGCGCAGCAGGTTGCGCGCCCCGTTGTCGCGCCCGGTCAGCGTCAAGGTTAGGTTCATGTTTCCTGCGGACATAAAAAAGCCTTTAAACAATAAATTAACTCAAGGTCAATTATCGTTTAAAGGCTGTCATGGGTAGGAGCGGCAGGCTTTCGCCCCGCGGGGGCTTCACGGTTGGCGGTCTTTGACCGGCAGTCGGCGCGACACAATCACGCCGTCATCGGTCGGCACTTTGGCGCCCAGGCTTTGCAGCACGTCTGCCAGCCATGCCGACAATTCGGCGTGGCACATACCCGCCACCGCGTCCGCGCCGATGCCGGACTTGGCCATGATGATTACGGCGCGGCGGTAGTTTTGGTGGCTGGTTTGCCAGCTGCGTTGTGTGTTTGCGCCGCCCCGTCGGTTTCGGTCGCCGAAGCGGCGGGCGATTTTGCCCGTAATGCGTCCTGCTCGTCCAAAATCTGCGCGTAATCCGCGCCGCTCAAATTTGCCAGCAGGTAGTCGGCGGTCAAATCCGCTGCGGGGATGCCGTCCACCTCCAGTTGGCGCGCCCAATAAATCAGGGTTTCCTGCACTTGGCGGCGGGTTTTTTGGGATTCGGCGGCGGTGTCTGGCAAATCGCCCAGCGCCTCGATTTCGGCAAGCGCGTCCAATTCTGCGCCGATGGTCAGCGGTTTTAAAGTCGCTTTAAAACGGGTTTCGCCGCCCCAGTCCAAGCCGTATTGCAGTGTAAATGCGTGTTTTAGCATGGCTCAATCACTCCAAGATTTTGTGCAGCGCAATCATCTCAATGTCGATGCGCGCCTCGTTGTCCACCTCGTACTGCTCGCTGGTCTCCACCGTAAAGCAATCCAGATACGACACGCGGCGGTCGTTTTTGTTGATGGGGTACACCGTGATTTTGGCTTTGGTGATGCCGTCCCAGTTGATGGACGGCCCGCTGGTCGGGATGGCGGCGGTAATGCTCAATTTGTGTTCGGTCACGCCGTCGGCATAGCCCCGCACGCGCCCCTGGCGGTTCATGGTTTTCACGGGCTTGCGGCCGGTGGTCGTGGTCGGCTTGAGGCTCACAATCTCAATATCGCGGCCGTCCACCTCCATAATGATGGCGCCGGCATAGGTGGCATTGCTCATGGTTCGTTCTCCCTAGCCCGCCCGAAATGGGCGGGGCTGATGTGTTACAAAATCAAATCAATGCGCCCTGCAAACACGTGCAGGCCGTTGACCACGTCGGCGGGAATCAGCGCATTGACGCGGTTGGCGTCCTGCGGGCTGCGCGCCACCACCAGTTTTGCCTTGTTGGCTTCCGCGTTTTCGATGATTTCTGCTTGCTCCATTTTAAGCAGCACGTCCAAAATCTCGCTGCGGATTTTGGGCAGCAGGCGGTCGCTCAATTTGTCGCGTGGGAAGCGCAGCGCAATGCGCTCCTTAACGGCGCGGCGCACATAATCCAGCGTGCGGATGGTGGTAATGTCCAACAGGCTCGGGTCGGGCGTATTGGTGGCGGATTTGGTGTAGGTGGACACCGCGCGCATAATCTGCACCTTGCCCGCCACCACCGTCAGCGGGGCCAGCCCGTTATACAGCGCGCTGTTGCACTCGTTAAACAGCGGCCACTGCGCGTCCGGCGTAACCGCCAAACCTTTGATTTCGAGCGTGTTCAAGGGGCGGGCGGGGTCTTCTTCTCCCGCCAGCACCGCCGCATAGCCCGCCGCCAGAAGGCCGTTGGCCTCCGCCGCGCCCTTGTACCATGCGCAGGTAATGCGCCCGTCGTTGAGCTTGGCGGTAAACGCCGTGCCGGTGGCCATTGTGCCGCGCCAGCCCAGCACGCCGATACAGCCGCGCTGCTCGATGGCGTTGGATACCTGCTCGATATGCACCGACAGGGCTTTGGCGTTGGCGTCGTCCGAAAACGGCGACACGATGATGTGGTAGTGTTTGCCGGCCACTTTTTCCAGGGCAGCCTGCACCTCGGCATTTTTCGCGCCGTTCGCCATGGCGGTGGTTTGCAGTTGCAGGCCGCTGTTGCCCGGGTCGGTGGCCAGGCGGATTTCGTTACCGATTTCGCCTTTGGATTTTGCCGTCAGGGTCAGCGTGGCACCGTTGGCAGTGGCGCTCACAGGTAGGTCGGCATCATTGACCGCCGTTTGCAGCTTGGCGGCAATATCGGCCGCGCTCTGCCCGGCGGCCGCCGCCACACTGACGGTTGTGCCGCCGGCGGACAGGTCCACCGATGACGCCGTCTGCACTGTGCCGCTTAACGTAATGCTTCCGGTTGCGGCCACGCCCGCGCTGTGGTCGGGCAGGCCGATAACGGTCAAATCCAGATAGGGATTGTTGGTAAACGCCTGTTTGACCATCAGCTGCGCCCACGAGCCGCGGCCGAACATGTCGCCCGCCTCGTCGTCCGAATAGAGCTGCACCGGCTCGAGCGGTGCCTGCCAGCCGCTGTCCAGCATGGGGGCGAGCAGCAGCACCGATTGCGGATTCTGCGGCAGGCCCTGCACCGCGTTGCGCGTGTTAAATTCGATGTATCGCCCCGGCACGCGGATGCTGCTGGGGATGGTGTCAAAACTGATAAAGTCGGCCATGGGTTATGCTCCTTTGCCTTTGGCGGCAGGTTTTTCGGTTTTCGGCGCGTCGTCCGGCGCTTCCACCGCCAGCAGGTCGCCGTCGGCCAGCAGGCGGCGGTAATACATATCATCGCCGTCCACGTCCACCGGCACGTCGTCGCCGATGTATTCGTGCGGGTGGTGCGCCATCGGCACACGCAGGCCGGGGGCAGCCTGCACTTTGATTGTCGTCATAGTCTTATCTCCACAGGCACGGCGGCCTGTTGTTCGGGGTCGTACACTTTGCCGTCCACACCCTGCAGGGCGGGATACGGCGCGGACAAGGCCGCCTGATAGCGGCTAAACAAATGGTCGGGGTGCTGCGGGTCGGCCTGCGGCTCCGGAAAACGGCCGTTTTCCAACACGGCGCTGTCAAACCGTATCGTGTATTCCACGGCGTACACGCTCAAACTCATAGCCTGCACGCTGGTTTGATTGACAATCGAGCGCACCGCGCGCGGCACCATGCCGCGGCTGTCGTCAAAGCCCAAACGCTGCGCGTCCAGCAGGCGGCGCACCGCCCAAACCAAATCGTTGCAGCCGATTTCGCGGCTGTCCGTTCCGCCCTGCCGTCCCGCCGCTTCGTGGCGCAGGTTGCGTGTGGCGCACATCACGGCAAACGTGGCCGTGTCCTGATAGCGGCAGCCGCCCGATACAGCCTCGATTTTGCTGCCGCCATACGTTACCCACACCGCGGGCAGGGTCGGGATTTGGGCGGCAAGGTCGTCCAGCTCGCCGCCGTAGCTTTTGACTTGGCGCACCATCTTGCCCAAACCGGCCGTCAGCCGCGCCACAATCGCCCGCTCAATTTGAGTAATCACGGTAAAACACCTTGTTCTTCGGCCGGGCAAACACAATGCCCGTGTCGCTGCTTTCCGCCTCCTTGCCTGCCGAATCCGCGCCCAGCTGCACATCGCCTTTGGCCAAGGCTTTAAGCAGGTTGAGCACGTCGATTTGGTAACGGTTGCGGATTTCTTCGGTAATCAGCACACCGGAGGCGGCGCACAGGCGGTAGCGGGCAATGTCGCAGCACAGCCGCGTTAAAATCGGCGGGGTTTCTTTAAACGGCTGTTTAAACCGCCCCAAATACGCATCGATTTCCGCCGTCGCGTCCGCCAGCGCCGTCTCCACCACAGCGGTGTCAATCACGCCCTGCTGCTGTCGGTCGGACAGTTGCAGCACCTCCAAATCGCCGAAGCGCGCCACCATGTCCTGCACACCGGCATACATGCCTATGCCCCTTGATGTTGCAGCATGGGCTCGTCCAAGAGGCGCGCCCATTGGCCAGCGTCAAAGTCCGCGCGGTTCAGGGGCTTCCACGCGCCGTCAAACTGCACGCCGCAGCGCCAAAACGTCGCGCCGGAGGCTGTGCGAAATTGCAGGGTTTCGGCGGCGGTTTGCGCCTTTGATTCGGCGGTTTCGGGCTGCTCGGTTTCGGGCTGCTCGGTTTCCGTTTGCTCGGTTTCGGGCAGCTCGGTTTCTGTTTCAGGGTTGGGGTTTGGTTTTGCTTTTGCCATATCGTCCTCCGTGGGCGCGCACGCGGCGCACCCGGCTTAATCGTTACAGGTGCACGCTCACGTGCAGTTTCAGACGGCCTTTAAACGTGTTGGTCGTGCCGTTGATTTTGTCGGCTTCCAACAGTTCGCGGGCGGTGTCTTCCAATTCGGGCGGCACCACCAGCAGCGACGGCTTGATGTTGAGCACGTAGCCGCCGTCGGCCTTAATCGTCATCATCTGCGTGATGATTTTGGCCAGGTTGGCGCGGTTGAGCTTGGTTTTTTCGGCGCAGTGGGCCAGCTGCCACAGTCCGAAACCCGCATTGCAGCGGCGGCGCACGCCGTAGAGGTACTCGTCCTCCAAAAACACGCGGTCGGATTTGGACGGGTCAAACTTGGTTTCAAATTCAGGCGCGGCACGCTCCTGAAAAATCAACGGTTTAAGGGTTTTACTGTCGTCAATCACATAAAACGTCGGTGCATCGTTGTCCGTGCCGGTGGTTATGTTGGACGTTGGGGTGTTGGCACCCGTGCCGTCGTTGTTGGCAAACACGGGGTGGTCGGTATCAAAAAAATACTGGCCGTCGTAGCACAGCGTGGATTTGCCGCGTTTGAGCAGGCTCCAAACCAGCGTGTCGGGCAGTGCGGCGGCGGATTCGCCCATCGCGGCCATCATCGGGCGGTACATACCCACTTGGTCGTCCTCGATGTCGGTACGCGCCACGCCCACGGTGGACTCGTATTTTTTGTTTTCGATGGCCATTGCCTGTTTGGCCATTTTGCCGATTTGGCGCGTGCCCACCCACTCGCGCATCTGCGGGAATTTGCCCAGCCATGCGTAGGTATTGGTGGCGGTGCTGCTCGGGATGGTCATCGCCACAGTGCCGTAGGTCGGCGACACGCTGTCCAAGCCGTTTTGAAAATCTTTGCGAAAGGCGGCGGTCAGTGCCGTCAAGATGGCTGCTTTATCCATTATTGGTCAGTCCCTTTGGTTGATTTGATAAATTCGGCATCGGTCATGCCCAGCATTTTGGCGGCGGCTTTTTCCTCCGCCGTCAGCGCGGCGGTGTTCAGGCCGCCCGTGGCATTTTGTGCCGCGGTCTGCGCTTGGTTTAACGCGGCCACGGGTTGCGCCTGCTCGATATAGCCGGTCAAAAATGCCAGCCCGTTCGGCTGTTTCAGCACGCCCTCGGCCCACTCTTTTTGCGCGGGCAGCAGCTTGCCGGCGGTCAGGGCGGCGGTAATCAGTTCCGCGCCTTTGTCGGCTTCGCGCTGCGCGGTCAATGCCGCAATCTGGCTTTGCAGCTGCTGCACCAAACTCACGGGCGCGTATTGCGTCAAATCAGGCTGTGCGGGCTGCTTTTGCGCCGTCAGCGCGGCAATTTGCGTGTCTTTTTCGGCCAGTTGGGCAAACACGTCCGCGCTCAATGCGGCGTTTTGCGGCTTGGCGGCCACAAGCGCCGTCAGCGCGGCGGTCAGTGCGGCTTCGTCCGCTTCGGGCAGGCCGAACAGCTGTTGCAGTAATTTAATCATCGGGTCGTCGTCCTTGTTGGGGTTAAAAATCATATTGGCCGCCGCCAGCGCCTCGTCCATGCCCTCCAGCGCGGGCGAGTTGGTCAAAGCTGCGTGCAGCAGCTTGCGCACGTAGCCCTGCGTGTCGTAGGCAAACACGGCGGAGATATAGCGGTATTCACGGTTGCGTATCAGCGCGGCCGCTTTGTCGGTCCACTCCACATCGGCAAACAGGCCTTTGGGCGTGAACTCCACCCAGCGCATCCAGCCTGCTGCAGGGGCGGGCTGGCCGTTTTGCTCCTTGTACAGCGTTTGGTGCTCGTAATCGACCACCAGCTGCGTGCGGCTCTGGTTGGCCAAATCCGCCACATCGCGGCCGTTGGCCTCGGTCAGATACCACGCCGGCGCGTCATAGGGCCTGCCGTCCGTGGCGCGGAACTCGCCATAAGGCAAAAGCTGGATGCGCCCGTCGGTGGCCGATACCGCAAAGCTCGCCGCCGCCAATACCAGTTTGGTTTTGTGCATATCGGGCCTTGGTTTGGTTGAGATGTTGCCATTATCGGGCGGCCCGCCGCGTCAAAGAGAGGCCACGCCTTTCGCCCCCGCGCAAAAAAAACAGCCCGGGCGGGCGGATGCGCGGGCAACAAAAAGCCCCCTTTCGGGGGCTGGTTGGGTGTGAATTATCCGAACAGGGGATAAACCCCCTTTAAACACGCTTTAAAAACGCGCAGGATTGCGACAGGGATAAAATTCGGGTGTTTGTCCGTCTGCCGATTTTAAGGCGGCAAATAGGCGTTCTGCGGCGCAAACGGCAAAATCAGCGGGCAAGGGCGGCAAAATAATCCTGCACATCGTCCAGCAAATCCTGCTTGTCCTCGTTGGTCAGCGTCATAAACGGGCGCGCCGGAATCCGCACCTTGCGGCCGCGCCCCGCCATGCCGCCGAAATGGTGGATGGCGGCATACACCATATTCGTGCCCACCAGCGCGGTGTCGTTGTCGTAATGCTCGGACAGGCTGTTGCGCAGCGCGCCGGTGTCCGTCAGCGGCCTGCCGTTGCGGTATTTCAGTCCCAGCCATTTCGGGCGGCCGCCTTGGCGGAAATTCTGCCGCACCGCTGCGTGCATCGTGCCGGCCAGCCGCCGCATCAGCAGATAGCGGTTGTCGTCCAGCCCGCGCCCCAGCCGCTCGATTTGGTTTTGCACCACGAACAGGTTGTCGATTTGGATGTCAATCATATATAATCCCTTAAAAGGCAACGGAAAAGCGGTGAATCTCGATACCGCAGCCTGCCGTTCGCGGCGACCGAGAGCGTGTGCAAGTGATTTCGAGCCTTGCCTGTTGCCTTATTTCAACACTTCTTTTTTCGCCAGCATCTTGGCAATTTCCCTTTCATTACTGATTCTGTATGACTGTAAATACAGTTCGTCGGCATTTTCCACATATTTCAGCACCGCCCACAAATACTCACCGTTGCGCCGCGTGGTAAAAACCAGCTCCCTGCCGTCCCGCGCGATGTGTTCGGGGTTTTGCAGGAAATCGGGCAAAAATGCGTAATAGCCTGCGCCGAAATTTTGTCCTTCCCTGCTGTCAATCTGCTTGACCAGCGTATCATCCGACAGCCACACCGTCGCGCGCTTCATTCCGGTCAATTCCTGCGTTTCCGGTGTCAAAACGCCTGCGGCGAATTTCAGTTGGCGCGACAGCGTATTGCGGATGGCGGTTTTTGTGTCCTTATCCGGTTTGCCGTTGATGCCCATCCGCGTTTTGACTTGGTAAAACTCGTCGTGCAGCTGCTTTAAGGCCGTCTGAAACTCCGCGCCTTGCATTTCCGCTTTGGCAAACTGCTGCGCCAGCGCACGGTCATACTGGTCCAAATCCGGGCGGTAGTTCATCCGCCCGGGGTTATAGGCAAACCCTTTGTCGGTTGTGTGCAGCGTGCCGTCAGGCGCTTTATAGGCTGTGGTTCGATAGGTGCCGCCTTTTTTGTTGTATGGCTTGTCTATGCTGACCAAATTATGTTCGCCCGATTGGCTCAAAATCAAACCCTGCCGCTCCATATCGCGGCCAGATAATGCAATTACACTGCACCGGCAACGATAGCCGTTGGGCGGGTAAAATGTTGCCCAGAACGGGTCATCGTAACGGTACACCAAACCGTCCATGGCCGAGTGTGCGGGGCGTGTGCGGTGGTCGTTTACCGCGTCATACTGCCAATAGGGGCGGTTGTCCGCATTTTGCATCAGTGTTTGGTATAACCCCGCCTGATAGGCAGCCTGCATATTGGTGCGGTAGATATTTTCCAGCCTGCGCGGCGCACCGAAAACCTCCCCCGTTTTCGGGTCGATGATTTCCGTGCCATTGTGCCCGTTCGGGTGTAGCCAGCCTTTATCGGCCATGTGTTGCAGCAGGCTTTTTTGCCACGCATGAAACGGCATTCCGTTTTCTGCCGCCCGCACCATACCCTGCTTGATGTCGTTGAGCATATCCAAATCAGTCATGCGTGCAATGGTATAGACTTTGGCCAGCTCGCTTTCGGTCAGATTGCGGTAGTTTTCGGCAGTAACATGCTTGGTTTTCAGCCATTCGATGGCTTTCTTCGGCGGCAGGCCGAATACAAATTTAATGTCCGCCATGCGCTTGCCCCAGCAAATCGCTTAAAAACAGTGCCTGCTGCATATACCTTTGCAGTGTCGGATTGTCCAGTTCCGGATAAAGCGCGGTCAGTGCCGCATCGGCCTCTTCGTAATTGTCGCACGCCATGACCGCCGCCACCGCGCGTTTCAGCACCGGATTCAGCTGGGCGTTAAAGTCGGGTTGGGTCAGGGCCTCGTCCAATAAGCTGTCCACAAGCTGCTGCTCTTTGCTCTCCATTTTTGCAGGCTGCTTTTGCGCGTTTAATGCGGCAACCAGCCTGTGCAGGGGGCTATTTAAAGCCGCGTTTGCTTTCACGGGTTGCGAGCGCCCCAGCACCCGTTCGCCATCGGCCGCCTCCGGAATCGCCAGCTTGTCGCGCGCCCAGCCCTCGGGGATTTGCATGCCCACGTCCACCAGCTTGGGCAGGGCTTCCGCCACGGTGGCCAAGTCCGCCGTCTCGCGGGTGTCAAACTCAAACACCGGCAGGCGCACGTCGGCGGCATGGGCAAAATTAACCCGCACAAACGGCTCAATCAGCTGCCGGTTGATGGTCTGCGCCAGCCGTTTGGCGTCCGACACGGTCAAATCGCGCCGCACCTCGTTGTGGATTTTGCCCAGCGCGTTGGTGCTGGCGCGGCCGTCCGCGCCGCTGGTCAGCGTCTGCCCCAAAATCAGGCGCGTGGCGGATTTTTCGCACCATTCCACCATCGTCATAAACGGGTTGTTGGCCGCCGTCGTGCCGTTGGCCGCCTGGTGCAGCTCAATCATCATGCCCTCTGGCATAATCCCCGCCGCGTTGTGGCCGATTTCCGCCACCGCGCGCAGCAGCGTGCGTTTTTCTTTTTCGGTTGCCCCGGCAGGGTATTTGCCGATGCGGATGGGCAGGCCGTATAGCTCTAAAAACTCGGCAAAATCATGCACCGAGTAATGTTTAAACATATACAGCCACGCCAGCGTGCGGAATAAGCCGTTGCGCGCCGCCTGATGGCTGCGCGTTTTGTGGCGGTGCACCACCCAGCCGTAAGGCCACAGCGGCTCGCCCATCGGGTTGTCGGGCGTTTTTAAAAGCAGGTTATCGTTCTTGTCCCATCGAAACCAGCTTTGCGGGGTGTGCTTAAACGATTGCGGCAGCTGCAGGCCGCCCGAAAACTGCCATGTGATTTCCAGCGCGGCGAAGCCGTGCCCCACCGCGTCCAGCAAATCCAGCAGCATATCGTCAAAATCCGCTAAGCCCTGCATAAAGCCGCGCACCTCTTCCGCCAGCTGCGTTTCGGCAGCCGTTGCCTGCGGCGGCTCGGCAATCTGCCAGTCCAAGCCCAGCACCGACATCTTGCGCGTCTGCAGGGCGGACGCAATGGAAGAATCTCGCTCCTCAATGTCCAAAAACAGCTCGTGCTGCGCGGTAATATCGCCGCTCTCCGCGTCCTCAAACAGCAGCCGCATCTTGGCGGGCGTAATCTGGTGGCTCGGGTGTTCGGCAATCACGCGCCCGTTGGCGGTGATGCGCGCCTCGTCCGTCTGCCCGGTCGGGCGCACGGGTGGGATTTTTGCAGTCGTTTTGTCTTTTTTCGCCATGATTTAAATACCGTTTAAAGGGTTGCAGGCTGCCTGAAATCAGCGCGCCCATTTGCTGCGGATGCCCGCATCGTCGAAATCGTCGTCCGCCGTGCTGTGCCACTCAATCGGCGCGGCATTGGCCAGCGCGCCCGCCCACACCATTTGCAGCGCATCGGGACCGTCGTCGTGGTCGGCATGTGGAAAATGGCGCAGCTGCTCCACCAGCACGCGGTGTTCGGGACGCAGCAAAATCAGCCCGTTAGCCATGTGCGGCTGCAGGCTCTCAATCCGCAAGAGCTTGTCCGCCACGGGTTTCACGGCACGCGCAGGCACGGGGCAGCCGCGCGCCGCGCTGCGCTTGACCAGCTCGTCCTTTAAAAACTCCTGGAACTGCACCGTCTCCACAAACCACAGCGCGCAGCGGTAGATTTGATGCAGGCGGATAACGTCCTCGATAATCAAATCCGGCACGCGCTTTTTGATTTGCGCCTCCACCACAAACAGCTTGCCCGTGCTCCGTTGCAGCGCGGCCACGATAATCGCGCTCGGGTCGCGGCTCGAGCCTGCCTTGCCCAGGCTCGGGTCGAGCGCGCCGAAATACACCACATCCGCAGGCAGGGCGGCGTAAAAGCATTTGTCCATCAAATCCGCAAAGGGCGCGTCGTCGCCGCTGGCAGGGTCGTTTTGGTATTCGCAGGCAAACGAGTGGCTGCCGATTTTGGCGCGGATTTTCATGAGCGCGAGGATACCGCGCGCCGCCCAAGACGTTTTCGCGCCGCGCTCCATATCGGCACGGCGGGCGTGGTAAAACGCCATCGCCACCTCTTCGCCTTCGTTGCGCCACAGGGTCTCCCATTCCTCCCACAAATCCATGTTGTCGGGATAGCGCACAATCGCCTTAAACAGTTTGCCGCGCCAAAAGCGGTTTTTCAGGGTGCGGGCCAGCACGCTGTCATAGTGCAGCACCGTGCCGATGTAGATAATGTCCATCTTGCGGCCAACGCCGCCCAAAGGCTCGATGGTCTTTTCCAGCCAGCTTTGCAATTTCGCCCGCTGGGCAGGGTTTTGCACCTGCTCGTCGTTCTCGATGTCGTCCAGCACCACCAAATCGGGGCGGTACGGGCCAAAGCGCATACCGCGCAGCTTTTTGCCCGAGCCCGCCACGCACACCTTGATGTTGTTGGCGGTAATAATCGACCCTGCCTGCCACGTTTTGCCCGCGCCGCAGGCCTGCGGAAAGTCCATGGCAAGGCGGCTGTTAAACTCCAGCTCCGCCTTAATCGTCTCCAGCATGGGATAGGCTTGGTCGATGCTGTCCATCACAATCAGCGCAAAATGCGTCCGCCCGGTCACAATGCGCCAAAGCGTGTGCAGTTGCGTGCAGATGGTGGATTTGGCTTCGCCGCGCGGTGCGCCGATAACGTCCGAGCAGCTTTCGGGCGATTCGGCAATTTCAGGCAGCCTGCAAAACAGGTACTCGTGCAGGTCCGATTTGGCCGCGTGCGTCATGTAATGCGGAAAATAGGTTGTGCAAAAAAACTCAAAGCCGTGCACCGGGTCAAGCACCTTGGCCGCGCGCGCGGCAATGTCCGCAGGCTTGCCGGAAAAACCGTCCACCGATGCCTCGACAAACTGGCGCAGCTGCGCCGCGTATTCCGCAAGCTCTTGTAAAAACGCCTTTTTGTCGCGCTCGTATGAGTTTTTAAACGCCACCCGTGCCATAAGCTAATCCGTAAAAAAATGCGGCCGTGGCCGCGTGTCAAATCTGTGCCAAATCGGGCGCAAGGCGCTCCAACAGCTCCACAAAATAAGGCGCAATATCCGGCCGCTCCTCGCGCACCGTGTCGCCAATCAGCCTAATCATCCGCATGGCCAGCTCCACGCGGTTAACCTCCGGCATAATGCGCGCGCCCAGCGCGGTGGTTTTGCTCAACGTGTCGCCGAGCCCGATAAGGGCCTTGCCCAGCTCCAAAGGCTCGATGTCCTCGTCATGGCTCAGGCGGTCGATGTTGCGCTCCAGCAACGCCATCATTTTTAGAAACACCACATTGGTTAATTGGTTGTCCTTGCCGTCCACGCGGATTTGCGCCGCGCGCTCCACGTCCCAATCCGTGCCGTTTTTCTGCGCCTTCGCTTTCCAAGCGCGGGCGGTGGCAAACGAGATGCCCAGCTCTTTCGCAGCCTCCTCCAGCGACAGGTAGCGCAGCACATACAAATCGTGCAGCTGCTTTTGCATTTCCACGGGGTAGGCCATGGCTACACCCCGATTTTGGCTTTGATAAGCGCAATAGTGGCCGACACCACCGCGCCCGACAGGCCGCCCGCCACCGCGCCGTTCACACGCGCGGTTTTTTTGCAGTCGTCGTGGATTTGGTCGAGCCGCGCGTCCATGCGCTCCTGCAGGCGGATGGTCTCGTCCTGCTTGGCGCGGATTTCGGCAAGGGCTTGTAATACAGGGTCTCTGGCGGTCATGGCTTGTCGGCTTTCCGGTCTAGTTTTTCGTTCACATGGTGCAGGCTGCTTTTGATTTCATTCAGCCCGTCCAAAATCTCGCGGCGCAGCTCTTTGGTGTCGTTTTTGGATTGATAATTAAGCTCGATGTTGTGGATGCGTTCGCGCAGTGCGGTGCGTTCCTGCTCCGCCGCGCGCAGCTTGGCAGACAGCCCGTTAATCCAAAACCAGCCCGCCGCTGTCGCCACCCCCCACAGGGTCTTAAAGGCAAATTCAAAATTCATTTTCCGCCCCCTTTAAAGCGTACTTGGATATATTCGTGCCGCGCATCGGCCAGCACAAAGCCGTCCGGCGTACGCGCCAAAAGGCAGCCTGCAAACAGCGTTTGCAGCAACGTTTCCGCGCCCGCCACACCGTCAGCCAGCCGGAACACCGCGTCAAAATCCGTGTCCAGCCCCCATGCAAACGGTACGCGGTGGCGGGTCAGCACATCGGCCACGCGCCGCACAAACGCCTCCTGCTCGCGCGCGCGGCTCAATCCCATTTCCAGCCGCGCATGGTGCACGGCAATCACGCGCTCCACCTCGCTGCGGTAGCTATTCACGGCTGACCTCCCCATACCACGCCTGCCAGCCCGAAACCTGACCCTCCAATTTTTGGCAATACGCGCCATAACGGACGGCGTGGTGCAACAGTTGTTCGGGGGAGCCGCCGGCCGGGCGTTCGGGACGCTCGTAAGTGGCCAGCAGCTCGGTAGATACGGGCGGCACGCCGCCCTTAATCGGGGTAGCCGAAGGCGCGGTTGTAGAGGTGCAGGCTGTTTGCGCCAATACCAGCGCCATCATGGCCGCTGTTTTTGTCCTGCTCAATCGCATGGTCAATATCCTTGCTTAATAGCTCTGTCTGTTTGTCGAGCCGCACGCGGATTTGCGCGAGCTGCTCGCCTTGTTTTTGGGCAAACTGCTGCCATTGCTGCTGTTGTGCCAATGCAGCCTGCAGGGCGGCGTTGTGCCGCTGCTCGGCATCGAGTTTTTCTTGCGCGTATTGCGCTTTCAGGGCGGCGGTTTCGGTTTGGTGGTCTTGCTCCGCGGCGTGCCGGCCGCCCGCCCATGCCACCGCCGCAACGGCCAGCAGCAGGGCAAGGCCGCCCCATGCGCGGTATTTAATCAGCGCCGCCCACATCGTCCTGCTCCTTGTTTTGGTTGATTTCCGCCAGCTGCGGCACGGCGGCGATGCCGCGTTTGATGAGCGCGTAGCCGCCCACCATTGCGCCGTATGCCCACCATGCCCATTCGGGTGCATCGGGCAGCATGGCAAATTTATAGGTCATCACGCCCGCGGCCACATTGGCCCACAGTTTGGTATGGCTTGCCTGACCCGTTTTCGGGTTGCTAAACAGTCCGGCCAGCCAGCTTGTGTCTTTGTTCATCGCTTGCCCTTTCGACGTTTTTTGGTTCGGCGTTTTGGTTTGATGGCAACCGCAGGCCGCTGGGGTAGCGGCGGAATCTCCGGCGCCTGCCCCAGCAGGGCGGTCAGGGATAGGGCCAGCAGTATCTTGCTCTTGCCCATATCACGCCGCCTGCGTGGTGTCGGGGGCAATCAAGCCCACAACGTAATCGGTGTTGTCGCCTGCGGCGTGGTCCAAGTTGTCCGCCACACGGCGCATCCAGCCGCGCCCGAAGGTGTTAAACGTGGCCAGTCGGGCAAAAAAGCGGATACGCTCGGCATTAAAGCGCAGCAGCAGGTCGTTTTCCGGCAGCGCGGCGACGGCGGCCAGCGTGATGTTGCCGATTTGGCCGTCGTCCGCCACCTTGGCCGCGCGTTGCAGCATGCGTGCCGCATTGCCGTAGCCGTGGTTGATACACGCGTCCAACAGCTGGTAGGCCAGGCTTTCGGGCAGTTTGTCGCATTGGTAGCGCTGCCAAAACGCGGAGCGGTAGATTTCGACCGCCTGCGCGCGGGTCATATCGCGCATGGACGCCGTGTAGCCGTTGGCCAGCGCGGTGCGCTTGGTAATGCCCCATTTGGTCTCGCCGCCCGGGTCTTTCGGGTGGCTCACGTAGCCGCCCTCGTGGGAGAGGACGCGGTCAATAAATTTGGTAAATTTGTCAGACATGGCAAAATCCTTAACGGTTGTTTTTCGGTCATTGGTCGATTTTTGAGGCTTCCATTTTGCCGCGCCCGCCGCAAGGCGGAGAGTTGCAGGGTTTCGTACCCAAACAAAAACCGCCCGAACAGCGTATTAGGCTGCTCGGGCGGTTTTTGACCGGCCTACAAAATAATGGCAAGGACAAAGCAAACTATCCACACCCAAAAATAAGCAAGGCTTTGGTGCAGATAACGCGCGCGCTTAAACAAATACACGGGTACCAAGAAAAACGCCCAAAGGATAAACTTATTAACGTCAATGGCCGCCTTTTTCAGCGCAAACCCGTCGGCAATACAAAAAATGGTATTCAGCACAAGGGTAAGGTACCACAATTTCCCGCTGGCAAGTGCCAGATTAAGCTCGTAAATATTCGAGTGCGTAGCGCCCAGAATCATGCCGCGCAGGAATTCCCCCGCCACCGGCAAAACCGCGATAATCCACACCATCGCATTGCTGACGCTGCCCCCCCTCAACGGCGGCGGCGCAACCCCGAACAGCACCTCTTTAAGCTCGCTGTTTTCGATTTTGACCCAATCGGGATACCCGTTTGTCCACACCATATTGCCGTAGCCAATCGCCCCGGTATTGATAAGTTCCCTTATCTCGTCCGATGATACAGGCCCGTGCCGTTGCTTTTTGTCTTCGTAAAACCACTTCTGCTCTGTGCCGCCCATTTTTTTCTCCATAAAAAAAACCTGCCCATTCAGGCAGGTTCTTATTTTACAATCTCTTAACAAAGTATTCCAGCCGCGTATGTCGTTTTGTTATGTGTCAAACAATCCCCCCTGCCTGTCCGGCAGCTCGTCCCGCCCCTGTAAAATCGCGTCCGCCGTGCGGTTGCTGATTTCGTAGCGCGGCAGCAGTTGCAGGTAGGCCATCGCCTTGCTCATGCCCTCTTGGTCGGTCAAAAACCTAAACTCTGCGCGAAAGCGCTGGTTGCGCAGCTTTTGCAGGGCCATCTGGCAGCGCGGCAAATACATCTCGTCGCCGCCGAACACCGCCAAAAGCTGCTCGGTGGCTTCTTCGCCAATGGCGTCGTGCAGCAGCTTCAGCCGTGCCGTGTGCTGCTTGCCGCGCCCGAATTTAAAGCGCGTGCCGCCCAGGGCGCGGATAAGTTTTTCGGTCGCACAAAGCCCGATTACATCGGCAATACTCTGCACGCTCGGCGGCAGGTGCTGCGGGTTGATGGGTGGGTGGTTAGTCATCGTCATAGTCGGCTTTCGGAAAATGGTGTATAATATTGTTCTCAATTTGATTTTTCCCGCCCGCCGACCATTCCGCGCGGGCTATTTTTTTGGGTTTTGCTGCCGGTTGGCGTAAATTTGCAGTGCCGCCGTCAGGCGGTGCATTTGGTTGCTGTCCAGCTGGTTCACACGCGCCACGCCGAACATATTGCGCGCCATGCCGTCGGCATAGGCCCATGTCTTGCCGGTTTGTGCCAAAAGCACGCCGATTTTTTGCATCATCGGCGTGTGCTGCGCCTGCCGCAGCGGCATGCGTTCGGGCGCAGGCCTGCTGGGGGCAAAGCCCAAACGCTCCATTTCGCGCAGCACGCGCGCCAGCTCGGTGGCCGTCAGCTCGGTGCAGCTGCGTTTGCCCGCCATGCGGTGCAGTAATTCACGGTACACATCGTCGTCCATGCCCAGCTGCTTCTGCGCGATTTTGATTTTGGCAATCATCGCGCGGCGGTGGTTGCCGTGTGCCATAGCTGCCATAGCATCGTCCTTTCTCTTTTCGTAAAAAACAACAGATTAAAACGGGCTTTAAAACACCCCAAACCCGCTTTAATCTGCCGGCAGCCCGCACCGTTCAAAGTGCAGGCTGCTTTTGCATTAGGCAACGGCGTCTCTCAAACCCTTGCCCGCCTTAAATTTGACCACGCGGTGCGCGGAAATCGTTACCGCCTCGCCCGTTTTCGGGTTGCGCCCCTGCCGTTCGGCGCGTTGCGGCGCGCTAAACGTGCCAAAGCCCATCACCGCCACCTCGCCGCCCGCGCCCAGCTCGTCCATGACCACGGTGCACAATGCGTCCAGCGCATCGCCCGCTTGGGCTTGGGTCAGGCCGCTGATGGTGGCCATCTGTTTAATCAATTCGGTTTTATTCATGATTTAAGTCCTTGTTAAAGTGGCAGATTTAAACACCGCTCCGCCGTTGCGGTTTAACCCAGCAGTTGTTGCAAGATTACTTCCGGCGGGATAAAGATAACCCCCGCCAGCGCCACAAACCAGATGCGCGCCAACTTCCTGCCAATGGCAAGCTGCATACTGGGTGATTTGATGTATGCCAGCAGCACAAAGGTGGGTATCCACAAAAACACCAAATTACACAATATATCTATGTTGTGGATTATGTTAATAAGCCATTGATTCATTTTTTAAACCATTTTTAAAGTGGCGGATTTAAACACCGCTCCGCCGTTGCGGTTTTGGGTTTCAGGCTGCCCGAAAGGGTTTACTCGTCTGCCTCGGGTATCAATTTTTCCACGGCTCGAACAACATCGGTGATTTCAAACACCACGCTTTCGGGCAGCAGTTTGGCCTCGACCAGCAGATTGCGGATGCAGCGTATGCCATCCTCCCAGCGGTCTTTGCGGACGACTTTGCCATCCTCCCTGACTTCATAGTCCTTGGGGTCCTTGCCCCGAAATTCGGGGATAATAAAATCACTTAATTCTGCGGGCCTTCTTTTGTTATACATCGCTGCCTCCCCTTAAACCTTGGCAAAATCCGAATCAATCAGCACATACTCGCCGCTGGCGTCGTCGCGGCGGTACAGCCGCACATATTCGCGCGTGGTGTGGGTGTTTAAGCTGTCGGTCACGGCGGCCATGGCCCTCTGCCATTTGTCGTCATCAATCTGCAACCGGCGCAGCCCCAGCACCTTGCCCACGCTGATTCGGCCTTCTTTGTCCACATCAAAGGCAGCCTGCACTATGGTTTTGAGCTCTTGGCGGCTGTCCTGCGTCCACTCGGTCAGGCATTCGTCAATCAGGGCTTTGGCGGCTTGCAGGCGCTCGTCAAACACCAACACGTCCTGCACGGCCACCAGTACCCTTAGGCTGCCGTCAAAGCTGGTCAGGGTCACGTTGCCGCGCTTGCTCGGCTTCACGCCGTATTTTTCGGCGGACAAATCCACAAAGGCGCGCACGTCGTCAATCGCGTGCCGCTTGGCCTGCGCCAGTTCGCGGGCGGCGGGTTGCACGGCGGCAAAGATTTCGCGCACCAGCTCGTCGCGCGCCAAATCAATCGGCTTAATGTTGTCCAGGGGGATAAGGTTGCCTTTCGCGTCTTCGCGGTAGCGGCTCAAATCGGGTGTATTCATGGTTTTTCCTTTGGTTAAAAATGGTGGTTGGGTTTTCGGGGCATTGCGGTGGATTGCCGCAGCTCGGCCAGCATTCGGGCGATGTCGGAGCGGCGGTCTTGCCGCTCCTCTTCGGACAGTGCAGGCTGCTTTTGTTCCAGCCGCAGCACATCGGTTTCGGGGCGCGGCGGCAGGGCGGCAATCACATGGGCGGGCTGCACCCATTTGTCGGCGGTCTGCACCACGGCGGCAAATGCCTGCGGCAGACGGCGGCCGTCCGTGTTTTTGTCGTAATACCAGGTATAGGGCGTTAGGGCTTCTTCCCACACCGCCGCCAGCGCGGTCATGGTGTCGGCGGGCGGCGCGCCGGACAGGCGCAGCACCATCAGCTTTTGCAGGCCCTCAATCATTTGGTTGTAGGCCCATTTGGGCATTTCGCGCGGCGGGCTCATCGTTTCAACGCTTGCAGTTGCGCCACGGCAGACAATGTTTGGCTGGTTTCGGGTTGGGCGGCGGTTTCAGGCTGCCCTAATCCTTGGGCGGGCGGTGCCTGCAATCCCTGCCCGCGCCAGCCCGCAATCACCTCATACAGATAACCGTGTGATTTCAGCGGCAGTTTCAGGCCGCCTGCATTGCGCCGCGCCAAGAGCTCCCTAAATCCGTACAGCCACGCTTCGGCGGGGGCGGGGTACTCGACGCGCTCCCGCGTAATCGCCCCACGCCGGATGTCGGGCAAAATGTCGTTGAGCAGTTTGGCCGTGCGCGCCCAGGTCAGGCTGGTTTTGGCAGGGCGGAACAGCCCGATATACTGCACCGCCAGCTTGGGCAGCTCGCCGCCGATGGCGATAACCGCCAGCACCGCATCGCGTGCATCGTCGTTGCCTATCAGCGCGTCCAGCGAGTTTTCCGCGCCGCAGCAGGGGCATCTTGTCTTCATGGGTGCCTCCTAATGCACGGTAGCGCCGTACACAATGTTGCCGTGTGGCAGCTCGTCCGCCACTAATTTTATGGTCCTCCACAGCACATCGTCGGCTTGGTGGTAGCTCTCCAGTCCGGAGCCGGCCAGCTCGCGTAGGTCGCCGTCCAGTTCCGGCAGCGCGCCCGCCAACATCAGCGCCTGCGCCCGCCAATGTTCGCGCACGGTTATCGCCGCCACCAGCCTGCCCAATGCTTCTCGGTCGGTTTTGCCGTCCGCGCGGTTTTTAACCACGCGCTCGCAAACCCCCAAGGTAAAGGAGGTATAGATGTTCAGGTTAATGCACTGCAGTGCCCATTTTTTTTTATTTTCTTCCGTTTCCATGTTGTTTCCTTCTGTTTTTTTAAACATTTTCGAAAATTTCTCGCCGCTCCACGGTTTTAACGGTCACCACCTTGCGCCGCTGCATTTGACGGCAGTTGGCGCACCTGCGCCAGTTGCGGTTAATGGTTTGCCAGCGGTGCTCCCAATCCGACAGGGCGCACACCCCAATGCGGCGGTAGGTTGCCCAATCCACTTCGGCGATAATGTCTTGTTCGCTGATGCCGACAAGGCAATATCGGTTGGTTGGTTTGTCAATCCATAAGGAGCTGCCGATAAAATCCCCGTCAATCAGCCAACCGATACGCCATAAGAGATTGCCGTATTTAAGCCTGACCAACCGCGGCAGACCGTATGCCGCAATCATTCGGCGGTTCTTCCTTAAAAACCGGACAATATCCGGACGGTATTTCGGGTCTTTCTTAGGGTCAAAATCCCCAATATCATCAATCATTTCTCTTTCTCCAACTGCGCCAGCCGCGCGGCATAGTTGTCTGCTTCGCGCCGATAAAAATCGCGCTCCTTATCGTTCTGCGCCTTGTCCGCCTTTTCCCGCATAATCTCGGCTTGGCGGCGCACCCACTCGGTTTCTGCGCTCCGGTTCATGGCACATCTCCCCGCTGCACCGCGCAGGCCGCCTGCCATGCCTGCCACAGCAGGCGCGTGATTTGGTGGGCGTAATCTTGGCAGCCGCCCCTGCGGTGCACGGCATATCCGTTGGCGGCCGCCCAGCGCTCAAACCGTAGCTGTTCGGTCATCATACGCACCGCCTTTCGTCCAAATACGCACCGGGATTCTCCTGTTTCACACAGTTCATCGCGGCGGCCACGCTGGCAAAATAGCGCGGTTTCTTGCCGTCCAGCTGCAGGATGGCCTCGTTGTTGGCCGGGCTGTAATCAATCGTCCCAATGGGGATGTCGTCATACACAAACGCAGGGACATATATGGTGTAATGCTTTTTCATCGCTTGCCTTTCGTCAGGGTTGCCATTGGCATACAATCAATCGGTTTTTCTCGTTCAGCTGCGGCGGCATGGCGGGTTCTGCCAGCCGTTGGCGTTCCCTTTTCCGCACTTCGGCCTGCTCTTTCCTTATAACGCAGCGGCGGCATTCGCGGCGACGGTTCAGGCCGTCTTGCACATAGCGCAACGCGGCAAATTCGGCGGCAGGCTTGGTCTCGCCGCAAACTGGGCAGGTGCGGCACAGTCCGCCGTACTGCCTGTCCAACCGTTCCTGTTTGGCGGGGTCTTGCGACCGCGCAGGCTTGGTATAGTGCGGATTACTCATGCACCACCCCCGCCGTGGGGTCTTGCTCCCACACCTGCATCAGCACGGCGGCTTCATTGCCCGCATCGCAGTGGGCTTTAAGTCGCTCCAGCGCGTATTGGGCGGTGTCAAAATGCGCGCTAAATTCCGCGTCCAGCTCCTGCAGGTTGTGGCATTCCGCCACCACCACGCGCGGCGGTGGCAGCTCGGCAGCCTGCGGGGTCGGTAGGGCATACACACAGGCCATTACGGCGACGGCCAGCCCGGCCACAAAAGCGGCGGTAATTTTTGCATTCATTTTCATAATCCTTTATAATCAATCAGTTATAAATTAGGCAGGGCAAAAAAATATATTGCGCGGCCGTCGGCCTGTCAGCCCTTGCACTTTTTCGGGCAGCTTTGGCAGGCGCGCCATTGCTGCATTTTGATGGGGTTGTGGGTCGGCGCTTTGCCGTTTGCCGTCTCGCGGCACACGTGCAGCGGTATGGTTTTTCCCACAAAGGGGCAATGCACGGCGGTATAGCGCGCCAGCACCTTGTCGCGCAGGCGGTCAGGCTTGCCGGCATATTTGCCGTTCATGATTAAGCTCACGGAGGTCAGGCTGTAATCCAGCTCCGCCGCCACCTTGGCGCGGCTCGATTGCGCCACCTGCTCGGACAAAATGGCAAACCACGGCTCGTCCATATAGGGTTGTCGGATAATGCTCATCGGCTCAGTTTCCTAAAAATGGGTGCCCGCGCGGGGGCAAAGCTGCTCAGTTGGTAATCGTTGCGGTGGCGGTGCAGCAGCCCTTGCGCCGCCAGCCGGTTCACGTAGCGCGATATGCGTTGCGTGGTGCACGGGTGGGTCATGTTCACATGGCGGTGCAGGCTGCCCTTGTCAAACACCCGCAGGATTTTGATGGTGCGCCACATCGTCTCCTCAATCGGCTCTTTCCGCGGCGCACTCATGCCTTAACCCCCCGCTTCGGGCTCTCGCCGCGGTAAAACTCAAACCACGGCAGCCGTTTCAGCCCCGCCATGTCCAGCGCATTCACGCCCGCCACCGCCGCCGCTTCGGCAAGATTGACCAAATTAACGGTCACGCGCCGCACCGAGCCGTGGGCAATGTCCACAATATGCGCCAGCACGTCCGCGCCGACGGCCACGTCGGGCGCATACGCCTGCGCCAGCAGCGCGGCATCTTCCGCCGATACCGGCTGCGCGGGCAGCCAGTTGAGCACGCGGCCGTGAAAGCGCTCGTATTTTTTGAGCTTGTTGGGCAGCATCTCCTCGCCCACCCGCATAATCGGGCTTTGGCTGCCCTCGTAAATGTCGCGCACCAGCTCCACCATGCCCGCCTTGGCCACCAGGTAATCCGCCTCATCCAAAATCAGCGGCCGCTGGCTGGCGGCCAGCTGCTCGCAAATCAAATCCAGATTGGCCGCGGTGGTTTTGGCGGCGGGAATGCCCATTTCAAAACAAATTTTTTCCAGCAGCGTTTTTTTGCTCCAGGCGCTGCGCAGTTGCACGTAATACGCCTGCGTGCTGTTGGCCACCGCCACGGTGGCCGTCGTCTTGCCGTAGCCCGAAGGGCCGTACAGCACGCCCAGGCCGGGCAGCCCGTCGGGGCGGTTCATCAGCCGCTCCATGGCAATGGCGACCAGGGACAAATTATTGATATTGGCAATTTTCATGATAAAATCACTCCGTTGTTAAATGTTGATGCCCGTTCGGGCGGTTTGACACACGCGCAGAAAGTTCGGTTTTCTGCGCTTTTTCTTTATCCGTACATCTGCCGCATCCGCTCCAGCGCGGCCGCTTCCTGCTGCACCTGCGGCGTGGCCATAAACTTGGCCTGTTCCGCCGTCCAGCTTTCGCGCGGCAGTGCGGATAAGCGGGCAAACTCGGCGGCACGCGCCTGCGGTGTGGCGGGGCGCACCCAGCCTTCGGGCGGCGGTTCGGACGGCCGGAAGGCCGTTACCTTGGCCTTGGGCGGTTCGGCTTCGTCCGCCTTCGGCTGCATTTTCGCCATCGCCAGCTGCGCCTGCTGTTGCAGCGCCTGCATGTCCAGCGTGCGGCCGCCCAAATTCATGTGGCTCTGGTGTTCCAGCGCCCGTGCGGGACGTGCCGCCGCCAAAATGCTCTGCTTGTTGTCCAAGCGCTTGATTTGTCCGGCCACACGCTTCTCTTTGGCCTGCTCAATCACACTCACCGGCATATAGTCGATGCGGTTGCCGTTCCAGTCGGCATGGCACACATAGCGCCCGTCGTCGTCAAACAGCCACACGCGCTCGGCGTTGTGCATGTCAAACGCCACCCGCAGCCGGTCGCCGTTGTATTCCTGCAAATCCGCGCTGTAATACACGTTGCGCCGCAGCGTCACCTGCCCGCGCTGTACCACGCGCACTTCCTGCGGCATAAACAGGTACAGGCTTTCGGCTTCGTCCACCGTTTGGATTTCCGCCCCCTGCGATTCCTTCAGCGCCCACAATTCGTTCGGCGTCATGTGGCGCGGGCTGCCGGATATATCGGTTATTTTCGGCAGGCTGCGGTGCGGGCGGTTGTTGTAGTCCTCCACCGCCTGCGCCGCGATG
>ERZ773008.437-NODE-437-length-30434-cov-12.768261_pt1 | contig 30434 bp, 31 predicted proteins | sample MGYA00580664_ERZ773008 | MGnify/ENA primary metagenome ERZ773008 (study PRJEB29015, sample SAMEA2738016) | human oral metagenome | biome: human oral; feature: human-associated habitat; material: dental | place: China | collected 2048 ... | reverse complement strand
AGCCAAACTGTCCGGCGACCAAGAATAAGGTTGCAGACATGACGAAGTCTGAATTGATGGTTCGCCTCGCAGAAGTGTTTGCCGAAAAAAACGGCAACCAACTGTTGGCTAAAGATGTCGAATACAGTGTAAAAGTCTTGGTTGATACCATGACCCGCTCACTGGCTCGTGGACAACGTATCGAAATCCGCGGCTTCGGCAGTTTCGACTTGAACCACCGCCCTGCCCGTATCGGGCGCAACCCGAAAACCGGCGAACGCGTGGAAGTGCCTGAAAAGCATGTTCCTCACTTCAAACCGGGTAAAGAGTTGCGTGAGCGTGTAGACTTGGCATTGCAAGAAAGTGCTCATTAATACTTAGTAGCAAAACGCCGCAGAAATGCGGCGTTTTTTTGTTTTCGCAAGAAATACCAAAGCCGGCTCTTTTCACGCATGCCTTAATCACACACTATTTCAACTATATTTACTACAATGCTTTTACAAAAAACGCAGGCCGTCTGAAATCATTTATAATAGACCGACTATTCTGTAATGAAAACATCATTCCAACTACCGTCCAAACTATTGCGGATGATGTTTCAACTATCGACAGTAAAGCATAATAAAGGTTACACATGAGCAATAGAGACCAACTATTCACACCACCTCCATTTGAAAACCACAGCCCATTGACTTGGTATCAAGCTGCGGCCGAACAACCCAACTTCATCCGCGACGAAGCCCAAGCGCGAGCCATTGAATATTTGGATCGTTTATGGACCGAGCTGATGATGTTCAAACGCAAACGCAACCGTTTTCTCGGCCGTAGCTTGCGTTCCCCCCAAGTACCGAAAGGACTCTATTTTTATGGCGGCGTAGGACGCGGTAAAAGCTTTTTGATGGATGCTTTTTTCGGCTGCCTCCCTTATCGTCGCAAGCGTCGTGTTCATTTCCATGCCTTCATGGCCGAAATCCATCAACGCCTTAAAGTCTTGAAAAGCGAAGCCAATCCCTTAAAAGCCGTTGCAACAGAAATTGCCAAAGAAACACGAGTTTTGTGTTTTGACGAGTTTCACGTCAGCGATATTGCCGATGCCATGATTTTGGGTCGCTTGCTGGAAAACCTGTTGAGTGAAGGTGTAGTCTTGGTAGCCACTTCCAACTACGCCCCATCCGAACTCTATCCTCAAGGCCAAAACCGCAGCAGTTTTCTGCCGACCATCGCCCTTATCGAGTCCAACCTGACCGTTTTAAATGTGGATGGTGGCGAAGATTACCGCTTGCGTACGCTGCGTCCTGCCGAAATCTTCTTTGTCCCTAATAATGAAGAAAACGAGCAAAAACTCGCTGCCTTATTTAAAGAAATGAGCGGAATCTCTGAATTAAACCCAGGCATCAGCATTATTCATGGACGGGAAATTCCCCATAAAGCCCAGTCAGAGCGCGCCATCTGGTTTGATTTCCGCGCATTATGTTTCGGCCCGCGCTCACAAGCTGACTATCTGTACTTGGCCGAACATTACGAGATGGTTTTCCTTTCAGGATTAGAGCGCCTAACCCCTCAAGAAAAAGCAGAAGCACGCCGTCTGACATGGTTAATTGACGTTTTATATGATTTCCGTGTGAAATTGTGCGCCACCAGTGCAGTTGGCGTAAACGATATTTATGTCGAAGGCGATTTCGCCGAAGAATTTACCCGTACAGCCAGCCGTATGATCGAAATGCAATCCGAAGTCTATTTGGAACAACCACACCTGACTTTAAGCAAATAATGCCTTTCCCAAAAAGGGGCGAAATTTGGTAGAATACACTTCCCTTGCCTCTTGGCTGCGACAACTTACCTATCAATAAAAACAAGGACATAACATGGCCATCGAACGTACGATTTCCATCATCAAACCCGATGCAGTAGAAAAAAACGTCATCGGCAAGATTTACAGCCGCTTTGAAGAAAACGGCTTGCGCATTATTGCGGCAAAAATGAAACATCTCTCTGAGCGTGAAGCAAAAGAGTTTTATGCCGTACATAAAGATCGCCCTTTTTATGAAGACTTGGTTAAATTCATGACACGCAATCCTGTCATGATTCAAGTATTGGAAGGTGAAAACGCTGTTGCCAAAAATCGTGAACTGATGGGTGCAACCAATCCTGCCGATGCAGCTCCGGGCACAATCCGTGCCGACTTTGCAGAATCTGTCAGTGTTAATGCCGTACATGGTTCTGACAGTGTTGAAAATGCTGCGATTGAAATTGCTTACTTCTTCAGCCAAAGCGAAATCTGCCCACGCTAAGAATAAAAGCCTGTAGCCGCTTTACGGCCGTCCGATTCTATATCGGACGGCAAAACTGCTTTGTATGTCCTATAAATTAAAGGCCGTCTGAAAATCCAAAGGCTATTAAAGCAAAGCTGCACAATAAGCCCCTTTGCTTTAAAAGCTTTACTGAGAAACATAAAAATACATGAAAACCAATCTACTGAATTATGATTTAAACGGACTGACGCAACACTTTGCCGAAATGGGCGAAAAACCTTTTCGTGCCAAGCAAGTAATGCGTTGGATGCATCAAGCCGGTGCACAGAACTTTGAAGAAATGACTGACTTGGCCAAATCATTGCGCGCCAAGTTGAATGAACAAGCCACAATCGAAGTGCCTAAATTAATGATGGCACAAGAATCTACTGATGGTACACGCAAATGGTTGCTGGATGTCGGTACGGGCAACGGTGTAGAAACCGTTTTCATTCCCGAGGCCGAACGCGGAACTTTGTGTATCTCTTCCCAAGTCGGTTGCGCATTGGAATGCACCTTCTGCTCTACCGGACGACAAGGTTTCAACCGCAACCTGACTGCCGCTGAAATTATCGGCCAGCTTTGGTGGGCCAATAAAGCCATGGGCGTTACTCCTAAAAATGAACGCGTTATCTCCAACGTGGTGATGATGGGTATGGGCGAACCCATGGCAAACTTTGACAATGTTGTTACTGCCTTGAGCATTATGCTGGATGATCACGGCTACGGCTTGAGCCGCCGCCGCGTGACTGTTTCCACTTCGGGCATGGTTCCTCAAATGGACAGACTGCGTGATGCAATGCCTGTTGCTTTGGCTGTATCTTTACACGCATCCAACGATGAAGTGCGTGATCAGATTGTTCCCCTCAACAAAAAATACCCGCTTAAAGAATTGATGGCGGCCTGCCAACGCTATTTGGTCAAAGCACCCCGTGACTTTATTACCTTTGAATACGTTATGCTCGACGGTATCAACGATAAAGCACAACATGCGCACGAATTGATTGAATTGGTTAAAGACGTACCCTGCAAATTCAATCTGATTCCGTTCAATCCTTTCCCAAATTCCGGCTACGAACGTTCTACCAATGAAAATATCCGTGTCTTCCGTGATATTCTGCAACAAGCCGGCTTTGTCGTTACTGTTCGCAAAACCCGTGGCGACGATATCGATGCCGCTTGCGGACAACTGGCCGGACAAGTACAAGATAAAACACGCCGCCAACAAAAATGGCAACAGATTTTGGTCGAACAATAAGGTCAATTATGAAAATCAAGTTCGGATTCGCGTTACTTACCGCACTGACTCTTTCAGCCTGTGCGTCCTCTTCAGGCCCAAGCCCTAAAGAACGCGCCATTCAAGTTTCTAATATCAAAACCCAACTGGCTGTGGAATATATGCGTGGCCAAAACTACCGCCAAGCCACTGAAAGTATCGAAGAGGCACTTAAGTTCAATTCAAAAAATGACCTTGCTTGGTTGGTACGCGCCGAGATTTATCAGTATTTGAAGGTCAAAGACAAAGCTCAAGAAAGCTTTCTTAAAGCATTGTCTTTAAAACCTGATAGCGCGGAAGTCAACAACAACTATGGTTGGTTCTTGTGCAATCAAATGAATGCACCAGCCGAATCTTTGGCTTATTTTGACAAAGCACTGGCCGACCCAACCTACCCAAGCCCCTTTATTGCCAATATGAATAAAGGCATTTGCAGTGCAAGGTTAGGCCAATACTCTTTAGCGCAAGCCTATTTGGAAAGATCTTTAGCAGCGAATCCACAATTTTTCCCTGCTTTCAAAGAACTTGCCCGAACCAAAATGATGGCAGGCAATCTGAACGATGCCGACTATTATTTCCGCCAATACCAAAGCAAAGTTGATGTCCTGCAGGCTGACGATTTGCTTTTAGGCTGGCGTTTGGCTACCGCCTTGGGCAATAAACACGCCGCATACGAATACGAAGCCCAACTTAGGGCAAACTTCCCCTATTCAGACGAACTACAAACTGTCACAACGGGCCACTAAATGGAAAATAACGATAAAATCAACTATGACACACAAGCCGCCAAAACATTGGGGGATGAATTACGCAAACACAGAATTGATGCCAAAATCGATATTCAAGATGTTGCTTCACGTTTGAAACTGTCTGCCGAACAAATTGATGCTTTGGAAAAAGGGGAATATTCAGGCTTTCCCGGTTTAGTCTTTGTTTCAGGCTATCTGCGTTCATATGCACGATTTTTGAAAATCGACGAACAAACCATCGCCAAACATTTGCTCTCCATTACTCCGCAACTTGAAGACCATGTATACGCGGTAACACGCAGTGCCAACACCGGCTTAAGCTACCAAGACACTGAAAAGCAAGGTTTCCCAAATTGGATATTGGGGATAGCCGCACTGGCATTGGCTGTAGGCGGTGTTTACTTTTGGCAAAGCAAATCCAGTTTTGAAAACGAACAGGCAAATATTCAAAACAGCAAAGATGTTGCTGATACGATGAAAACGCCTGCCTTAAAAACGGATAATGTTGCCGTTAGCAAAATGACCGAAGACGGCAAAAAAGAAATAACCAATAAGCCTGAAGTGACTAATGATCAAGCTGCCTCAGCAGCTTCCGCCGTCGTACAAGAAGAGAAGCCTGCCGTCAAAGTTGAGAAAGACGAACTTTGGATTAAAGTCCAATACCGAAGCAATCTGATCATTACAGACAAAGATGGAAAAGTAGTATTCAGCCGTATCGTTCCGGCCGGAAGCGAACAACGTCTGAGAGGCGGCGCGCCTTACAATGTTTGGATCGGTATTGCAGCCGGCTCGGAAGCCAATTACGGCGGCACACCTATCGAACCTTTGAAATACCGTGTTGCCGGTGAAAAATCCGCCTCTTTTGTTGCAGGAAAAAACTAAAATGACCACACCTAAACGCCGTCAGACACATCAAGTCAAAATTGACCACCTCATCATCGGCTCCGATGCGCCCGTTCTTGTCCAATCCATGACCAATACAGATACGGCAGATGCCGCAGCAACTGCCCGACAAGTCAAAGAATTGAGCGATGCCGGCTCGGAAATGGTCCGCATCACGGTCAATACTCCTGAAGCGGCTTCAAAAGTAGCCGAAATCCGCAGCCGCTTAGACGATATGGGCTACACCACGCCTTTGATTGGTGATTTCCATTTTAATGGCGAACGCTTATTGGCCGAATTTCCTGAGTGCGGCAAAGCCTTGGCCAAATATCGGATTAACCCGGGCAATGTCGGCAAAGGTGCAAAAGGTGATGAGAAATTTGCCTTTATGATCCGTACTGCCGCAGAAAACAATAAAGCCGTACGCATCGGTGTAAACTGGGGTTCACTTGATCAAAGCCTTGCCAAGCGCATGATGGATGCCAACCTAGCTTCTACCACACCGAAACCGCCTGAAGAAATCATGAAAGAGGCTTTGATTGTTTCGGCGCTGGAATCGGCAGAAAAAGCCGTGGCTTTGGGCCTGCCTGAAGACAAAATTATTTTGTCGTGCAAGGTCAGCGCCGTACAAGACTTGATTCAGGTTTACCGCGAATTAGGCAGCCGTTGCCGTTACCCGCTCCATCTCGGTCTAACTGAGGCAGGCATGGGCAGCAAGGGCATTGTGGCTTCCACCGCAGCTTTGGCCGTATTGTTACAAGAAGGCATCGGCGACACCATTCGAATCTCCCTTACGCCCGAACCCGGCTCCCCGCGTACACAAGAAGTCATTGTCGGTCAAGAAATCCTGCAAACCATGGGCTTGCGCTCCTTTACGCCAATGGTTACAGCCTGCCCGGGTTGCGGCCGTACCACCAGTACCGTATTCCAAGAGTTGGCTCAAGACGTACAAAACTATTTACGCCAAAAAATGGCTGTTTGGCGCACTGAATATCCAGGCGTTGAATCATTGAACGTCGCCGTGATGGGTTGCGTGGTAAATGGTCCGGGTGAAAGCAAGCTTGCCGATATCGGTATCAGCCTGCCAGGTACAGGCGAAACTCCGGTTGCGCCGGTTTATGTAGACGGTGAACGCAAAGTGACCCTCAAAGGCGACAATATCGCTGCCGAGTTTTTGCAAATCGTTGAAGATTATGTCAAAACCAACTATTGCGAAGGTGGCGCAAAACGTAAGCAAAACCGTATCATTCCGATTCAATCTGCCTAAAACATTTTCAAGATAAAGAGGCCGTCTGAAAATATGTTGGGTAAACTGGATACTTGGCTGACTGAGCATCCCAAACGCAAGGATTTGCGTGGTTGGCGACGCTTTATTGTTGAATTTTGGTTTTTCGGTTTAAAAGAAGCGCGAGCCTGCTTATTTGCAGGCTTGTTTTTCATTGCCATGTTCCTCGTTCCGAAAACAGGCTGGTTGGGGATTTCGCGCTACGATCTGCTGCTGATTTTTGCTGTTTCCGTACAAGCAGCCATGCTGTATTTCAAGCTGGAAACTTGGGATGAAGTGAAATCGATTACGCTGTTTCACTTGGTGGGCTTTGCTTTGGAATGGTTCAAGACATCAGGCGATATCCAGTCTTGGAGCTATCCGGACGAAGCTTACACCAAAATCGGCGGCGTACCGCTGTTTGCTGGCTTTATGTATGCCGCGGTCGGCAGCTATATCATTCAAGCATGGCGGCTGTTTGACCTCAAAATCAAAAGCCATCCGCCATATTGGTTGGGCACTTTGTGCGCACTGGCGATTTATATCAATTTTTTCACCCATCACTATATCGGCGACTATCGCTGGTATCTTGCAGCTTTTGCTCTCGGCCTATACGCCCGGACAACGGTCTTATACACGCCCTATGACACCACTCGCAGAATGCCGCTCATGCTCGCTTTCATCCTGATTGGATTTTTTATTTGGCTGGCAGAGAATTTGGGAACCCTATTCGGCGTTTGGCGTTATCCAAACCAAATCGGCGCGTGGGCATCGGTACACATCAGCAAATGGAGTTCATGGGCATTACTGGTGATGATGACTTTTACCATCGTTGCGAATTTAAAACACATCAAACATACCATCAGCGTATCAAAAGATTAGTTGTTCAACATGTGAAAAAAGGCCGTCTGAAACTTTCAGACGGCCTCTAATTTTAAACAATCAATTAAACAAACTTAAGGCTTTAACAAACACCATAATGACGCCATAGCCCAAAGGGATGCAGACCAAAGCCCAGCGCCACCATACGCCGATACCGCCCGCTGATACTTTCTTACTGATCAGATAGGCATCGGATACAGCGGTTTCATCATCGGGGTTGCCGCTATGTGCCGCGACCTTAATGTCTTTTTCGTGATGCTTTTCATGAACCGAACGGACACTCAAATTACACAACAAACCGACAATCAACAAACCTGCCATGATGTACATGGTAATGCTATAAGCCTCGGCAGCCGGAACGCCGCTTTCAATTTGGCTTTGGCGGATATAGTTGACCAACACCGGGCCAATAACGGCCGCAGTTGACCACGCCAGCAAAATCCTGCCGTGGATTGCACCGACTTGATAAGTGCCGAACAAATCCTTCAAATACGCCGGAATCGCTGCAAAACCGCCGCCATACATGGAAATGATGACGCAAAATCCAATAACAAACAAAGCCTTGTTACCGCTCGCGCCAATCGACGGAATGGCAAAATACAACAGCGAACCGAGCACAAAGAAAATAGTATATGTATTTTTACGTCCGATTTTGTCGGACACGCTGGACCACAAAAAACGGCCGCCCATATTAAACAGGCTCAATAGACTCACAAAACCCGCCGCCGCACCTGCGCCAATGGCAGCCTGTTTACCGACAGAAGCTTCAGAAAACAGCTCCTGAATCATGACAGAAGCCTGACCCAAAACGCCGATACCCGCCGTTACATTCAAGCACAACACCCAAAACAAGAGCCAAAATTGTGGCGTCTTCATGGCTTCGGAAACATTGACGTGATTGCTGCTGACCAATTTGTTTTTGATTTTCGGCGCAACATAACCTTTAGGTCTCCAACCATCGGCAGGGATACGGATGGTAAATGCACCAAACATCATCAATACCAAATAAAAAATGCCCAAAACAACAAACGTCTGCGCTACGCCAACTGAAGTTTCACTGGAGAAAAAACTCATCAGCGACACGGATAAAGGCGAGGCCAACATCGCGCCGCCACCAAAACCCATAATCGCCAAACCTGTCGCCATGCCCGGTTTATCGGGAAACCATTTCATCAGCGTCGATACAGGCCCGATATAGCCCAAGCCCAAACCAACCCCCCCAATCACACCGTTGCCTAAATAAAGCAAAAACAGATTGTGCGTATGAACGCCGATCGCCGACACAAAAAAGCCCAAGCTAAAGCAGCAGGCTGCAACAAACATCGCCTTACGCGGCCCAACGCGTTCCATCCATGTACCGAACATAGCCGCTGACGCACCCAACATCGCCAAGGCAATACTGAAAATCCAACCAACCGTGGTCAGTTTCCAATCTCCTGCAGCCGACTCAGTGATACCGATAAGTTTGGTCAGCGGCGCATTGAACACGGAATAAGCGTATATCTGCCCGATGGCAAGATGCACGGCCAAAGCGGCGGGCGGTACCAGCCAACGATTAAAGCCAGGTTTGGCAATGGTCGCCTCACGGTCTAGAAATTTCATAAAATCCTCTTGTGTATGTGTGTCAAACGCTGATTCCATATCATGCGGAATCAAAAAATTGTTGACAATATTTTAGCATAATCTTCCGTTTATCCTTTTTTCCACTCCATGATAATTTTGCGCATTAGACAGAAAAAACATTCATCTAAACCTTTTCTTCACGCTAATATCGATAAAAAGGCCGTCTGAAAATTTTTCAGACGGCCTTTTCATTCATATCGTTTTATGCGGCGAAGCGTTTGGCAACTTCATCCCAGTTAACGATTTCCCAGAAACCTTTCAGGTAGTTAGGACGGCTGTTGCGGTAGTCGATGTAGTAGGCGTGTTCCCATACGTCGCAAGTCAACAGCGGAGTGTTTTCAGTAGTCAGCGGAGTACCTGCATTGGAAGTAGAAACCAGATCCAATTCACCGGCAGGCGTTTTCACCAACCATGCCCAACCTGAGCCGAAAGTACCGGCCGCGCAAGCATTGAACGCTTCTTGGAATTTCTCGAAGCTGCCCCATTTGGCGTCGATGGCCGCAGCCAATTCGCCGGCAGGTTTGCCTTGACCTTTAGGGGTAAAGCCCAGCCAGTAGAAAGTGTGGTTCCAAGTTTGGGCAGCGTTGTTGAACATACCGCCGGAAGATTTTTTCACGATTTCTTCCAAAGGCATTTCTTCAAACTCAGTACCTTTGATTTGATTGTTCAAATTGGTGATGTAAGTTTGATGGTGTTTGCCGTAGTGAAACTCCAAAGTTTCTTTGGTCAGATGAGGGGACAACGCATCCAGTTCATAAGGCAATTGTGGCAGCTTGTGTTCCATTTTTATGCTCCTAATTATTGATATTTATATTTTGGTAGTGGTTGTCAAATCGACAACATGGCTATTTTACCTGCTTTAGCCTAAACAAACCAATTGAACTTACACTGCGCTATAATAGTGGATTGCAATTTTCCAGCCAGAGATGCCCGTCATGAGCAATTATTCCGATATGCCGTCTGAAGACCGTGAAATCAGCGCATTGTCACTGCCGCCACATTCCACAGAAGCGGAGCAATCCGTATTGGGCGGCCTGATGCTGGAAAATTCTGCTTGGGACCGTATTGCCGATGTCGTTTCCGGCGAGGATTTTTACCGACACGAACACCGCCTGATTTTTCGTGCGATTGCCAACCTGATTAATGAAAGCCGTCCTGCCGACGTTATTACCGTTCAAGAAAGTTTGGAACGCAATGAAGAATTGGAAGCGGCAGGCGGATTCAACTATCTGATTACGCTGGCGCAAAACACGCCGTCTGCTGCCAATATCCGCCGCTACGCCGAAATCGTGCGTGAGCGTTCCATCATGCGCCAGCTTGCCGAAGTCGGCACGGAAATTGCACGCAACGCATACAATCCGCAAGGGCGTGATGCAGGCCAGCTTTTGGACGAGTCGGAAAACAAAGTATTCCAAATCGCCGAAAGTACCGCTAAATCCAAACAAGGCTTCCTTGAGATGCCCGACCTTTTGAAAGAAGTGGTCGAACGCATCGATATGCTTTATTCGCGCGACAATCCTGATGAAGTAACCGGCATATCGACAGGTTTTATCGACCTCGACAAAAAAACATCAGGCCTCCAACCAGGCGATTTGATCATCGTTGCAGGCCGTCCTTCCATGGGTAAAACTGCCTTTTCGATCAATATTGCGGAACACGTTGCCGTAGAAAACAAATTACCTGTCGCCGTATTCTCTATGGAGATGGGCGGTGCACAGCTGGTCATGCGTATGCTGGGCTCAGTCGGACGTTTGGACCAAAGCGTCTTAAAAACTGGCAGATTACAAGACGAACACTGGGGCCGTCTGAACGAAGCGGTCGTTAAACTCTCCGATGCACCCATGTATATCGATGAAACTCCGGGTTTGACCGCGCTCGAGCTGCGCGCCCGCGCCCGCCGTCTTGCGCGCCAGTTCAACGGCAAATTGGGCTTGATCGTCATCGACTACCTGCAATTGATGTCAGGCTCCGGCCGTTCTGACAACCGCGCTTCCGAGCTTGGCGAAATTTCCCGCTCCCTCAAAGCATTGGCTAAAGAGTTGCAAGTTCCCGTCATTGCCCTGTCGCAGTTAAGCCGTACCGTTGAACAGCGTACCGACAAACGCCCGATGATGTCCGACTTGCGTGAATCCGGCGCAATCGAACAAGATGCCGACTTGATTATGTTCATGTATCGCGACGAATACTACAACTCAGATTCACCCGCAAAAGGCTTGGCGGAATGTATTATCGGCAAACACCGTAACGGTCCAGTCGGGAAAGTATTCCTCACTTGGATGGGTCAATTTACCAAATTTGATAATGCTGCCTATGTTCCAGAATCTATGTTGATGGAAGATTGAGACAGATTGTCTTAAAAACTAACCGAATTTCATATTTCATTAGTCACGCATTACAAAATCGTTTAAAATAAATCTAATAAAAGCAAAAGCATTGCCACGAGCAAATGCAAAAGCGAAAACGTCAGTTACCCAACACATTACTACCAAAAATCACTCATGTATCAGACACAAAAAGGCTTCACCCTAATTGAGTTGCTGATCGTCATTACTATTGCAGCAGTAATGGCCGTCATCGCACTTCCCAATATGAATCAATGGATTGCCTCCAGACGTGTAGCATCGCAAGCAGAGCAAATTGCCAATCTGCTGCGCTTCGCGCGTAATGAGGCCGTCCGTCTCAATCTTCCCGTTTACATCTGCCCGGTCAAAATTAAATCCGATGGCTCGCATAATGGTTGCATCCACAAAAAAAACAGTACCAGTACCAGTATTGGTATGTTGGCCTACGCCAATCAAAACAAAAAACCCAGCTATCGAAATGATGGAGTCGATTTATCTATCCGCTACATCATTCTCAATGGCGACACTGAAAAAGTGGAATACAGCTTCGACTATATTCCCATCGGTACTTCACGTTCCACCTTCTCCTCTTCCGCTTCAGAAGTCCGGTGGAGTTTCCTTCCCAATGGTACATTTGAATATTCAACCGATGGCAAGAATTATCAATTTTCAGACGGCCACATCAAAATCAGCCTGATAGATAAATCCGCTGCCAATGCTGAAACCAAGAAAGCCCGTGCTACCGTACTTTTAATTAATGGCAATGGGCATGTCGAAATCTGTGCTAAAAATGATGAGCGCAAAATGTGCGAATACACTTCCAAATAATAACAACGGTATCTTATGAACATTACTAATCCTACTCATCTCAGATCATTTAAAGGCCGTCTGAAAACGAGCCCAACAAGCTCTACTCCAAAACTTCAATCAGGTATGACCCTGATTGAAGTTTTGATCGCCATGTTTGTCCTTGCTATCGGCGTACTCGCCCTGCTGGCTGTTCAATTGCGTACCGTATCCAACGTACGTGAGTCTGAAAATCAAACCACAGTCGCCCAAATTACACAAAATCTGATTGAAGGCATGCTCATTAATCCGACGCTTTCTGAAGAAACCGATACTGCAGGGGAAAAAACCTCCCGTTATAAAAAATCCTATGACGCCTACCTAAAATCCGACTTTAAACAAACTGCAAAATTTGAAGCCAAAATGACCAAAGCCCAACTTGCACAGGCTCAAATTGCACAGTTTAAAACCGATTTAGCCAAAGCCCTTCCCGAAGCCCAAGTCTTTTCGACCATCTGCAAAGATTCTTCCGGCGCAGAGCCGACTTTCGAAGAAAATGGGTTTAACGCAAAATGCGATGGCAAAGGCGATACAACCATCGTGAAAGTTTTATGGTTGCAAGATGTCGAAGAAGAAAATAGCGCAAAAAATCTCAACACATCGGGACATCACGTTGTCTATACCTACCAATCACGCGTAAGAGACTAACAATGAACAATAAACGCTTACTCAACCATATTCCCAATAAAACCGCCATTCGTGGCTTCAGCATCCTTGAATTTTTGGTTGCCAGCCTGCTCAGTATGATCGTCTTAATGGCTGTCAGCTCCACCTACTTTACTGCACGCGGATTGAACAAATCTGCCAATGCCCGCATCGGTATCCAACAAGATTTGCGCAACGCCGCCAACATGATCGTCCGCGATGCGCGTATGGCAGGCAATTTCGGCTGCTTCAATATGGCGAATTTTCCTGCCTCTGCAGTGATAGAAGACAAAAGCTCGGATGAATATACATTGAAAACAGCTGGTGTGAATAAGCTGTTACCTGTTAAAGAAATCAATAAATTAAGCTATACCGGCTTTGCTCAAACTGGCAAAGCCCTACTGTTCCAATACGGTATCGACAAAGCAGACTCAACTGAAAAAACTGCCATTGCCAGCAGCTGCTCCGGTATTGCCAAACCTCACACAAAAATTAAAGATTTGGCTGCCGCAAAATTGGCTTTAAAAATTACCGACTCTGATCAAGACGGCAGTATCGCCATCATGAAACATGAGATGATTGCCTACGCTGTCGGTAAACTTGGCGAAGAGAACGGTTTGTTCCGTTTCCAATTATCAAATGATGGCTCATGGAGTAATCCGCAGCTGTTAATTAAAGGTATCACTGCTATGGATATCCACTATATCTATGCAGAATGTCCTGATTCTGAAAATGCATCTGCCAGCGGATTGAATACAGAATCATTTGATTACAAAAACGCATTGGATATCTCAGCTGAGGCCAAGTCTCCGGCTTCTATCCAAATCGTACTGAATAACGGCAGTATTGACCCATCAAAAGAACAAGACAATAAAGTCGATATCTATAATATTAATGCCACCATCCGCGGAGGAAACGTATGCGCCGACCGATCACTCTAATCAAACCTGAGCGGCAGCAGGGCTATGCTTTGTTTATCGTCTTAATGATGATGGTCGTCATCGCCCTGCTCGTGGTCACAGCCACCCAGTCCTACAATACTGAACAGCGTATCAGCACCAATGATGCCGACCGCAAACTGGCAACCACTTTGGCCGAAGCGGCATTGCGTGAAGGTGAAAATCAAATTTTTGATATTGAAGGGAAAAAGACTACTTTTACCGCAAAATGTGAAAAAGGTTTATGTTCCACACCAAATGTCAAATCCAATGGCGATTTTACTGAAGAAGGTAGCCCAACCGTAGATGCTTGGAAACGTAAATGCGACAAAAGCCTGTGTATTGACACCAATGGTACGGAATATCCTTTAGATAAAAAAAGCGGCATCGCAAACAATCCACGCTACATCATCGAATATTTAGGCAAAACTACTGAGGGTCGAATTACCTACCGCGTTACTGCCAAAGCATGGGGTAAGAATGCCAATACCCAAGTTGTTCTTCAGTCTTACGTTGCCAGCGAATAATATAATGAATACCACCTCTACTAAACAACTAGGCTTTACGCTGGTTGAGATGATGATTGCCGTCGCCATCTTAGCCATCCTGAGCGTCATTGCCATTCCGTCTTACAACCGCTACATTGAACGAGGCTACCAATCACAAACGCATGCCGAATTAGTCGCCATCAATTCTGCTTTTAAAAACCAGATGGTTAAAAATCCAAAGTGGAAAACTGATGAAATTAAAACTAAGTTGGATGACTTTATCTCCTCATATAAAGGTCATAAAGATTTGGCAGACAAATACCAATACTCTGCCGAAATGATTGATGCCAGTACAAGCCGAGCCTATCGTTTGAAAGCTATTCCCATAAAAACAGGCTATACCCTTTCCGTTTGGATGGATAGCTTGGGCAATGCTTACAAATGCACTGATATTGATTCAGCCAATAATTTCAAAACCGCAATGACCAATGGAAAAGGTTGCGAATCGGTTTCCAAAAAGAAATCTTCTTAAACTGACAACCATAAAAAAAGCAGTGCCATCTTACTGACACTGCTTTTTATATTTTACTGTTTCCAATCATCGTCTCGGCGTTGGCGTTTCAACAAAATCCTGACTGCACCATCATTGCCTTGTCGAGGCTCGACATAAGCCAATACATCAGGATGCTGCATCAACCAGCGGCGCGTCATATTTTTTAAAACCGGTTTATAGCCTGCGGAACCCAAGCCGCTACCGTGGACAATCTCGCCGCAAACGCCGCGTTTTTTCGTAAACTCAATAAATTCATTCAATACCTGCTGCGCTTCTTCCTGCGTATAGCCATGTAAATCCACATCAGCCACGACAGGATAATGGCCGTTTCGCAAACGCATCAAATCATTTTTACCCTGCCCGTTTTTACTGAACGAAGCCGGCGGTTCTTCCCAGCCGCCGCTGCCCACATAAAAATAATCTTCCTGCTCCAAAGTCGCCATTTCTTTAGGTCGCGGCTTGATAGGTGATTTATCACGGGGCTGTTCATAATAGTTGCCGGTATTTTTCAACGGCGTAACCTTACCAACCGCCTTGCTGAAATCCACATCCTCTACCTGCTTTTTAGCCTTCGCTTCGGCTTCCCGCTCCGCGGCTTCCTTTTTCGCCTGTTTGCCCAAAGCCTTCAGCGTTTCTTGAAAGTTTGCCGTCATAGTTTGTCCTTTCCAAAAAATTGATTGCGCACATTATAGCAAACCCGACTACACGGCCGTCTGAAAGACTCTTATCATCGCTTCTTGTTTAGGGTATAGTATTAACGCATTGCCAGTCTTACAAAAGAGAGAAATCATGTTTAAACGCCCGGAAGAAATCATCGTCTTGATACTTGCCCTATTGTGGGTCGGACTCAGCTACTACTTTGCCGCCATCCTGATTTCAGATGCCTACACCATTCTCCTGATTACCGTACTGACTTTCGTTTGGGCGGCCATCTGTTTCCTTTTATGGCAACGCAACTTAAGCCGTCATATTTGGCCGCTGTTCCTCGGCAGCCTAGTTGCCTGCTGGTGGCCGTACTTCACTTGGCTTGCAAGCGACGTTCCCGAGGGTACATGGTATTCAGGCTGGACATTCAAATTCATTATCGCCCTGATTCCCGTTGTTGCCGCTTATATCTTCAAGTGGAAACGAAGCCGGAAAAACAAAATCTCCAATACCCTTGCCTGATACCTCGCGCCGTCTTTTTCAGACGGCGTTTTCCATATCTGACATAACGCTCAGACTGTCAACAATCCCAATAAAATGCTATACTCTTCACACGATTTAACACCCTAAAACAGGCCGTCTGAAAGACTTATCAAGATGATCAGCAAACAAGAATACCAAGCCCAAGCCGCACAAGGTTACAACCGCATTCCACTCGTTCAAGAGCTGCTTGCCGACTTGGACACACCGCTCTCAATCTACCTCAAACTTGCCAACAAGCCTTTCACCTACCTGCTCGAATCCGTTGTCGGTGGCGAACGCTTCGGCCGCTATTCCTTTATCGGCCTGCCTTGCAGCCATTATCTCAAAACCAGTGGCAAACATGTCGATGTGTATCAAAACGGCGAAATCGTCGAACAACACGACGGCAATCCCCTGCCCTTTATCGAAGCCTTCCACAACCGCTTCAAAACTCCAGAAATCCCAAGCCTGCCGCGCTTTACCGGCGGCCTGGTCGGCTACTTTGGTTATGAAACCATCTACAACTTCGAACATTTTGCCCACCGCCTGAAACATACGGCCAAAGCCGATCCGCTCGGTACGCCCGACATCCTCCTGATGCTCTCGCAAGAGCTTGCCGTAGTGGATAACCTGAGCGGCAAAATCTACCTGATTGTTTATGCCGATCCGTCTCAAGCCAACGGCTATGAACGCGCGCGCGAACGTCTTGAAGACATCCGTACCCAGCTACGCCAAAGTTGCGCCATCCCGCTTTCCCTCGGTAGCAAGCAAACCCAAGCAGTCAGCGAATTTGGAGAAGAACCTTTCAAAGCCTGCGTCAACAAAATCAAGGACTACATCTTTGCAGGCGACTGCATGCAGGTTGTCCCCAGCCAACGCATGAGCATGGAATTTACCGACAATCCGCTTGCCCTCTACCGCGCCCTGCGTACGCTGAACCCATCGCCGTATATGTTCTACTACGATTTCGGCGATTTCCATATTGTCGGCTCTTCGCCCGAAATCCTTGTCCGCCGCGAACGCGACGATGTCATCGTCCGCCCTATTGCCGGTACTCGCCTGCGCGGCAAAACACCAGCCGAAGATCTCGCCAACGAGCAAGACCTGCTGAGCGATGCCAAAGAAATTGCCGAACATGTCATGTTGATTGACTTAGGACGCAACGACGTCGGCCGCATCAGCAAAACCGGCGAAGTCAAAGTCACCGACAAAATGGTCATTGAAAAATATTCCCATGTGATGCACATCGTCTCCAACGTCGAAGGCCGTCTGAAAGACGGTATGACCAACATGGACATCCTTGCCGCCACCTTCCCGGCAGGCACACTTTCCGGCGCTCCAAAAGTCCGCGCCATGGAAATCATCGAAGAAGTCGAGCCGAGCAAACGCGGCATCTACGGCGGCGCAGTCGGCGTATGGAGTTTCAACAACGACATGGACTTGGCCATTGCCATCCGCACTGCCGTGATTAAAAACAATACCCTCTTCGTCCAAAGCGGCGCAGGCGTAGTTGCCGACTCCGACCCAGCCTCCGAATGGCAGGAAACCCAAAACAAAGCCCGCGCCGTCGTGCGCGCAGCTCAGATGGTACAAGAAGGGTTGGATAAATAATTTTTCAGACGGCCTTTTTGACTGAAGTTCATCCAAAAGAAAAGCTTATCTCTAAAGAAAAAAACCATGAAATACGGAACCGCAACTATATTAATTGTCGGGCTGCTTTCAGCCTGTTCTTCCGTCAACACAATGTCTACAAAAGAGAGTAAAACCATAAATCAGAAGAATATGCAAACCACACCCGGAAAACCGGATCTGACCGCACCCGAAGTATTGACCAAGGTTTTGGATTTCCTGCGCTATGCCCAATCGCCTGAGGATTTTGAGATTGAAACGGCAGGGAAAGTGATGAATTTAAAGTTGCTGGAACGCACAGACGGTTATAGTGATTTTTATATCGGTAATAAGTTTGGCGACAGCGATTGGATCTGGTCAATTAATTTTACAAAAGATCAATCCGGAAAAATGCGCTTACATTTCGGTGATGGAGGGGGGAATCTCCCTGCTACACCGATTTGCCAGATGGATTTGGATCATTTCCATCCGCTGCTGGAGCAGGCGGGGTTTATTTACACAGGTAAAGGACATATGGGCAGACCTTTTAATGGTTACGTAAAAACGTATCCGGATGGATATAAATCTCATCTTAATGTGTTCTACCAAGGGGAAAGCAAAGAAAAAGTATTGCATGACTGTATCAATGAAATTACCTTTCTTGTTTTTAAAAAAGGTTTGTAGAAAATGAATAAAATCAATCCTAAGCTGCAAACTGTTTTAGACAACTTTGCCCAAAACTCTCTACCTAACGGCAAAAAATCAGATGAATACCGTAATCTGCTTGCTGCAGTAACTGCTTCCCCTGCATTAAACGAAAGGCTCAATACGGCAGCAGAAAAAGGCTATTTGGATAAGATAACTGTCAACCAAAATTCTCATGCCGGAGCCAGCTATAGTTCAGAAAAAAAACAAATTTCCATCAACTTGCTAAAATTGGAAACTTCGGCCGAACAAAAATCTCTTATCTTCCAACTCGGACACGAAATCCAGCACGGTTTCTTTTACTACGAACAGGGACATAAAGAAACGGAAAACCGGGTACTTGCCGAAATCGACAAAATTGCGGAAAGCGATGCCAAGCGCAAAGACTATACGAGGCCTGCAAAAACGTTGCAGGATGCTGAACGCAACGATGAGGCGTTGGCAATGATTGCGGGCTGGAATGCCGTCGTCAGCTACGAACAGAAACAGCAGGGGAAAACCAAGCTCAGCCTGCAAGAAATTGTCGGAGACGGATTCGGATACGAGCAGTATTTTTTAGATGAAACTGCACTTAGAAATAAAAAGATTATCCCTACCAAAGGACTGAAATTCAATCCCGATATGACCATTTCCAATAATCAGCAGGAAATTCTCGCCAAAACCTATTTCGACCAACCCGGTGACCAGATCCGTTTGGGACCGCAGGGCGAATCGGACTACCGCAACAGCTACGCGACGCGCGTCATCAGCTATATCGTGCGCAAGCATTACGCACATGACCCAAAAGCCAAGCTGGTCATCGATATGAAGGGGCTGGGACTGGAAGAGCGTCAGCTCGAGATCAACGGCCTGGACTTGGGTGATGGAAACCGCCGCAGAGTGTATTACGACAAATCCCACCCGAAAACACCGCAATACTTTGATCATACCATCAATGGTAACAATCAATTTGAGTATGTTCCGATTACTAACCCTAAATCTGAAACCGAAGAGCAGAACTATCCTTATTCTCTCAAAAATATGCCAGAGCAGGCGCAAAAACTTCACGCGCAAATTACAGACAAATTTACTGAATTTATAAAAAAACATCATCTGCCTTATTCCGAAGACAGTATTCAGAACAGTATTACGGCCTTAACCGCTGAAGCCTATGCTAAAAAACTTCCTGAAATTATGGCATTCAATATTACAAAAGATAACTGTCTGGGCGTCATGCATAAGGATAATGCTTTTCTCCGAATCGCTAAAGTTGATGTCAATGAAGCAATGAACATTGATTCCAGAGAAAGCTTTAAAGATATACTGAAAACTGAACAAAACTTTCAGTTAGAAGCTGAACAACGTGAAATGGAAAAACAGATGAATCATTCACAAAGTATGGGAATAGTTCGTTAATACTGTCAAAAATAAAGCCTATAATCTCTAGAAATTTTTAGGCTACTATAAAAATTAAATACTGATCTTCTAAACTATATCAGTCTAAAATGGGCATAATGATACTCAACGAAAAACAACTAAAATCCATCAGCAAATTCCTCAGCTTTATCTTGCGCCACCATCCCGAGCAAATTGGCATTACCTTGGATAAAGACGGCTGGGTGGATATTGATACCCTGCTGACGCAGGTAAATCATCCAGAGCGCGGCTTTACGGGCAATCCGCTGACCTACGAAGTATTGTTGGAAGTGGTCGAGAACAACGATAAAAAACGCTTTACCCTTTCCGAAGATGGCAAACGCATCCGCGCGGCGCAAGGTCATTCGACGGCACAAGTTCAGGTCGAACACAAAGTGGCGATGCCTCCTCAAATTTTGTATCACGGTACGGCTGAACGCTCTGTTCCGTCTATATTGGAACAAGGCCTGCATTCTGCCTCGCGCCATTTTGTCCATCTGTCTGCCGATGCCGCAACAGCCGTTAAAATCGGCTCCCGCCACGGCAAGCCGGTTGTATTGGCCATCGACACTGTCGCCATGCTTGCGGCAGGGCATCAATTTTATTTGGCGGACAACGGCGTATGGTTAACTGAAAACGTTCCGCCACAATTTATCGGCAAACTTTAAAACACCAGGCCGTCTGAAACCCATAAACCCTCTTCAGACGGCCTGCAAACACCCTACCCAATTTCTTCATAAAGCGATTATCCATGAACACATCCCCCATCCTCCCTCCTGCTATGCTCGGCATTCTTGGCGGCGGACAATTAGGCAGAATGTTTACTGTTGCTGCCAAAACCATGGGCTACAAAGTAACCGTACTCGATCCCGACCCGAATGCGCCGGCGGCGGAATTTGCAGACCGCCATTTGTGCGCGCCGTTTGATGATAAAGCAGCTTTGGAAGAATTGGCAAAATGCGCGGGTGTTACGACCGAGTTTGAAAACGTCAATGCCGACGCGATGCGTTTTCTCGCCAAACATACCAATGTTTCCCCCAGCGGCGACTGCGTTGCCATCGCGCAAAACCGCATTCAGGAAAAGGCATGGATACGCAAAGCAGGCCTGCAAACCGCGCCGTATCAAGCAGTTTGTAAAGCCGAAGACATTACTGAAGAAAGCGTACAATTTCTGCCCGGCATCCTGAAAACCGCTACTTTGGGCTACGACGGCAAAGGCCAAATCCGCGTAAAAACATTGGATGAACTCAAAGCCGCGTTTGCCGAACACGGCGGCGTGGATTGCGTTTTGGAAAAAATGGTGGACTTGCGCGGCGAAATTTCCGTTATCGTATGCCGTCTGAATAATGACAACGTGCAAACTTTCGACCCTGCCGAAAATATTCACGAAAGCGGCATCTTGGCTTACTCCATCGTCCCTGCGCGACTGAGTGCCGACATTCAGCAACAGGCGCGACAAATGGCGCAGCGATTGGCCGATGAATTGAACTACGTCGGCGTATTGGCGGTAGAAATGTTTGTTGTCGGCGATACACATGAATTGGTCGTCAACGAAATCGCGCCGCGTCCGCACAACTCCGGCCATCACACCATAGACGCCTGCGCAGCAGACCAATTCCAGCAACAGGTCCGCCTGATGTGCAACCTGCCTCCCGCTGACACCAAATTACTGAGTTCTTGCTGTATGGCGAATATTTTGGGCGACGTTTGGAAGGAAGACGGCGGCGAACCCGAATGGCTGCCGCTGCAAAGCAACCCGAATGCACATCTGCATCTTTACGGTAAAAAAGCCGCGCGCAAAGGCCGAAAAATGGGCCACTTTACCGTCTTGGCCAACGATGCGGACAACGCGTTCCAAACCGCACAAACCTTACATCAAAGCCTGTAACCTTACCCACTTTTTCAGACGGCCTTTGATTGCTAAAGGCCGTCTGAAATCAATTTTTCCGACCATCCGCCATGAGCCTTCTGACCATCCTCCGTCCGGCAACCGAAAAAGACTGCCAAGCCATACACAACGCCCATCTGCACGCCGTTCAATACGCCTGCATTCGCAGTTACGATGAAACCATTATGCACACATGGGAAAGTCTGCTCGACATCAACAGCTATTTGGAAACCATCTCCGATAAAAACAAAGCTTTGTGGGTGGTCGAATACAAAGGGCTGATTCAAGGTTTCTTCCAAGTCGATTTCAAAGAAGCGCAACTGGACGCCCTATACGTCCATCCGCTCTTCCACAATCTCGGCTTGGGTACGGCCCTGCTCAGTCGCGCCGAAGAAATGGCACGAAATGCAGGCCTCAGCTTTCTCAAACTGTATGCCTCGCTCAATTCCGTGCCTTTCTATCGCCTCAACCGCTACGAGTCGCTCGGTACTGCCGTGTTGCAGCTGAACAAAACCGTCCGCGTCGAATGCGAATTGATGCGCAAATACCTGTAATTTCTCCTTCCGCCGTTGCTTTTTTGAAAGAAACCGATGTCCCGAATTGCCACCCTGCCCGACCATCTTGTCAACCAAATCGCCGCCGGCGAAGTGGTCGAACGCCCTGCCAACGCCTTAAAAGAAATCGTTGAAAACAGTATCGATGCAGGCGCGACAGCGATTGATGTCGAGCTGGCCGGCGGCGGCATCCGCCTGATTCGCGTCAGCGACAACGGCAGTGGCATCCATCCAGACGACATCGAGCTTGCGCTCCACCGCCACGCTACCAGCAAAATCAAAACCCTAAACGATTTGGAACACGTTGCCAGCATGGGCTTTCGTGGCGAAGGCTTGGCCAGTATCGCCTCCGTCAGCCGCCTGACACTGACCAGCCGTCAAGAAGACAGTTCGCACGCGACACAAGTCAAAGCCGAAGACGGCAAACTCAGCAACCCTACGGCAGCCGCCCACCCCGTCGGCACCACCATCGAAGCCGCCGAACTCTTCTTCAATACACCGGCGCGGCGCAAGTTCCTCAAATCCGAAAACACCGAATACGCCCACTGCGCCACCATGCTCGAACGCCTTGCACTGGCGCATCCACACATTGCCTTCTCACTCAAACGCGATGGCAAACAAGTGTTCAAGCTTCCTGCACAAAGCCTGCATGAACGTATTGCCGCCATTGTCGGTGATGATTTTCAGACGGCCTCATTGGAAATTGACAGCGGCAATGGTGCGCTGCGGCTCTATGGCGCGATTGCCAAGCCGACTTTTGCCAAAGGAAAAACCGACAAACAATACTGCTTCGTCAACCATCGTTTTGTCCGCGACAAAGTCATGCTCCATGCCGTCAAGCAGGCATACCGCGACGTATTGCACAACGCGCTGACGCCTGCTTTCGTCCTCTTCCTCGACCTTCCGCCCGAAGCCGTGGATGTCAACGTCCACCCGACCAAAACCGAAATCCGCTTCCGCGACAGCCAACAAGTACACCAACTCGTGTTCCACACGCTCAACAAAGCCCTTGCCGACACGCGCGCCGACTTAACCGAAAGTGTCAGCAACGCAGGCGAAGTGTTGCATGACATTACCGGCGTTACTCCTGCCCCAATGCCGTCTGAAAACGACAACGAAAATCTGTTTGATAGCGCATCCAACTACCCGACAGACAACAAACCCGATACACGCAATGCCTTTGGTTCATCAGGCAAAACCGCGCCCATGCCTTACCAAGCCGCGCGTGCGCCGCAACAACGCAGCCTGTCCTTGCGCGAAAGCCGCGCAGCCATGAATACTTATGCCGAGCTCTACAAAAAAACCGACGACATCGACCTTGAGTTAAGCCAATTCGAGCAGGCACGTTTCGGCAATATGCCGTCTGAAATGCCTACCCAAAAAACAGATACGCCGCTTTCAGACGGCCTTCCATCCCAATCCGAACTGCCGCCGCTCGGCTTTGCCATTGCCCAATTATTAGGCATCTACATCCTTGCCCAAGCCGAAGACAGCCTGTTGCTCATTGATATGCACGCTGCCGCCGAACGCGTCAACTACGAGAAAATGAAACGCCAACGTCAGGAAAACGGCAACCTGCAAAGCCAACGCCTGCTCATCCCCGTTACCTTCGCCGCGTCCCACGAAGAATGCGCCGCCCTTGCCGATCATTCCGAAACGCTGGCAGGCTTCGGGCTGGAATTGTCCGACATGGGCGGCAATACCCTTGCCGTCCGCGCAGTTCCCGCCATGCTCGGCAAAGCCGACGTTGTTTCACTGGCCAAAGACGTATTGGGCGAACTCGCCCAAGTCGGCAGCAGCCAAACCATCGAGGAACACGAAAACCACATCCTTGCCACCATGTCCTGCCACGGCTCCGTCCGCGCCGGCCGTCAACTGACCCTGCCTGAAATGAATGCGCTCCTGCGCGATATGGAAAACACGCCGCGCAGCAACCAGTGCAACCACGGCCGTCCGACTTGGGTCAAACTGACTTTAAAAGAATTGGATGCGTTGTTTTTGCGCGGACAGTAATGCCAATAAAAAGGCCGTCTGAAAATGCTTTCAGACGGCCTTTTAACTTATTTTCCCTTAACGAATATCCATAGGCGCAAACGATTTCACGGTTTCATCGATTGCTTTAACACGGGTCAGGAAGTCTTCCAATTGCGCAAGCGGCAATGCGCTTGGGCCATCGCATTTGGCTTGGTCGGGATTGGCATGGGATTCGAGGAACAAACCGGCCAATCGGGTTGCCATACCGGCAAGCGCCAAGTCCAATACTTGGGCGCGACGGCCGCCTGATGCAGCGGCACCGGATTCGCGCGTTTGCAGGGAATGGGTTACGTCAAAAATCACAGGCAGGTTGTTACACGTTTTTTTCATCACGCCAAAGCCGAGCATATCGACCACCAAGTTGTCGTAGCCGAAGTTTGCGCCGCGTTCGCACAAAATGATTTGCTCATTGCCTGCTTCTTGGAATTTCTCGACGATGTTTTTCATTTGAGACGGGCTGAGGAATTGCGGTTTTTTGATGTTGATGACATTGCCGGTTTTCGCCATTGCCACCACCAAATCGGTTTGGCGCGCCAAGAAGGCAGGCAGCTGGATAACATCGCAGACTTCGGCAACCGGCTGGCATTGGTAAGGCTCGTGAACATCGGTAATCACGGAAACGTCAAACTCGCGTTTCACCGCTTGAAAAATCTTCATGCCTTCGTCCAAACCCACACCGCGGAAAGAGTGGATGGAAGAGCGGTTTGCCTTGTCGAAAGAGGCTTTGAACACGTAAGGGATGCCGAGTTTATCGGTTACTTTAACGTATTGCTCACAGGCTTTCAGTGTAGAGTCGAGGTCTTCAAGGACATTGATGCCGCCGAAAAGGGTAAAGGGCGCATCGTTGCTGACGGTGATGTTGTTGATTTGGATATTCACGGCAAAGCCTTTCAGATAAGTTGAATTTGGGAAACAGGCCGTCTGAAACGTTTCAGACGGCCTTTGTTTGAATATTACAACACGGTGTGCGGCGGCTCATAAGAAATCACGTCGCGAATTTTATTGTTCTCATCGACGAGGACGACTTTCGGCTCATGCGCTGCAATTTCGGGTTCGGACAACATGACGTAAGACATGATAATCACGATATCGCCTTTTTGAACCAAACGCGCGGCCGCGCCATTGAGGCAAACGACGCCGCTGCCGCGTTCGCCGGGGATGGTGTAGGTTTCAAGGCGTTCGCCGTTGTTATTATTGACAATGGCGACTTTTTCGTTAACGCAAATACCTGCCGCATCCAGCAGGTCTTGGTCAACGGTAATGCTGCCGACATAGTTGAGGTCGGCTTCGGTAACGGTGGCACGGTGGATTTTGCCGCCGAGCATGGTACGGAACATGGGTTTCCTTTTTGATTGTGGGTTGATTTGCGGTTTTAACTTCCGGGAAGTTAAAACCGCTGTTTGTGTGATTGAAGATTAGTTATTGGGAAAGTCTGCTTCGTCAAACTCGGGTTCCGGATCGCTTTGAAGGACTTTTCCGTTTAATTTCAACTCGCTGTTTTGCAAAGTCAAATGGGTTTTGACATTATTGTCTTCTAAGGTCAGATATTTCTCGCTTGCCATGCTTTTGATGGTGCTGTCTACCATCAGGCGCAAGGTCTCGTTGATATCGTCAATACTGGCGCGGCCTGCGGCTTCATCTTCGGCATTGACGCTAAACAGGCTGCTTGCTTGTTTGACGGCGAGCTGCTCCAACAATTTTTGCGGTACGCTCATGTTGAAGTCGGCTTCGGTTTTCTTCAGCATATCGCCCAAGTTGTTGAGGTCTTTGGCTGCCAAACCTTTAAATGCGAGTTTGCCGCTGACATCGACATCGCCATGAGGCATGGTGAATTTGAAGGTTTTGACGTTTAAAACCGGATTATTGGTAAACAGGCCTGAAGCCTCGTTTTTGGCCGTCTGAATCAAGGAAGCCTGAATTTCTTCTTCGCTCATTTTCTTCACGGACACTTCGGCAATTTTGTTTTTCAATGCCAGAAGTGATGCGGCATCCAAATGCTCGGCAGCAACATTGATGTCCAGAGGGCCGTATTTGTCTTCGCCATAAGTCAGGCTTTCAAATTGGAAGCGGCCTTCGCTGTTGATGAATTTATCGACTTCGCCGGTTTGTGTATCGAAACGCAGTTTGCTGACTTCGATTTTAGACGGAGCAATCGTGCCGGTCGGATTGATGAATGCACCGATTTGCAGATTGGTCACAAGGTTGACCAGTTCGTTCAACTTAACGTTGTAATCGATGTTTTCTTTCCATTGCAGCAGGAATTTATCCAGCGTAATGCTGCTCTTGCCCAAAGAAAGCTTGGTCAGGCCGTCTTCCGTTTCGGATTGGAAGCGCAGGTTTTCCAAAGACACATCGCCTTTGTCGGCCAATTTGACTTGTAAAGACGGCGCAAGGTAATCGTGGCGATAGCTTTTGAAGCCTTGGCTGTAATCGGTATTGCCGCCAAAGCCTTTCCAGTTGAGCTTGATACCGGAAAGCTCTTCATAGTCGAAGGCGGGGATATTGAGGCTGAGTTTGCCGTCGCCGGAAAGATAAACCGTATTGGTCATGGTCAACGGCGTTTGCTGGCCGAAGAAGCGGTCCAAAACTTTTTTGGTTTCCGGATGGTATTGGAACTCGGTTTCCACGTGTGCACGCGTGCCGAAGCCGCCGGCAAACGGGCCGTGTGTCACATGGTTGATGACCGTAATCGGCTCTTGCAGGACGGTTTTCAAATTGTCCGGCAGGTATTTTTGGGTATTTTGAAGCAGGGTCGGTTTGAGGCGGATGACGGTCGTCTCGGTTGAACTGAACCAGCCGCGATCGTATTGGTGGGACTCAACGGTCAGGAAACCGGATTCCTGCAACAGCTTTTGTTGCTCGGTCAGGCTTTCTTCCGCTTTGACACCAAGATAATAAGGCGTGCCGAGCGCAGCGGCGACAACGACGGCGGCAGTCGGGATAAGATACTTTTTCATCACTTCAAACAGATTAGGTTCAAAGCGTAAAGCATAGCATTTTTTAGCTGTTTTGTCTTATCCGCCGTTTCAGACGGCCTTTAGGTAAAGATTGTGATATTATGCAAACATAAACGATTTTTACACTTTTGGCAGGCCTTACCCTGTCTGCCAAAATGTCATTAAAGGTTTGCAAATGCTTTTATTCATTGATAATTACGACAGCTTCACCTACAACATCGTCCAATACTTTGCCGAATTGGGGCAGGAAGTTTTGGTACGTTGCAACGATGAAATCACCATCGAAGAAATCGAAGCCCTAAAACCGCAATATCTGGTCATCGGCCCCGGCCCTTGTTCCCCTAAAGAAGCAGGCATTTCTGTTGCAGCCATGCAGCACTTTGCCGGCAGGCTGCCCGTCATGGGCGTGTGCCTCGGCCATCAAACCATGGGCGAAGCATTCGGCGGCAATGTCGTGCGCGCGCAAACGATGATGCACGGCAAAGTCTCCCCCGTTTTCCATCACGGCACAGGCATATTTAAAGACCTGCCCAATCCGGTCAACTGCACGCGCTACCATAGTCTTGCCATCGACCGCGCCACCCTGCCCGACTGCCTCGAAATTACCGCATGGACGGAAGATGGCGAAATCATGGGCGTACGCCACAAAGAATATGCCGTCGAAGGCGTACAGTTCCACCCCGAAGCCCTGCTGACCGAACACGGCCACGATATGCTGAAAAACTTCCTGGAAGAATTCAAAGACTATCGTCCGCAAAAATCTTAATGAAAGGCCGTCTGAAAGGTGTTTGACAGTGTTCAAACCGCATTTTCAGACGGCCTGAATCACATCGGACACGAAGTAAAGGAAAAATCATGATTACCCCTCAACAAGCGATTGAACGCCTCATCAGCAACAACGAACTTTTCTACGATGAAATGACCGACCTCATGCGTCAAATCATGAGCGGCCAAGTTCCGCCCGAGCAAATCGCCGCCATTCTGACCGGCCTGCGGATTAAAGTTGAAACCGTTTCCGAGATTACCGCCGCAGCCAGCGTGATGCGTGAGTTTGCCACCAAAGTGCCGCTTGAAAACGCCGATGACTTGGTCGATATTGTCGGCACGGGCGGCGATGGTGCCAAAACCTTCAATATTTCCACGACCTCCATGTTTGTCGCGGCTGCGGCAGGTGCGAAAGTCGCCAAACACGGCGGCCGCTCCGTTTCTTCATCCAGCGGCGCTGCCGATGTCATGGAACAAATGGGCGCCAACCTCAATCTCAACCCCGAACAAGTCGCCCAAAGCATCCAGCAAACCGGCATCGGCTTTATGTTCGCGCCCAACCATCACAGCGCCATGCGCTATGTTGCCCCTGTCCGCCGTTCGCTCGGTTTCCGCAGCATCTTCAATATCTTAGGCCCACTGACCAATCCTGCCGGCGCGGCAAACCAACTCTTGGGCGTGTTCCACATCGACTTGTGCGGCATTCTTTCCCGCGTATTGCAACAGCTTGGTTCCAAACATGTTTTGGTCGTGTGCGGCGAAGGCGGTTTGGATGAAATCACGCTGACCGGCAAAACCCGCGTTGCCGAACTGAAAGACGGAAAAATTACCGAATACGACATCAGCCCAGCCGATTTTGGCATGGAAATCCGCCGCAATTTAGACGAAATCAAAGTCGAAAATGCGCAAGAATCCCTGCAAAAAATGAACGAAGTGCTGGACGGCAAAGCCGGTGCCGCACGCGATATCGTCGTCCTCAATGCCGCCGCCGCGCTCTACGCAGGAAATGTGGTTGCTTCGCTGGCAGATGGCGTCAAAGCCGCTCAAGAAGCCATCGACTCAGGCAAAGCCAAAGCCAAAAAAGACGAGTTTATCGAATTTGGCAAACAATTTGCCTAAACTTTAAAACCATAAACAAAGGCCGTCTGAAAAATCTTTCAGACGGCCTTTTATTCTTTAAATATTAAAATTTGCTTTTAATATCATTAATCAAGCTTTCAGCTTTTTCTTTGGCTTCATCAACCAAATGCTCGGCTTCTTCTTTGCCTTTTTGCAAAACATCGCCGACTTTTTCTTCAATATCGCCGACCACTTCTTTTACTTTGCCAACGCCTTGCTGAACCAAGCCTTCAGCTTCAAGTTTAGCATTGCTGGATACATCGCCAGCCACTTCTTTTACTTTACCGCTGATTTTATCTAATTCGCCGCTCATGGTTATACTCCTGGATTAATGTTGATAAGATTAGTGCTGCATTACCTTATGTCGGGGGCTTCGTTTCAACTTTAAAGGCCGTCTGAAAGCCAAAACATGACAAAACGAGTTAAGTAGGGTTAATCTATCTGTTTCAATATCGCCTCTGCTACTGCCTTGCCTATCATCTTACTGCCGAACTCATTGAAATGAAGCCCGTCGCACAGCATTACATCAGTCAAATCCTGCCCAAACATCAGACTGTATAAATCGTTGACGGCAAAACCATATTGCCTTGCCAAATCCTTAGCCACAAGGTTATAGGCCTTCAAGTCGTCCAGATAACGGCGCGAGGGTTTGACGATATTGTGTACGCTTTCCAAAAAGGGCGTGCTGCTCGCCCAAATAATTTTTGCACCTGTCTGTTTCAGATAATCAAAAATTCGGGTCAGGTTGTTGCGGTAGGTTTCTATATCGGCCACCGGTTCATTACAGCCTTGATTGTGGCGGATGTCGTGCAAACCGCAGTTGATGTGGATAATGTCTCCCACAGTCACGCCCTCTGTCCATTGCCCGATATGCTCTAACACATCATGAGACGAACGACAGTTTTCCGATGGAGAAACAATATCCGCCTCAGGCAAAGCGGCGCGTGTGTAAGGCTCCGATGCAAGCCGAACGGAATCGCCGATTAAGTAAACGGTCATTTTTGTTCTCCTCCCTTTATTTGAACAACTACTAAAGCCGTCTGAAATATCACTTATATTATTATAAGAGTGCTATTTCAGACGGCCTTAACTTCAGTCAAATTCTATCGTTAAATCATAAATTAACACTGACTGTTTTTATAAAAATCAATTAATTGCTTGGCCTGCAACATGGGCAGCCTAAAACGGTCGCTCACGGCTTTCAAATCCTTCCATTCCTGACCAGTCAGATTCTGCCCAATCCACTTGAGGTTTTCCGGATTGCTTTTGATTTTCTCAAAATACGCCTGCTTGCGTTTCCAGTTGCGCGACCACACCAGCAACATGGTAAAAATACATAAAACAATCAATACAATATTGGTAAACAACATCATGTCCATACGACATACTCCCGCTTGGATCTCAAAATCAGAAAATATGGATTAAAGGCCCTTGGATTCGGATTTCAAGTGCAACACTAGTGTATCAGTGGTTTGAACAGATTC
>ERZ773008.435-NODE-435-length-30440-cov-3.361264_pt1 | contig 30440 bp, 16 predicted proteins | sample MGYA00580664_ERZ773008 | MGnify/ENA primary metagenome ERZ773008 (study PRJEB29015, sample SAMEA2738016) | human oral metagenome | biome: human oral; feature: human-associated habitat; material: dental | place: China | collected 2048 ... | reverse complement strand
GATAGCCGGTAACCAGGCGTTCCATAATGACGAGGAACACGGACACCAGTGAAAAGGCCACCAGATAGAAGCCCGGCGTGTGGCCAGCAACAGTCATGGCCTCACACTATCAAGGCGAATGGGATAAAACCCATGACTGACGTCACGATTTTTTGGCGGGCATCCCCCGTGGTTTCCACGATCTCCGTGGTTTCCGTTAGCTGGGTTTCGGTGAGGATGGGCCCAAAATCAGGGCCCGATGGAGCGAAACCAAGCTAACGCTCGCCGACGCGGCCGCCCACCCTGGCGCCCGGCGGTGCTGCCCTGGCGGTGTTTGGCCCCTGGGCCCCAGGCCGTTAGCTGGGAAACCCGCCCTGCGGGGGATGAAATGGGCCGGTTTTGGGCGAAACCCAGCTAACGGGTTGCGGGCGGGTTTGGCTGCCGGGAGGGTGGCTCAGGCAGTAGGGGGTTGCATACAATCGGGGAGCATGACTATCACCGCACTCTTATGCTGTCACGAAAGCGAGCCGCCCAGTGGATACGATTCGGTCATTCGGCAAATAACGCAGGATTGGCCGCAACTGCTGCAGCAAGGCGAGTTCCGTAACATTGATGTCTTCACCGAGGGGGAGGCGGACAGCCTGTCGTTTGAGTATCAGGAGCCGGCCACCGGTTTCAGGGCGCTCATCACCTGCAGTATCGCGCGGGAGCCGTTTGAGCAGACTGAGGAACTCTTGCCGCAATCACCGCTGTGGCCCGCGGCTGAGCCGTTCAATCATCAGCACGCAATGCATGTGATAGTGACGATTGATGATGTCACTCATCTCAGCGCCGCCAATGCTGCCGACGGCCCTACGGCTGGGAACACTCCACGGTTGGCGGTGTTGTTGTCACAGATACTGGTGTCGATAGGTGCGCTGTTTCGTTCGGCGTTTGCGATGATGTGGTTCGGGGCAGATCACCTGGTTCCCATGGATTTGTTCACCACCATGGCTAAACAGGTGCTACCCCACCCCATGACCGAGGTGTGGGTGCTTCTCACCGGGGATTCGGATGGGAAAACCGCCATTGGTTACACGCAGGGCATGACGGAGTTTAATATCCCCGAGATTGAGGTTGTGCATGGGGCACCGGATATCAATGCCGCACTGTCTGCGCTTCAGGAGGCCACCACCGTGCTACTGTTTGTGGGCGGTGTGAATATTCCCACCTCCCACACCGCTGATGGGGTTGCCGTGGAAACCCCCGAGTTTCGGTATGGGTTTGAGTATTGCCCCACCGTTTTTGGCGACTCCCAAATGGTGCTGCGGCTCACGGAAATCAGCCCCGTGTAGCGTCCCGTGACCCCCGAGCGTTAGCTGGGGTTCCGCGGAAATCGGGGCCTGGGGGAAACGAAAAACCCCGAAACCCAGCTAACGGAAATGGGCTGGTCGGGGTAATCGGGAAGGGCGGGCGCCGGCGGGCACCTACGCGCCCACCCGGGCCTACATGGGGGAAATGGTGTGCTTCTTCGGCAGGTCGTGCGCTTCCTTGGTCTCCAACTGGCGCAGGGCCTGCCGGAGGGCCAAGCGGGTTTGGTTGGGCTCAATCATGGCGTCAATATAGCCGCGCTCAGCCGCAACATAGGGGCTGGTCATGTTCTGGTCGTAAAAGTCCATGAAGACTTTCTTCATGTAGGCGCGCTGCTCCGGCGGGGCGGCATCCAATTGTTTACCCTGGATCATCACCACCGCGGCCGCGGACCCCATCACCGCGATTTGGGCGGTGGGCCAGGCCAGGTTGATGTCGCCAGACAGGTTTTTCGACCCCATGACCGCGTAGGCCCCACCATAGGCCTTGCGCACAATCAGGGAAACCTTCGGCACCGTGGCCTCCACCAGGGCAAACGCCAGCTTGGCGCCGCGGTGGATCAGGCCCACCTTTTCCTGCTGCACCCCGGGCAGGTAGCCGGGGGTGTCCACGACGAAGATCAGGGGGATGTTGTAGGCGTCGCAAATGCGAATGAAGCGGGCGGCCTTGTCGGCGGCGTCAGCATCAATACAGCCGGCGGATTCAATGGGCTGGTTAGCCACCACCCCCACCGATCGGCCATCAACCTGGGCGAAGGCGGTAATAATGTTGGGGGCGAATCCCGGTTGGACCTCTTGCACGTCAGCGTCGTCGAAAAGCTGGGCGAGAAGCTCATGCATGTCATAGCCGGCATTCGTGTCGTCGGGCATGAACGAATCCAACTCGGGGGCGTAAGCAACCTCGGAATCGGGCTGGCACTCATACACCGGACCCGGGTCGTGGCAGGTCAGGGGCAGGCGGGCGAGAAGATCGTGCACATAGTTGAACGCATCCTCCTCATCGTGGGCCACATAGGAAATATTGCCGTTGAGCTCCTGCTGGCGGGCCCCACCCAAATCGGCGGACGTGATGACCTCACCGGTGACCTCCTTAATCACCGCGGGGCCCGTGATGTACATTTCGGCCTCACCATCAACCGCAACGACGAAATCCGTGGTCACCGGCGCATACACGGCCCCACCCGCGGACTTGCCCATCATGATGGAAATCTGGGGGCTGCGGCCACTGAGCGGCAACTGGCGGCGGGCAATCTCGGAATACATGGCCAGCGACGTCACCGCGTCCTGGATGCGGGCCCCACCGGAGTCTTGGATACCAATGACTGGGCAGCCGATCTTAATGGCCATGTCCATGACCTCGCACACTTTCCGGCCGAACGTCACGCCCACGCTGCCGCCATACACGGTTTTGTCGTGCGCATACACCACCACCGGGCGACCATCAATCCGGCCGTAACCAGTAACAACCCCATCCGAGTAGGGGGCATCCGGCTCGTCGGGAGTGCGGCCCAGGGCCCCGATCTCCACAAACGAACCAGAATCCAGCAGCCTGTTGATGCGCTGGCGGGGAGTGGTGCGCCCCGCCTCATCGCGGCGTTTCCGGGAGTTTTCACTACCCGGGTCTTGTGCCTTCTCCAGGCGGGCGCGCAGGTCCGCCAGCTTGCCGGCTGTGGTATCCAGACTCATCATCACCTCTAAAGTTTGCACTTACATGTGGGAGATACGGGAAATACGCTCGGTCAAGGCACGCCCCACCTTGCTGATTTCCGGCTCGTCCACCACGGCCAAGTGATCGCCGGCCAGTTGAACAATCTCCAGATCATTTACGATAGCTGACCAACCGCCATCGTAATGAATCTCCGCGTAGGCCGGCTCTAATTCGATAGCCCCGTCATGCATGCGCTCCGACCGGAACAGCATGACCGGCACGTCCACATCCTGCCAGCGGTGCATGTCCACCGTGTCCAAAATCCGGTTGTCCACAAACGATGCCCGCTGGTGCTCCAGCACACCGGCGCTCAACCCATGCTCCGACGGGTCGGTGTTGGCCAGGAATTCCGCCATCATGGTGAGCAGGGCGTCCTCGCCGGCGGTTTCGAGAATCTCGTACGGCACCGGGAAATCCAAGTTGTAGGTTTTCTTAGCGAACTTGGAATAGCGTTCCCAACGTTTCTTGGTTTCCTCCATGGTGTCCGGCGCCGGGTGGGCGGGCTGTACCGTGTCCAGCAACGCGATGGTGGCGACCTCAACGTTGGTGTTCCGCAACTGGTGTGCCACCTCGTAGGCCAGCACGCCGCCGAAACTCCACCCACCCAAAATGACCGGCCGGCCATCGCTATAGCGTTCGATTTCGTCCAGGTAGGCGGCGGCGCGTTCCTCCAAGGATCCTTCCAACCGCTCCACACCGTAGACGGGAACCTCCTTGGGCAGGCGACGCATCAACGGCTGGTACACCACCGAGGAGCCACCGGCCGGGTGGAACAAAAACACGCTCGGAGCTGTGGATCCGGCCGGGCGTTCCCGCAGCACCCGAATGTTTCCCGACACGTCGGACTCCAGCCCCTCCCGCACCAGGTTAGCGAGCGGCTCTAAAGTTTCCGCGGCCAACACCTGGTCGGCGGTGATCTCCGTGCTGGCGCGTTCGTTCAAACGTTCGGCAATTTTTTCGGCAATGTCGCGGGTGATGTCCGGCAATTCCGAGGTGACGCCGGCGGCCGCGGCCCCGGTGAGTCCGGCCCAGGTTGCGAACACGAGGCGTTCCGACGCATCCCGCGGCGCCACCCCCACCCCCTGGGTTGCTTTCTTTTCTTGCTTAACGACGCCCTCCGGTTGCGTTTCTTGCTCAGCAACCGTGGGCTTTTCCTCGGGCGCCACTCCAGCCGCTTCCTGCGGCTCAGCCGCAGGCTCCTCAGGGGCCTTGGGTGTCTTAGCCGCCTTGGGGGCGTCGACAGGCTTGGCGGGCACAGACTCGGGGGCCGGCATGTCATGCTGCACCGCCACCAACTCCTCCACCATTCGGACCGCGTCCGCAACCGACGCATCTCGCAACGCCTGCACCTGCAAACTCGGCAGGGAGAAATCATGCTCAATACGGTTCTTAATCCGCATACCCATCAGGGAATCCAACCCCAGGTCAATCAGCGGCAACTCGCCGGGCAAATCCTGAATGTCATAGCCCATGGCCTCCGACACGATCAGCCGCATGCGCTGCTCCACCGTCTCCCCACTGGTCGGATCCCACTTCAACGACTCCGACGACACATTATCGCTCAGCGGCTCCGACGCCTCCTGGCTCTCCACCACGGCGGGGGTACCCAACACCGGCTCCACATTCCCACCCAGGGAAGAAGCAAACCCCTCGGCAACAAGCATCACCGTATTCCCCAACACCTGGTGAATCGCAATGGTCAACCCGCCCAAATTCCGGGAAGCCAACACCGACAACTCACCCGACGGCGGCAACGTGGCCTTCTCCTCCACCGCGACCAATGTTGCACCCGGCGCGAGCTCCATGACGACCGCCTCCATGAGGGCAATCGGGGACGGAACCGTGTCCGCAAGCGCATGGAACGCAAACGTGCCATCAGGGAGGGACACCTTCTGCCCCAGCAGGGAACCGGAACTGCCGCCGGCGGCCGGCCGGGCCGAAGTCCAATAGCGCTGCTTCTTCCACGGCATAGCGGGAGCGTCAACAATGGGCCCGGCCCCATAGAGGGCGGCGAAATCAATGGGGGCGCCAGCAACATACAGCTTGGCCAACAGGTCCGGAATGGTGTGAGTGTCCGGCACCTTCCGCTTGAGGGCGTAAAGAAGTTGGGCATCCGGCTTACCCACGCTGAAGGCAGTGTTCATCATGCCCATGATCGCCACCGGGTTCGGGGCAATCTCCACCAACGTGGTGTGGCCGGCGGCGAAAGCTTGTTCGATAGCGTCCTGGAACCACACGGACTGGCGGGTACACCGCACCCAATAATCGGCGTCGTGCACGGTCTCACCAGGCTGGTACACCCGGCCCCGATCCACGGAGCTAAACAGGGGCAGCCTCACCGGGTGGGCCTGAATCCCGGCAATGGCGGCTGCAAGCTCCCCCAAGAGAGGCTCAACCGCGCTGGTGTGACCGGCGCCCTTCACATTGAGAAGCCGGGCGAATTTCTCCTCCGCCTCCAGCTTGGCCACCAAATCAAGAACCGCCTGCCGAGGGCCACCAACGGTGGTCATGCCCGGACCTGCGTAAACGGCGGGCTCAATGCCGGCAAAATCTGGGTTTTCGGCAATGAAATTGTCGAGCTGCTCCACCGAAAACTCCACCACCGCCATGGCACCCAGCTGATCCTCGGGCAGGGACTTCTCCCCCTCCCCCATGAGCCGGGACCGGTGGCAAGCAATGAGCATAGCGTCCTCGGCGCTGAGGCCGCCGGCGGCGTAGGCGGCGGCAATCTCACCCATGGACATGCCCACCACGGCCGCCGGGGTGGCGCCCAGGGTGGCGAGATAGTCGGTGAGGGCGATCTGGATGGCGGTGATGGCTACCTGGGCGGTTTCCGTGTCGTACGTTTGTTCGTCATCAAGGATGATGTCCCGGATCGACCAGCCGGATTCAAAATCGACAATGCGGTCAAGTTCGGTGAGCCGATCCCGGAAGAAGGGGGCGTGGGCGAACAGGTCCTTGACCATTTTGCGGTGCTGCGACCCGAAACCGGAATACACAAACACCGGGCCGGTGGGGGCCGGCGAGTCGGCAAGGGCCACACCCTGGACGACCTTCCCGTCGGCCACATAGCGGAGCCGTTTGGTGGCCTCCGCCACCGTGTCGGCCAGGACGACCGCCCGGGAACGGGCGTGATTGCGGCGGGTGACGGAGCGGGCCAATGCCGGCAGGTCGGCATCATCAAGCGTGGCGACGAAATCAGCGAGAGTGGCGGCCAGGTGGGCGCGCCGGGACGGCAGCAGGCCGGATACTGGCAGGGCAACCTCGGCGCCGGCCAGGGCGGGCTCGGCGGGGGCGGCCTGCGCCTCGGGGCCATAGTCGGCAGGGTTGAAGTCGCTGAGCACCACGTGGGCGTTGGTGCCGCCGAAGCCGAAGCCGCTCACACCGGCGAGTTTCGTGCCGGAGTATTCGGGCCATTCCCGGGGGTCGGCCACCACCTCCAGGTGTTCGGCGTCGAAGTTGATATAGCGGTTGGGTTCCGTGAAATTCAGGGAGGGCGGCAGCACGTTGTGTTGCATGGCCAGCACCACCTTGATGAGGCCGGCCGCACCCGCGGCGGATTCGGTGTGGCCGAAATTGGTTTTCGCGGAGCCAAGCAGGGTGGGGGTGGCCGAGGTACGGTTGGCGCCCAAAACCGCGCCCAGGGCGGTGGCCTCGATGGGGTCACCCAGGATGGTGCCGGTTCCGTGGGCTTCTACGTAGTCGACCTGGGATGGGTCCACGCCGGCGTCGGCGTAGGCGCGTTGCAGCACATCCACTTGGGCCTCCGGGTTGGGGGCGGTGAGACCGTTCGAATGCCCGTCCGAATTGATGGCGGATCCCTTGATGACGGCCAGGATCGTATCGCCGTCGGCAAGCGCGTCGGAAACCCGTTTCAGCACGAGCATGCCGGCACCGTCGGAGCGGACAAAACCGTCAGCATCGTCGGAAAACGCATGAATCTTGCCGGTGGGGCTAAACACGCCGAGCTCCCCAAAGGCGGTAGAAACCCACGGGGCAGCCAAAATATTCACGCCGCCGGCGAGCGCCACATCGGCATTATGTTCGCGTAAATCGCGCACGGCCTGGTGCACAGAGACCAGGGAGGAGGAGCAGGCGGTGTCAACGCTGATGGAGGGGCCGCGGAAATCGTACACGTAGGACACGCGGTTAGCGATGATGGAACTGGCGGTGCCGGTCAGGGCGTAGGGGTGTGCCTCGGCGGGATCGGCGGTAATGAGCATGCCGTAATCATTATTAGAGGAACCCACATACACGCCGACCGGCTTACCACGCAGGGTATTAGCGGGAATCCGCGCGTGCTCCAGGGCCTCCCAGGTGAGTTCCAACACCAGGCGCTGCTGGGGGTCAACATTCACAGTTTCCAGTGGTGAGAGGCCAAAAAATTCGGCGTCAAACGCGGAAATGTCCTCCAGGTAGCCGCCGGTGAGGTTAACTTCCTCCATGCGGCGGCTCATGACGGGATCGTTGGCGTATTCTGACCAGCGGCCAATGGGCAGCGGGCCAATGCCATCCCTGCCTTCAACGAGGAGTCGCCACATTTCGGTAAGGTTGGGGGCACCCGGGTAGCGGGCGGCCATGCCCACCACGGCAATATCGTGAACGCTGGGGTCGGTGGCGCTAGTGGCATGGGCGGTGCGGCTGTTGTGGGCGGCGCCGGCGCGTTCACCCTGCGCGCCTGCCCCCAGGCCTGGGCCGCCGGCAAGGAGCTGCTGGGCGAGCGCCTGAATGGTGGGATATTGGTAGGCAATAGTCGCATCAAGCTGCTTGTCCAGCAGGTTTTCTAACTCCCCGGAGAGGATCACCACGTCGCGTGAGGATAGCCCAAAGGATTGCATTGGCTTGTCATCGGTAATCTCTTCGGCGGGCAAACCGGTGGTTTTTATAACCCATTGCCGAAGCCATTCGCGTAATTGTTCTACGGTCATGGCGCCGACTGGCTGCTCCTGTGTCGTATTTCGATCAGTCAACGTAATCCTTCACTCGCGCTTGAAAGCTAATCCCAAAAATCACAATTCGTATAATTTTATATCGAGTGAAACATACTAGATGTTTCAAACTCACCTATCGACTCTCGTTCACTCCATGTAAACGTAACACTGAGCAACATTAGCGCTTAGCTGGGGCTACAATCAAAATGTTGAGAGGCTGCATGTTTACTGATCCTAGCTTTTCGACGCCCCAAGGGGGTGACCTCAAGGGGGTAAATTCCCAACCCCCAGACCCCCTCCCTTCGCGGCCTTTGCTGGCGGCTCCGCTGGCGGCGGCGCCTTCACCTTCGCCCGCCCCCTGCTCGTTGCGTTAGCTGGGTTTCTCCCCAAAACCGGCCCAAAACCACCCCAATCCCAGGGAAACCAAGCTAAACCTCCGGCACGCCATTCCACCACGGCCACAACCACCACTCACCTTGCTCGCTCCCCCGGCGCAGCTCCCACACGTTCACCCCGGTGGACCCAGCAGGGCCACCATTCCTCTACCTCAGCCAACCGGGGCAGCCACAGCAACCACGACAGCCGCGTTAGCTGGGAAACCGCCTGAATCAGCCGTCTCTCGGGCCATTTTGACAGGAACCCCAGCTAACGTGGCACGCGACACGCGGCACTGCCAATCGCACCGCACACCACGCGCCGCACCCGGCTCACCCCCAACCGACCTCCCCTCCTACCTCGCCCCGAAACCACAAGCACCCCCGGCTAGGGCAAGTACCCCGACCACAGGTAGCACCCGAAGGGAATAAGGCAGCTAACAAAAGCCATAAAAAAGGTCAGACAACTCACCGAAAAGAAATCGGGGGTAAATGATGAATATCACATTGCAACGCACGAAATGCAGGGGTAAAGCTGAAAGAGAAAGCACCTCTCACCAGGAGAAATAGTAGAAATGATGCCATCACCAGGCAAGTCCGGGACACTAGAACTAGTGCACCGGCCCGCAAAACTCACCCCCGAATTTACCAACACCCACATGCGACTAGCCGGATTCTGGTGGGTTGATCGACAGGCTTACCGGCGGGCACCAGCCTATCGGAGGTTCGAAACAAATGTCGAAGCGGTGAGTAGATCCCTCCGGAAAGGGGTCATCAGCGGGATGGCGGCTGCGGTGATTCACAAGATCCCTATCCTCAATGAGTCACACCGCTCCCTGGTGGACGTCACCCCACAGGAGCAGCGGAAACCCCCTTCTAGATCCCAATGGCCGGCCATTGTTCACTATCGGTACGCGGATTTACCGGAGGAAGACATCACCGAAATTAATGGCACCAGAGTCACCACGATCGAACGTACATTCGTAGACATTTGTGCCATGAATGGCGAGGTGGAGGGGCTAGCTTTCCTGGAGGCCGCGATCCGCCGATTCGGACGTCGCAAAGAAAAGTTTTGGGCGCACCTGAACCGTCACCGTGGGCGTTGGGGCACGCGCAAAGCTTGTAAAGTGCTCACCCAGGCACTCTACGGGATTGATTCGGTACAGGAAACTTACGCGCGGTACGCCATCACGCACGCGCTACCCAAGCTGACTGTGGACGCGCAGGCGATTTTTAGTACCACCAGCAAAAATCCAAGCTTTACGACGTACTATCGAGCGGATCTACTCGTCAATAATTGGCTCATAATTGAAATTGACGGCGCCATCAAATACCAAGGCACACCCGAACAACGCGCAGAAACATATGCAAAACAAATTGCGCGCGAACAAAGTATTGCCAAGCACGGATATTATTTTCTTCGGGTCGCGCCATCCCAAATTGGGCCGGCGCTCATTAACCACATTAACAATCTCACCACCCATATCCACTATGACCAGCTCCCCCACCAACACCAGCTGGTCAACCTGAGCGTGGCGCCGCCCTGGTGGCAATTGCGTGAGGAGCGGATGAGCCGAAGGTAACCCAGGGGTTTTGGGGGATGGCTCAGGGGGGTGGAGGGGGTGGCGTGAGCCGGGACGGGGGCTTTTGGCATGCCTCCTAAAGGGGAAATCGGGGGATCGGGGAGAGTTAAGGCCCTAACACCCATCATGAAGCATCCTCTGGCGCGCACCTGCGCCTGCCAAACACCTGCTAAGTGGCCGGCTATGGTCGGCTACAGCCAGCAGCGACCGCCTCTGTGACCGCCAACACTAGCGTTAGCTGGGTTTTCCCCAAAAACAGGCCAGATCAGAGCCAAAATAGGGCGAAGCCCAGCTAAAGAGTCAACGAACCGCGGAGGACCACATGCCACGATCCCACCGGAACCCCTAGGACAATGCCGACAATGGTGAACGACCGGCGACCCTCCCAAACGCCGGCCATGACACCTTCGTTTTGCCCTCTCCCTACGCCCCCCAGTCTGCGTTAGCTTGGGTTTCCCCCGAAAACAGGCCAGATCAGGGCCGAAACAGGGCAAAACCCAGCTAACGGGCTGACGGGCTAACGGGCTGACGCGGACCAGTAGACCAGCGAGCCAGCGGACCAACCACACAAACCACAATCACAAACTACCCCTGGAGCCCCTGGCGCCAGGCACCCGGACGTGGAAAAGGGCCTGGCTCGCTCGCAGCGTTGGCAACATTGGCCAAAACACAAGCCAGGCCCATCAGCCACCCGGCCCACCGGGAAGAAAGCTTTCGCTAGTCGGCGGCAGCCTCCTGATAGTGCTTCTTGTTCATCCGGCGAGCAATCTTACCGGCGGAAGAACGGATGATGGTGTCCGGGGCGGTGATACGGATGTCGGCAGGGACCACGCCATGAGCTTCCGTGACGGCGGCACGGATGGCGGCAATGGCGTCAGCATCATCAGCCTCAACCTTGTCAATGTCACGCTCCGCAAGGATGATGAGCTGTTCCACATCATCGCCCTCAACAGCGAAGGCCGCAACGGCGGCCGGCCGGATTTGGGCCGAGGCGTGAGCAACCGTGTACTCGATGTCCTGCGGATAGTGGTTACGGCCGGCGATGATGATGAGGTCCTTGAGCCGGCCGGTGATGTAGACCTCGTTGTCGACGATGACAGCCAGGTCGCCGGTGGCCAACCATTGGGCGTCGGCAGGCGCGCCGATGGCCCGGGAATTCTCAGCCAACGGGGTCACCAGGGTATTATGGAACGTCTCTTCGGTTTCCTCGGGGCGATTCAGGTAGCCGGCGGCAATGTTAGCGCCATAACACCACAGCTCACCCACGGTACCGTCGGGAACCTCGGCGCGGGTTTCGGGGTCAACAATCGCAAGAAGTTGCGGACGCACCACCTGGCCGTTGGAGGCAAACGACACCGAATCCTCATTGCGCGCAACCACCACGCCGCGCCCCTCGGACAGCGCCTCCCGATCAAAATAGTTAATCAGGGGACGATTCGGGGTTTGCGGCGTCGTGACCAGCAGCGACGCCTCAGCCAGGCCGTAGGAGGGACGCACCGCAGCCCGATGCAACCCATGCTCCGCAAACGCCGAAATGAAGGCCTCCATGGACTTTTCGGTCACCGGCTCGGAACCCAAAATCAGACCATCCACCTGGGACAGATCCAAATCCGTGCGGGCGGCCGGCAGCCCGTAGCGCATGGCCAAATCCATGGCAAAGTTCGGAATAACCGAATACACGTTTTCGCCCTCATGCTCCGCGTGCAACTGGTTCACCCACCGGGCGGGCTGCTGGATGAAGTCGCGGGGCGACATCAGGTCCATGTTCAGGCCGAGAATGGTCACAAAGGTGGCCAGGACGATGCCCATGTCGTGGTGCAGCGGCAGCCAGGTGACCAGCCGGAGGGGGGTCTTCAACTGGGCGGCGGTGAAAATCTGCAGCACGTTGGTGAGAATGGACCGGTTGGTCAACACCACGCCGGCCGGCACCCGGGTGGAGCCGGAAGTGTATTGCAGGAAGGCGGTCAAGTCCACCGGCAGCTTGCCACTAGCAGCCAGGAATTGCTGGGCGGCCGGGTTTTCCAGGGGGTTAGTAAAGCTTTCGGCCAGGGAATCCGGCAGGGAATCCACCGACAGTACGCGGGGCCGCTCCCGGCCGGGAATGTCGGCGAAGAACGTCCGCACCGCACCGGCGGACCGGGCATTGGTGAGCACAGCCTTGGGGGCGGAGTCCGAAATCACCGCCTTGAGGTGGTCGGCGTGGCCGGGCTCATTGGGGTCGTACAGCGGCACCGGCACCATGCCGGCATACATGGCCCCCAACATTGCGAACACATATTCGGGGGAGTTATTGGCAAGGATGGCCACCCGGTCGCCAATGGTGCCCACCTGCTGCAACCTAGCCGCAACAGCCTTAATGCGGGTATTGATCTGGTCACGGGAGTATTCCACGATTTCCCCATCGCGGGACTGCGAGAAATCCCAGAATCGCAAGGTCTTTCGACCAGTGGTGCCGGCCGCCTTCTCCGTCTGGTAAAGGACTTCGCACATGCCGGCGAGCGTCACCTCAGGCTGGAGGGTGATCTCACCTTTCTCGTTGAAGAACTGGCCGATAATCGCATGTAAATCCATGTGTCTCCTCGATAAAATCGATTGAAATTGCGCTTCTGGTTACTCCATCGTAACCAGCCACCAGTGTATTACTTGCAGAGCAAAATGAACTCTCATTCTCCCAAATTGACAGCAAATTCCAACCTAGACTTGGGGTAGACTCATCGTTTTCGCCGGTCTACCAGGCGTGGGCAAAACCACCCAGGCACGATCGCTTGCCGACGCGCTCCGCGCCGTCTACCTCCGCCTCGACACCCTGGAGGCGCCCTTCATCCGCATGGCCGACAACAACGACCTCAAGGACTACGGCTACCAGGCCATCGCCCACCTGGCCGGCGACAACCTAGAGCTGGGTCGCACCATGATCATTGATGCGGTCAACCCCATGCACCACACCCGGGCCATATTCCGGGACCTGGCCGAACAGCATCGGGCGAGGCTCATCCAATTCGAATGCGTGCTCCCGGATAAGGTTGAGCACCGACGGCGCGTCGAAAAGCGAGGAACCCTCGACTGGAACGAGGTGCTCGCCATCACCGCCTACTACGAGCGGTGGGACGAACACCTCGACGGTCGCCGAAACATCATCGTTACCGGTTAATGAGCCCCTTTGCCCATTCCACAACCCACTGATTTGCGGTGGTGTCGGGAATCACATAGGGGTTGGTGGCGTACACCGAGTGCACACCGTTGGCCTGCACCATTTCGGTGGCCCGACCCAGGGCATTGCCGATCTCCCGGGGGGCGTCACAAATGGCATCGTTCGGGGCACAAATTTCGAACGTACGATCGTTCAGGGCGCCGAAGCCGCCCTGCCGGGGACCCCGCATGGTGGCGCCGGGCACGACGGGCTGCACCAACAGGTTGAGGGGCTGTAGGGCGATTTCCGCACCCACACCACCGACCGGGTTGCCCACATGCTGACCCACGTTAGGTTCCCGCCGACCGTCGGCGATCAATGCCACGCCCCGGATCCGCTCCGCCGGAACCACCCCGGTGCCGGTGCCGATCTTATTGGCAATGTCTCCGGCAATAACCGCACCCTGGGAGAACCCGGTGAGGATGTAGTCGGTGAGGGGGCATTCCCGGAACACGTCCCGCATTTCGGTCTCCATGGTGGCGATGCCTTCCTCCCGGGATTCGTCATACGGCATCTCGTTTTGGGAGTTAATGTTCTTGAACTGCGCCGTGTACGGCAGGGTCCACACCTTCACCTCGTGGGCCGGATAGGCTTCCTGCAACGGCCGGGAAATGTTCAACATGAACGATTTGGGGTTCGCTGTGGGGTTGAACGGGTCATCGGTCTTAGAGGATTCCCACGTGCCGGGCGCGACAAGCACCTCAACCCGGGGACAGTGGTCGGGTTGGGTCACCATGGTTGCTTCGGAGGTTTCGGGCGGGCCGACCTGGCCCCCCTTATTGGTTTGACTCAACCATTGCTGCGCACCTGCAGCAACCACAACAATCACCACAAGCGCGGCAAGAACGGTGAGAACTTTCTTCATGAACTTCCTTGGATCGGCGTTAAGAGCAATATGCCTTGCGTGCCGACGTTTCAATCAGGGAAACGGTCTCTTCGGGCGACAGCGAGGTACGCTTCTGCTCCACCAATTGCCCACCGACTGCCTGCACAGCCTGCGGGAATTGGTTTTGGCACACAACCTGGGCGGCGCCGATCATTTGGTTTTCGGCGCCTTCCACCTTAATACCACCAGCCGTGAGGGCGTCGAAGTAGGTCTTGTCCGCATCGCTCAACTGTTGGGCCGGCGTGGGAATGGACGATACTTCTTGGGCTGGCCCATCAGCCGGCGGGGCGGCGTTACCGCTCTCGCCGGCATCACCGGAGCCACCAGCCCCGTTAGCCCCACTAGCGCCGGCACCAGCGCCATCGGAGGCCCCGGCCGCACCTGAAGTTGCGCCCGAACCACCGGAGCCCTTCAGGGGCGCGATGGGGGCTTTGGACGCGGATGCCGTAGCATCATCGCTCACGGTGGAACTACCGCAGGCGCTGAGGCCGGCACCAGCGGTTATGACGGACAGGGTAAGAATTCCTGTCGCTAACAGGCGTTTCACTAATTTCGCTCCTCGCGGACTTTGCCATTGGATTGACTCATTTTACCACCCTGGAAGGTGATGGAACCGCTAGCAGACTCCTGATCGGAGGTGGGGTAGCCATATTCACCCTGCTCGTAGCCCTTTTCGCCCCAAGCCTTATAAATGTCACCGTAGTAGATAACGTGAGCGCCGGTGGCGGGGGACCAATAAATGTTGCCGTTTTCGAACTCTTGGAAGGCGCCACCGTTGATGGATTTCTCATCAGAGGTGGGGTAGCCCAGTTTGGACTTGGCGGTTTGCAGCTCACCGTACTTGGCGGCAATGGCGCCCCGCACCCAGTTATTAGCACCCTTGGGGTTACGGGTGACATAGCCGTTTTGGAACTTCTGCACCAGGCCACCGTTGTGTTCGGTGGCTTCGGCCACTGGGTAACCCAGGTCACCGTTCTCCCACTTGAGGTCGCCCCACTTGTTCACGATGTCGGTGGGTACGGCAATGGCGTCGGTTTGCAGGGTCCAGTAGATATTGCCGTGTTCGAAGGTGACGAACCGGCCACCGTTTGCGAGCCCGCGTTCCGTGGAGGTGGGGAATCCCAGCCAGGAGCCGGGGCCGCCAAGTTCGGTGTACACGGTGCCGATCCGGCCATAGAGGGCCTGGGCGCCAGTGTTCGGGGACCAGAAGGCGCGACCGTTGGTGAAGTCCTGACCCTTGCCGCCGGCCACGTCGTATTCGTTGTTCACGCAGTTGCCGATGACGCCGCCCTTGGTGGCTTCAGCGATGGCCCCAACGGGGGTGCAGTCGGCGCCGCGGTCGGATTGCGACAGGTTGAGGGCCCCGGCGATGTGCGGCCAGGCCTGCCCCATCTCAAACTGCCAGTAGGGCCAGTCGTGCACGCCAGAGGGTCGGAACACTGAGGTAACTTCCACCCCATCCCGGCGGGCGAAGTCGACAAAGGTTTGGGTGGTCATGCGCGAAATAACTTCCAGCCCAATACCGGCGGCGTTCGCCGGGTGCTTTGCGACGGAGCCCGGCTGGCCGAAGTCGTCCCGGCCGGAGCCGGCCGACACATACACCTTCATCCCCTTCAACGCCTTAATACCCAGCTTGGGGTCGTGGTCGATCCACTGTTGGGAGCCGTCCGGCCCCCACATAGCCTCGCTGTGGTAGCCACCGGCGTCCTGTTGGGCGGTGCGGATGGCGTCGGGCATGCCGGGGCTGGTGGTGTCCAAATACCCGGAGAAGGAGCCCACAAACTTGAACAGGTCGGGGTTGCGTTCCGCCAGGTTCATGGCGGCGGTGCCACCCATGGACAGACCGAAGATGGCCCGGTCGCCATTGGCCCGATAGCCGTTCTTCAGCACGGGGATAAGCTCATTGAGCAGGAAGGACTCCCACATGTAGTGCTTGCCGTTGTCTTCGGACTGCCAGTCGGAGTAGAAGGAGGATTCGCCGCCAACAGGCAAGATCACATTGACGTTCTTGTCGGCGAACAGTTGTTCAATGTTGGTTTCGCTGGTCCAGCCGCTTTCAATGTCGGTGGCCCGCAACCCGTCGAGGGCCCACACCTCGGGGAATTTCCGATTCGGCTGGGAATGCCAATCGCGGGCCAACAGCATTTGCACCTTAACCACGTCTTTCGGCATGACCTTGGACTTAATTTGCAGTTCAATGCGCCTATCGGTGATCCACTTGACACGCTCCACCGACACCCCATCGGGCAGACCATTGATTTGGGGCCGCTCGTCCACGCGAATAGGGGTGCGTTCCACCGCATTGGTATCAAGGTAGTCGGTCAAGCCATTCAGGGAGGAGCTCCCCAGGCTTCCTGAGCTTGACGAATTACTGCTACGGGATTTGCTAGTGCTCGTGCTAGTTGGCTTCGCGCTGGTGGTTGATTGCGCCACCGCAGCGGGAGGAAATAGCAGAGAGACTCCCAAGCCAATGGCCACCGGAAGAGCAACTATTTGGTAGGAACGACGTTGAGTTACACGCATTATGTTCAATCCTTCAAGTTTTTAGTACTGAGCTGATTCACCGGGGATTCCCCTGCCCTGGCGATTGTAACGGTCTGTCGGCCTCACAGGAATATTCGTCGAAAAGCTCACAAATGTTACCTGCCAAGTGTAAAGGCGCCATAGTGCCTTGCTGTGCGGCGCACCGGTAAACCGACAAAATGCTACCGGGGCATCGCAGTCCCAACAATTGCGATACCCCGGTGACTTCTTTCCTTATGTGTGGATTACCAAGCTTGCATGACGTCAAGCACGCGGTTCTTGGTGAGGTTCAACTGGTAGTTCCACTGCAACCAGTTGTGGATGCCTGCTGCCGGATAGTTAACGGTCACATTCACGCCCTCAGCGCGCGCCTTGGCCTCCCACAGCGTGGTGGTGTACAGGCTGAACGCCTCCAGGATAGAGCCGGTGATCCGGTCCTTCACTTCGTAGCGCATGATGTCGTCAGCACTCCAGAAACCGCTGGCTGCGGAAATATACACGTCCTTACCCCTGAGGGCACCCATGTTCCAGAAGGGGTCGTTCTCGTACCGGTTCGGGTTGAACATCGAACCGTACATGTTATTGACGTTGAAGCCGCCCAGGTCCAGCATAGCTAGACGCACCAGGGTGCTCATGCCCGGGCCGGACATGGTGAGGTAGCCGGACCAGCTCATGGCCTGTTTGAACATTGCCGGGTTGCGGGCTGCCAGGTTCAGGGCGGCGGTACCACCCATGGACAGGCCGGCGATGGAGTTGTTGTTCCTGGCAACACCGAAGTTGCCCTCCAGGTAAGCCGGGAGTTCCTTGGTGAGGAAGGTTTCCCACTTAAACAGCGGGCCGTCACCAGTGTAGTTAGCGGGTCGCAGCCAGTCTTGGTAGAAAGTACCCTGACCACCAACGGGCATCACCAGGGTGATGTTGTGGTTAGCGTAGAGCTCCGGGGCATTGGAGTCGGTGGTCCAGGCATTTGCTCGTTCGGTGGCGCGAGCACCGTCAAGCAGATAGAACCCAGCGTTACCGCCTCGTTGTGCCGGTTGAATTTGCACGGTGATGTTCCGGTTCATGGCTGGGGAAAACACGTCACAACGCTGAACCCAGAAGCCAACCCCATCCCATTCACAAGCCCCGGTGGCGTCAGGACGCAACCAGTCCCGCGGGCCAGCAGTAGCTACGCCCTGGCCCGCCACCGCCAGAACGGAAGCAGCGGCAACTGCGGTGACAGCCGCCGCCACCTTCTTTATCGCGCGTGTCATGAACTTCATGCTTCTCCTATGATTCAGGTCAGATAATTCACTTCTCGTGAAACTTCTTGCTCTTAGGTTTTGTAGTGGTTCACAGCAAAGAGCCAACTAAATGCCTAAACTTTATAACAGGGATATAAATTAGTCCACCTATTTTGTTACCTAACCATCCACAAAATTTTGGTAGCAGACCTATCAAATTCATTCACTACCAGCAGTAATAATAAAATCACCCACTACACCTATATTGGGTTACAGGGGTAATTTCTTGGGGTATATAGGGCGAGAAACTCAGGTGATTTTTCGTCGATTTTCACCGGCATTTTTCGACAATCACGCAGCCGAATCAAAGGCAGTTCTCAGCTACCCCGGGGGCAACTCTTTCCCTAATCTTGGGTAACGTTCACACTTTTGAATCGCTTTTAACTATCGTGCTACCGTCCCCCAATCGAGGTTAGCGACACTAGCGAACCGGATCCAGTTTAATGTCCCGAGGCCAATTTATCGGAAGCGGATCCACTACAGGCAGGGGGCCTTGGTAGGCGGCTGGGTCCTCCTGAAACTGAAGGGTCCGCCCTGCTCCCAGGCTGAATTTGATGTTGGCAAGGAAGCGTTTGAAGGTGAGCGGGCTACGGTACGAGGCAAAGAGTTTTTGGTACTCCGGGGTGTACAAAATCTCCCGGGCGCGCTTCACATATGCTTTATCCACCCAACTCGGCACGGCGTCCAGCGGCACGGCCGAATCCGCCACCTGCCATTCCAAGGGCAGGTTCTTGTCGTGCCCCACCCGCCCATTGACGACCCGGGGTTGGCGGCCGGCCAGGGGGTTGGCCAGACCCATATTGTCGAGCACCCGCACGTCCAGAGGGGCGTTCATGCTGGTCATGCCCAGATTAATCATGGTGAGCGACAGCGGCATGTCGGCCAGGTCGGTGTGTTCGGTGGTGCGCGGCCGCGGCTCCCACGACAACACCAAAGGATGCTGACTCAGGCGAATCTGAAACAGTTGGGCATCATGAGCGGCACGTCCCCGCTCCAGCATGGGCACGAAATTATTCATATTGCGGGCGGTGAGGAAGTCCTCGGCGTAGCGGGTGGGCTGGTCCCGGTAGGTGGCCAGCTGCCAAAAAATCCGCTCATCCACGATGCGCAGCGGGGCCTCATCCCCCTCAGGAAGCTGGTAGGGGTGCCCACCTAGGACCGTCGCAAAGCTCCAGCCCATGCCGGCGATAAACAGCCCAGCAGCCGCCACAGTCGTTGGAATCCGCTGCCGATCAATCACCACAACGCTCACCGGCAGCAGCAGCGTAAACAGCGGCAGCAGCAGCATGCGCCCATGCATGAAATCGCCGCCCACGCGCAGCACATAAAGGAAATGAATCAGCGCAGCCCCGCACGTCAACCCAATGACCATGGTGCGTCGATTCACGCTTATCGACGCCTCCCGCGTGGCGTTCCACACCCGCAACCCGGCAGCAGCCACCGCAATGAGCACCCCCAACCACAAATGGTATGGGGTCACAAAATCCATGAGGTAAAACCAGCCATCACCCCACTGCGACCCCGACGCCGACTTCGCCACCGCGGTGTGCGGCACCAACAGGCCGTAATACCCCATGCGAAACACCTGGTAGGCCAACGGCACCGGGATCGCCGCCAACAGGATCTTCCACCAATTTTTCCGATCCATAATCAGCAGCATCAGGCCCGACAAGCCCCCATACAACGCCAATTCCGGACGCACCAACCAGCTCAAGCCCGAACAAAACGCCAACAGATAGCTGTACTTAATCCCCCACCGCAGCTTGGAATCCTCCGCCCACTGAACCATGAGGAACCACCACATGGCAATCCACAGCAGGGACAGGCCCCACTCCAGGCCCGAGGTGGCGAAATCCCGGGCCGGCGGCAACGAAATGTACAGTATCCCCCCAAAAGGCAGGAGCAGCAGCCGATTATTGCCCTGATAGAGTTTCGCGGTGGCCACGGCCGCAATGAATAAGGCCACGGTGGTGAAGACCAACGCCGCCCACAAGGCAATAGTCTCCAACCGGGAACCACTTATCAATGCGCCAATATAAATAATGTATTGCCATAGGGTGGAGGTGTTTGTTTCCACCCGCTCCCCCGCATTAAAAACCGGCCCGTTCCCAGCGAGAAGATTACGGACCGTGCGCAACACAATCAACCCATCATCGCTCATCCAACGGCGCTGCCAGCCGCCGTAAAACCCGAGGGCGGCAACAACGACTGCTGATATAACACCGGAGAGCGTGGTGAGAGAGCGGGCTGTGGTCATAGGAAGATATCTTAGCAAGCGGTGAGCTTGAAGCCGTCATCCCCCAACGGAATGAGCTTGAGGTTTGACGCCTAGGGTTGGGGCTTGAGGCTGGTTCCGGGCGGCGGGCGCCGCGGTGGGCTGCCACAGGTCCCCGCGGGTACGGACGCGGGCGTGGGCAGCCCGAGCGTTAGCTGGGAAACCTCCCTGAGACAGGCCAAAACCGGACCAAACCAACGGAAACCAAGCTAACGCAGGAGGGGATATGGTGAGGAATCCCGTGGGAGGGGCAAGCATGGCAGCCTGGCAGACCGCCCAAAACCATTAGCTGGGAATCGTAAAAATCAGGCCGGTTTCCGAGGCACCTCAGCACGAACCCAAGCTAACGCTCGGGCCGGGAAAGGGGCGGAAAACCACAGACAATGAATATGACCCGTCAAACCTGACGCTTCACACCGGTCAAAACCTGGCAAAGCTCCCAGCTTGAGCGTTAGCTGGGAAACCTCCCTGGAACCGAGCACAGCGGCCTGCGTTGACGCGAACCCAAGCTAACGCAGAAAGGAAGCGGAAGACACCATGGTGAGATCCGAGACACCAGGATTGAGGTTCCAGGCGTGAAAAATCGCAAAGTTGAGCCGTCAAACCATTAGCTGGGAATCGTGTAAATCAGGCCGGTTTCCGAGCCACCCCAACGCGAACCCAAGCTAACGCTCGGGCCAGGGAAAGGGCGACAAACCACAATGCCGGGAATCCGGCCTCCTCAACCTCACGCAGGGAAACCAGGTGAAGCCGGCTCGCCCCAATCCAAACACCCAGCTTGAGCGTTAGCTGGGAAACCTCCCTAAGGCAGGCTAAAACCGGGCCAAATCGACGGAAACCAAGCTAACGCAGGAGGCCCCGGGAGGCGGGAGGCGAGGGATCCCGCGGGGGAGGTGAAGGGGTTAGTGCCGGGAGGTGGCGTCGAAAAGCGGGCTGGGGTTAGCCCAAAACCGGCACCAAATACACGGCAACACCTATACAAGCCAGCCACGCCACGGCCAAAATTTGCAGGGTCCGGTCGCTCAACGCCAACTCGTCGGGGGCGCCGCCGGCACCGCGGTCAACATCCGCCGCATAGCGAAGAATCGCAACCGTGAACGGAACCATGGACACCTGATACCACACGGCGGCGGTACCAGCGGCCTGGCGGGCCATCTCGAAACCCCACAGGGCGTAGGCGATCACCACGGAGGTGGCGGCCAAAGTCCACACAAACCGCAGGTACGTGACGGTATACCCCTCCAATGCCTTGCGAATCTTCGCACCAGACTCCTGCGCCAACAGAATCTCGGCGTACCGCTTACCAGCAGCCATGAACAGGGAACCGAACGCGGCCACCAACAGGAACCACTGCGACAGATAGATGCCCGCGGCCACACCGCCAGCCATGGCACGCAGCATAAACCCGGAGCTCACCAGGGCAATATCAATCACCGGCTGGTGCTTCCACCCGAAGCAATAGCCCAGCTGCAACACGATATATACCACCATCACGATCACCAGCCCATGGCCGGATGACGCAAGGTAGCTCACCACCACCGCAGCAAGAATCAGGACCACTGCCAGCACATATGCCAACTTCTGGGGCAGCATCCCGGAGGCGATGGGCCTAAACCGCTTCGTGGGGTGCGCCCGGTCGGCCTCAATGTCGCGGGCATCGTTGATGAGGTAAATGGAGGATGCCGCGAAGCAGAAAGCCACAAAGGCAATGGCAACGTCCACAAGCGTGCTGGTGTCGAAGAGTTTAGCCGCACCAGCGGAAAGCGGCGCCGCCAGGACCAGCACGTTCTTCACCCATTGTTTGGGACGAAGGCCTTTGATAATGGCGTCTACTAGATTTTTGGGCGGTTTCTTCCCGTGGGTGTCATCGGTCGACTCCGCAGCTGGGGTTGCCGGGGGTTGCGCCGCGTCGTCGACGGCGACTTCGGCGACCCCCGCCTTGGCCACCTCGGACCCTGCAACCTTAGCCTCGGCCGCAGCCTCGGGCAGCGACCCGGCCTGTGTGTCAGCCTCTGACTCTGACTTCTCTGGCTTCTCGCTCATGAGCTATCCTTCTTTCCGTTGCGCCCCGCGAACCCCACATTGGCCGTGACCGGCAACTTTCTGGTCGATGACCTGCGCGGTTACGGCTCCCACAATTGCGCCGGCCAGCACATCGGTGGGGTAATGAACACCAAGTACCATACGGGATAGCATCATCACTGGCACCCCGAGCAGCGGCAACGGATTCTTCGTAATCTTCGCCAACGTCACAAGCGCCGCCGTGGTCGATGTCGCATGTGAGCTGGGGAAACTCAGCTCGCTGGGGGTTCCTACGCCCACCTGAATGCGGGGATCGTGCGGCCGTTTCCGTCGCACAATTCGCTTGACGACGACACTTAGTGCGTGGCTCACAAACGCCGCCGCCATCAGTTTGAACCACCGGCCGCGATGGTTTTTATCCACCAACGCCCCGATAAATCCCAATCCCAACCACCCCAAGGAGTGCTCCCCGAAGTGGCTTAAACCGCGAGCAATGCGGAAGATGCCGGGTGTCGCCAAGCGGTCTTGGAGGGACACCAGGATGTCAGACTCGTTTTTCACTAATCGCTATTCTTTCTCACTCAGCTTTTTTGGTTTAGCTTTTCCGGTTTCGCTGTTGCGGCTTTTCCCGATCCAGCTTTTTCTGGTTCAAAGATTTTCGCCCAACTTTCCCGGCTCACCAAATCAGGGTGGGCTGCCCGGTATTGTACCCGCAGCACTTCGAAGCGTTCTTGGAGTTGCTTGTGGAGGGCACGGGTCTGCTTGAAAAGGTCTTTGGCCTGGGCCAGGTCGCGTTTCCGGAAGACCACTCCCCGACCGTCGGCGGTGGCCACGGTGGCGCCGTCAACCCGCGAGAGGGAGAACCATCGGGCCTCGATCGGGGCGAGGTTGGCTTGGGGAACCTCGTGGTGTGCCTTGTTTTCCCGGCTGAGGGAGTGTTTGATGCCTTTGGCCAGCCACACGGCCTTTTTCAGGGGGGCGAGCCTGCCGCCAATGTCCTTGATGGGCACGCCGGGGATGCCGGTGGGACGAGGCAGTTCGGCGGCGGATGGCAGGATGATGGCATCGGAGTAGTTTTTCCGAATCGCGGCGATCCGGGGCAGGGAGGATTCCAGGATGTCAAACAGGTTGTCGGGCCCCTGGAGGAAGTCTTTGATTGATTCCAATTGAATGGCCACTGTCGAATATTCCAAGCACATGAGGTGTTTGATGGTGGCTTTCAACATACTGCGGATGATGCCGTCGATGGGACCGTCGTGGTGCATGGCGGCCACCACCAGACGGTTGCGAAGGTGGAAGTAGGCCTGCCAGTCGATGGCGTCGTCTTTATCACTCCAGGCCATGTGCCAAATGGCGATGCCTGGCCAGGTGGCGGTGGGGTAGCCGTGGCGGGCGGCGCGCAGCCCGTATTCAGCATCGTCCCATTTAATAAAGAGCGGGAGGGGCTGGCCGATTTCTTCGGCAACCAGCCGGGGGATCATGCACATCCACCAACCGTTGAATTCGGCGTCGATGCGCCGGTGCAGGTCGCGGGAGTTGGGGTGGTCGGGCTTGTCGCCGGGTTTACCAAGATCGGAGAGCGGGTGGGCGGCAAAGTTGTGGTCGTAGTGGACGTGGGGCGCGGAGGTCCACATGAAGTCGCCCCGGTTGATGATTTCGCCCATGGTGTGCAGGTGGCTGCGTTCTTGCAGGTTGAGCATTTGGCCACCGATGAGCATGGGGGATTTAGCGTAGCGGGCGGCGGCCAGGGCGCGCAGCACGGAATCGGGTTCGATGGCGATGTCGTCATCCATATAAAGAATGTAGGGGGATTTGGCGGCGCCGGCCGGCCCATCCCCCAGGGCTTCGTACATGATGCGGGAGTAGCCACCGGAACCACCGAGGTTGCCTTGGCGGAATTCGTGGAATCGGTCGCCGAAGTGGGCGACGGCATTTTTGTAGCCAGGGTGGTCAGCGGGGTGCTTATTGCCCTGGTCGGGCATGATGATCGTGTCGATAACGGCATCGACTTCGGGGTCTTGGGCGAGGGCTTCGAGAGCAGCAACGGCGTCGTCAGGCCGGTTAAAGGTGGGAATGCCCACGGTCACCCGCGGTTCGAAGGGACCAACTTGGGTGCCGTCGGGGAGCGTCTGCGGTTTAGGTGCGTGGGGGGCGTACCAGCCGGCCTCTTCCACAGTCACGTCGGTTTCGGCGGTAATGTCCCACCAGAGCCAGCCACCGATTTCGAAGGGGGCAAGCGAAAGGTTGAATTCGACCTCACCGTTTTTCACCTGTTTGCCCTCGACGCCGATGCGGGCGCCGTCGAATTTAGAACGGTAAACGTCGATACGAGCAGCCCCGGTGACCTTGACTTTAAGAATAACGGAATCGAGTTGGGACCAGCGTCGCCAATAGCTGGCGGGGAAGGCATTGAAGTAGGAAAGAAAGCTGACCTCGCTACCGGCGGTAATAGTGATACTGCTGCGGTCGGTCCACATGGCGCGCTGCTTGTTGTATTCGGATTCGATGAGGTACAACATGCGCACGTCGTGCGGCTCACCAACGCGAGGCAGTAAGAAGCGCTGCAACCGATAGTCGTTCATAAAGTTACCTTCCTGGTAGATCCTTAGGATAAGAGTTTCTCCCTAAGGGTAGTGCGTAGTTACTGGTTGCCGCTAAGCTCCCCACATCAGTGTGGGTAATTGGGGTGGTAATTATGGTTTTACCCAGCAATGATTCGCCTTAAGTAGGTTTATTATTGGAAACTTATTTAGACGGGTTTCTTTCTCGCTTTTCGACGCCCAAATTCTCAGGTAAGCCTTTTGCTGCTAGCCATGACTCTATAATTCTTATTCCAAATGAATAGAACCTTTTCTACAGCTAAGAGTTCGACGGTTTTTTACTGGATAACCGCGATATATTCGCCAAATTTTATCTATGCTGGGCTATAGGCATTAATCGCTTCACAAAAGCTACCAATACCCAAAGACGCCAAACGGGGGTAGGTATTTGCCCCCATAACCCCTAGATTGAGGTAAGAATTAGAGATATTTTTATAAAGAAATCCCAGTGAAAATGGTAACGGTTCGGTCTCGATGAAGAAAATGAGAACATTTTAATCAACCCATAAATCACCCCCTCCGGTTTTTAAAAACCACAACAACGATCGAACATATGTACAACATTAATACACCTAATACCTATATAATAAATGCGCTAAAGTGCTGTTTTGGTGAATAATAGATCGAAAATGAGTTAGTTTTTATACCTAAAATATGGACATTTCCCAAATTACCCATCGGGGGGATATTTCGTGGGGCACAGTTCCATAAAATGTCCGATTAGCATAACTGATATGTATGATTACGTTTCAAATCACACCCCTCTGGGGCAGTTTTTTCGGATTGATTTTCCAATTAACATCTAATTCTTGAAACGGTTCCAAGGAACCATGCGTTATTGCCGAACGCATTACCTTAAGAATCCGTTATCAGGTATCAAGTTCGCCTTATCGGTGACTCGTCTAGCGGAGTCGCCAGAAAACGATGGGTCAATGCTTTCTCAACATAGTCTCAATAAAGACCGGTCCAAGCGGCTGGTCAGCGCAGTGGCAGCGTTGTCACTATTTTTTGGCGCAGCTCACGTAGCACCTACTGCAAGCGCACAGGAAATCGGCGCCAAGTTCAGCATCGATGAAGATGAGCACGGTTACCGGATTGCCAGTGGTAGCACTAACCACCAAATCCGCACCGAACTTTTTAGCGCCACCGCTCAAGCAGGCGGCGAAAAACGTCTCGCATACTGCACCGAATGGGAAGTAAACTTCCAAAAGACCAATGATGCTTATGCCGCTAAGTGGTCTGATTTCCCAGGCAAAAACAAATTCAAAGATGATGAAACTGTTCGTCAGAAGATCAACTGGATCGCTGCCAACAGCTACCCGGCCGTCAGCTACGAAACCGTGCTTCAAAAGGCCGGCGTGACCGCTTCTCAGGTCTCTAAGAAATCTGTGATCGCTCAAACCCAGGCAGCTATCTGGAACCTGGGCTCCGGCTTCGATTACAAGGGTCTCGCCCAAGGTGAAGGCACTGCTGAAGAACAGCAAAACGCCAAGAAAGTCTACGAATACTTGCTCGGCCCCGCCAACGTGGGCCGTGCGGAATCCACCTCTGTGGACCTCCAGGTCGGCTTCAAGGGTAAGGACACTGCAACGCGCCAAGCCAATGGCACTTTTGGGCCTTTCACCCTGGACACCAACGCCGATTCCGTGGAAGTAACCGCTGAAACCGGCCAGGTTGTCGATAAGAATGGCAATGCATTCCCCGCTAACGAGATCAAGAACGGCCAAGAGTTCTACTTCAAGGCTGAGGAACAAGCAGGTTCTGCCAAGCTGATCGCTAAGGCTGCTTCCTCCGAGGTCAACGGTGCCCTCATTATTTCAAAGAAGGAAGGTGGCGGTCACCACCAAACCCTGATCGTCACCCACGATAAGGAAAAGACTAAGGAAGCCGAACTCTATATTGAGTGGAAAGGCACCAACGCCCGACTCTCCACCACCGCCCGCAAGAAGGGTGACGAACATTCGCAGCGGGTGAAGTCCAAGGGCGGCACCATCGTTGACATCGTGGCTTACGAGGGCCTGATCGTCGGTAAGGAATATACCCTGAAGGGTCAGTTGTACGAGCGGCGAGTCAAAGAGGGGACTGACACTGTTGAAGCCGTTCCAACCGACATCAAGTCAGAAAAGAAGTTCACGCCCACCCAGGAAAAGGACGAGGTCCACCTGGAGCTTGAAATCCCCGAGGGCTACGCTGGTAAGACCCTGGTTGTATTCGAAGAGGCCTATGGCCCCGACGGGAAGCTCATCGCCAAGCACAATGACATCAACGATGAGAACCAAACCATCTACGTCAACCAGCCATACCAGGACATGAGTAGCGACAGCTCCGCTGCTAAGACCGGTTCTGCCGGTGCCATGTTCGCCGGCTCCTCCAAGTGCTTCTCCGGCGGCGCAGCCGGTGGCTCTTCCAAGAAGGAAGACAAGAACAAGGGCTCCCTGGGTGACCTGTTTGCCGGTTCCTCCAGCCTCTTCGGCGGCGACAAGGACAAGGATAAGGGCGGTTCCGACAGCAATGGCGGTTCCACCAACGGTGGCAACGGCAACGGTAACGGTGGCAGCAACACCAATGGTGGTTCTACTGGCGACAACAAGGACAACAACGGCTCCACAAGCGGTTCCACCGGTGGCGGTAACGGCAATGGTGGCGGTAACGGCGGTGCCAATGGCGGCTCCGACTCCAAGACTGGTTCCGATGCTGGTGCTGTTGCTGGTTCCGCTGGTGGCGCTCTCACCGGCTCCTCTTCCGACAAGGATAAGGACAAGAAGGGCAACGGCTCCACCGCTGGCTCCTCCGGCGACAATAAGGGTAATGGCAACGGCCAGGGCGAAGGTGGCTCCGACGGCAAGAGCGGCTCCGACATTAACTCCACCTCCGACACCAATGGTGGTTCCAACGCTGGTTCTTCCGGCGAAGGCAAGGGCAAAGGCCAAGGCAACGGCACTGGCCAGGGCGACGGTAACGGTGGCTCCACTGCTGGTTCCTCCGGTGAAGGCAAGGGCAAGGGCCAAGGCAACGGCGGTGCTAATGGCGGCTCTGACACCCAGAATGGCTCCGACTCTGAGAACAAGAGCGGTTCCGCCGCTCTGGCTGGCAGCACCGGCGGCGCTGACTGCGGTGGTGCCCTGGCTCTCGGCGCCCTCGCCGTTGGTGGTCTGGTTCTGACCGCGGTTGGCTTCAATGTTCTCGCCAAGAACGCAGCCCCCGCTCCTCTGGCCGGCGCAGCCGACCCGAAGAGCGACACCAAGGGTGCTGCCCCGGCTGCTGGTGATCCGAACAACAAGAACGCCACGAACTCCAACACCAAGGGTGTTGAGCCCAAGGAAAAGGGTGTGGCTCACAAGGATCCCAACACCTCCAAGATGGATGTCAAGAGCGCAAGCCCCGCTAAGAGCAACTCCGCACTGGCCAACACCGGTGTGAGCGGCATCCTGATTATGCTGGCAATCGCCGCGGTTGCTGCGGTTGCTGGTGGTGCACTGATCTTCTTCGGTCGTCGTAAGAAGAACTAAAATCTAGCATCATCCATATCGACCCCCAGGGATTCCCGGGGGGCCGATTTTTATTGTGTGCATTGTGAGGTGACAGTATCGGACGACAACAGGGCGATCGTCGACTCGCCAAACGCCGAGGCAATATCCGAGGGCATGGCAACCAGCACCCCATCCGGTTTAACTGACACGTCAGCAAGGTCAAGCGCGATCCGCTCAGTCTGCGCGTCGAAGGGGTCGCCGGCACCATAATCCGCGGCCAGTACCTCGGTGTCCCGCATGGTGATGGTGATAAATTGTTCCCGCATCGGCGAGCTGAACAGCGCAAACGTCACGGCCCGATCGGCCGGCAGCACCCCGGTGTGTTGAATCAGCCCAAGCTGCTGCCCGGCGTATTCCGTCACCGCAGCGCTGCTGACCAGCGGCAGCCCGTCGTCAAGCTCGCTGGTAATCGGTCGCACTGCCCCCATGACGCCGGTTTCTTCGTCGAGCTGGCTGTAGCTGCATCGTGAGTACACAATCGCCCCGCTTGTCGACGCCCCAAAGGCCGACGCCGGATCCTCACCACTCCCACTCTCGATAGCATTCCTGGTGGTGATGATCTCTTCCCGGCGCGCCCGCCCAGCATTATAGGACCCGGCGTCACTCCCCACGCCGACGCCGATGCTGCCTGCGTCGCCGATCCCGCAGCCGCTCAGGGTAGCCAGGACCGCTAGGATCCCCATCACCAATGTTGTGTTCTTCATGATGGCCTATAGCGTAACCAGTTCAACCGAACCATCAAAGTGGGATGTTTCCCCTCTTCATTTCCTCATTGCGTTAGCTGGGTTTTGGCTCAACGACGCCTCATTTTGGCCTGGCGTGGTGGGAATCCCAGCTAACCGATTCCCGCCACCAGCCCATCGCCCTGCACACCCTACCTTGTTCCACATCTCCCTACTTTCGCCCTGTTCTGCCCCGCGCGTTAGCTGGGTTTCCGCTCTTGCCACTTCATTTTTGGCCCATCTGAAGGGGTTTCCCAGCTAACGCTCTGGGGAGGCTCAACATGGTGCCGCACATTTAGCAGGGTCCGGCAACGTAATGAGAGCACACCAACTTTGACGAGTTTTTCTGGTTTTTGGTTCCTGTGTTAGCTGGGAAACCTCCCTGGAGCGGCCCGAAATCACCCCGCCAGGTGGGGAACCCAAACTAACGCAGGCCGGGCTTACGGCCGGGTGTTTCCCCAGGCTTTGTCTCGGCCATGGTTTTAAGCGTTAGCTGGGGTTCCGACAAACTGGCGTTCAAAGTGCCTTGATTTCCGACCGTCCTGGAGCAAACCCCAGCTAACACATACCGGATCAGCAACGCAGTAATTGCGGTGATGGTCTGATTCCCTGAACACCTCTTCGACGCTTCCTCCTGGAGTTTCCCGGCTTGAGCGTTAGCTGGGAAACCTCCCACAATCGGCCGGAAACATCCCAGAAAAGTCGGAACCCCAGCTAACGCTCGGGGCGGAAAACCCGCCACCCGCCACCCGGCAACCCAGCCACCACCCCCTCCCCCACTAAACCTTTCTACTGGGTGATGTCCATGTATTTCAGGTAAGCGTCGACCTGTTCCCGGGTGGGGATGCCGTTGCGCCAGAAGTACATGGTGAAGTTGTCTTTGGGATAGTAGACGTAAATGTATCCCCAGTCGGATTTGGGGAAGGCCGCACCGATTTCGGGTTTGGCCCCGTCGGCTTTTTGGATGTGCATCCTGGTGAGGGTGTTGAGGTCGCTCGCCAGGGTGGACCTGCCGGATTCGAGTTCGTCTCGGGCGGCTTTGGCGTGTTCGCCGGGCACCCAGTAGTAGTTGCCGACGCTCACGTCGTGGTCGAGTTTGGGGGCATCGGGGTCTTCTGCCAGGGTGCATTTGTAGACGGGGACGGGCATGTATTTGTCGTGTTCGTCGGCTTTTCCGGTGCATTTCTGGGAGGCGTTGACGAATTTTTCCGGCAGGAATTGGTTGGCAGTGTTGTAGCGTTCGATGAGGGGGATTTCGGCGTCACCGTTTTCGGTATTAACGGCGGCTACTTTGCTGACGGTGGGATGTGCGGATGTGGTTGGTTGGGTTGTGGTGGCTCCGACGGATGCGGGTGTGGATGTGGGAGCCGGCTTGGAGGTGGCCGCCGCGGGGGCTGGGTCCGCGGTGTTGTCGGGCTTTTTCTGGGTGATGATGAAGTATCCGGCGGCAGCGAGGACGCCCACGCAGATGAGGGCGAGGATGGT
>ERZ773008.432-NODE-432-length-30547-cov-7.609176_pt1 | contig 30547 bp, 42 predicted proteins | sample MGYA00580664_ERZ773008 | MGnify/ENA primary metagenome ERZ773008 (study PRJEB29015, sample SAMEA2738016) | human oral metagenome | biome: human oral; feature: human-associated habitat; material: dental | place: China | collected 2048 ... | reverse complement strand
CCCGCTGGCAGTGGGAAATTTATATTGAAAAAGAGAGAAAAGTCAAAAGAATTTTCAAGAAAAAATCACAAAAAAGCCATAAAAAATATTTTTCCCCTTAAAATAGCGAAAAATCAAGTGTAAAAAAATATTTTTTGAGAGAAAAAATTTACAAAAATTGGCAAAAAAACTACGAATTTTTGCAACTAAAATCTTTAAAAAATTATTGTATACAATTTTTGAACAAAAAATAAAATTTAGAAGTTTTTTGCAAAAGAAAAAATATTCCATTATAATGTGTTTGTTTATTATTTTTTAAGTTTTTATGAAGAAAATTTTTATAATTATTTTGATAGTTTTGGTGTTGGGCGGAAGCGTCTTTGGTGCGTACAAAATCTTAATAGAACCAAAAACAAGTGCACCAGAAAGCGAAAATCAAAATAATTCTGAAACAAAAAATATTTCGGCACTCGATATTCGTGAGCAATTCGCCGTAGTTGAAAGCGAAAATGCGTATGGATCAACTCTTTGGATTATCAATACAAAGCCGATCGAGGGCTATATCAATGAATTTTTGGATGTGGCGAGAAATTCCGGATTCATCGCGACCGTGCCTTATTGAAAGGAAATATATAATTTTTTGGATGAAATCAAAAATTTTGGAGGAATTTTTAGTATCAATGCACTTGAGAGAAAAATTTTTGGGAAAGTGGTGACAGAAGGTTCGTATAATTGGGAAAATTTGGATCATGAAAAAATTGCCGAAGCGCTTGTGTTGAGTAATGACAAAGAAGAAATAGATTTTCAGACAGTGTTGGTGGTGGGTCTACTCAGTCAGTTGAGTGATAACAAAGAAAAAATAGATTTTCAGACAAATAATCATGGTTTTGTTATAAGATTTGCTGATGAAAAGCCTTCAAATTATAAAATAACGGACAATTCTGTGAAAATTCAAAAAACGCGGACGCAAGAATCTGGGAAAATCACTGGAAATCATATTTCTCCTGATGTTGCCATTAGGAACGCATTGTTTGAAAGCACGATTGATCCCGAGAAGGAAAAAATCATTTTGAAAGAACATTTGGAAAAACTTCAAATCAACGAAAATACTTTTTTAGTGATACACCAAGCAATGGGGCCGGGTCAGAACGTAACGATTGCGATGGAGTACGACCAGAAGAACGAGCATCGAGTTGTCATCAAAGTCATTATCGAGGATAATAATGATTCTGTGGAAGATATCAAAAAAATATATGAGGCAAGTTTGGCTCAAAATTTGGCGGAATCGATTTCTTTGGAAAATAAAAAACTGGAAGCCTCGCTTCGAAAAATGGTGCAGAGCGTGCAATTTTCAGAAAAAGACGGCGTTTTCATTTTTCAAATTGATGTGCCGACTGCAAAAGAAGTAGCAGAAGCAATTGTGTACGGAGCACAACTATCAATGAATCATTACTTGGAGCGTTTACGCGACACAAATCGTCAAGCAGCGCTCAGAAATATTACCATGATGTTGGATGAATATTATGAAGAACACGAAAAATATCCAAAAAATCTCGATGTTATCAATGCACCGAAAGATCCGCTTGATGGGCAAATTGGGACGCATTGTGCTTTTGGTTTCAAATACGAGCCAACTCAGGATTTGCAATGATACAAAATTTCGGCGTGTACAGAAACTGAGCAAAATGACGGCACATATCTTATCGCGTACGATATAGATTTCGAAAATTCTCACACAAAAAATTTCCGGTCGCAAGCAAAAAATCCTGATGAAATACAGAAAATGCAGCTTCGTGACAATGCCCGCAAACACATCGTGGCGACGATTTCTACAAAAATTCATAATTATTATGTGAAATACGGAAAAATCCCTGGAAAAATTTCGGATTTATCGCCAGAATTTTTGAGCACCATTCCAAAAGATCCTATCGAAAATCAGAAAAATCAGAATTGTTCGTATCAAATTATTTTTGAAAAAATGACAGAAAATAAATATTCACTCACATATTGTTCAGAAGTCAGCGAGCAAAAAATTGCTGATATCGTCATAATACAATAAAAATTCCCAAAATGGGAATTTTTTGAAAAGTATAAAATATGAGTTTTAAATAGGAGTTATTACCACAAGCAATAAGATACATAAACATCGCAATGCTTGTGCTAAACATACAAGACCGAGGTCAAAATTATTTTATTTTTGATAGATTTTTCGTGGAATACATACTTGCGATTCCCAAATTTCACGATTGGAAATAGCATTCTCAGCAGCATCCTGTTCTCATTTTTTCTTAGAAGTTCCCTTTCCACGCCCCAATGTACATTCACCGAGCAAAACATCAATCACATAGGTTTTATTATGATCTTGCCCTTCTTCGGCAACCACTTGATAGGTCGGCAATTGTCCCCAAAGTTCTTGTGTTAATTCTTGTAAATATGATTTCGGGTCAACATACAGCCCACGCGACATAATCTCTTCCAGCATGGAATAAATATTTTTGATAATCCATTTTTTGGCAACCTCAAAGCCAAAATCGAGATACATCGCACCAATAAGCGCCTCAACCGCGTTCGCCAAAATATAAGGATTTTCATGGCCTGCTACGCGAAATTCTCCGCGAGAAAGTTGTATCACTTCGGACATCCCCAATTTTTTGGCAACCATCGCAAGATTGCGCCCACGCACCACTGCCGAGCGAATATCAGTCAATTCGCCTTCAGGTTTTTTAGGAAAATCTTGAAATAATCGCTCTGTAATCGAAAGCTCCAGCACTGCATCACCCAAAAATTCGAGGCGCTCGTTAGAATCTTCATACAAATAAGTCGCTTCATTGAGCACACTTCGATGCACAAAAGCCGTAAAAAAAAGTTGTGGATCTTGAGGCGAGAGATCGAGCTTTTTTAAAAAATCAAGTACCCGCTCCTCAAATTCTCATCGCGTAAAACGCAGTGAAGTTTTTGGCATATTTTAGGAAAAAAATTGATAATTTTTCACAGGATTTTTTTGAAATGCTTCGCGATTTTTGATAAAATTCCCGAGGGCACCATTGATAAATTTTGCGCCCGCATCATCAGAAAAACGCTTCGCAAGCTCAATCGCTTCATTGATACTGATTTTTTCGTCAATAAAATCTTCTGGCACGTTTTTGTTCCAATAAAGCATTTCTGAAAGAGCGATCATGAGAATAATCACATGAATTTTCGGCATCGTTTCGATGTCAAATTTTCCAGCAAATTCTGAAATAATTGTCATCAATGGGGCGATATTTGCGTGAATATTTTCACGCATACGAGAAAAATATAATTCGTCAATATTTTGATAAAAACTTTCATCTCGATATGTTTCACGAAAAATTGTGAGGTTATTTTCTGATTCGGAAACAAAAATATCAGAATACAAAACCTGCAACAAAAAAGCACGAGTGCTACGTCGAGAAGAAGGCATAATCAAAAATTTTAAAGAACAAAACTGAAAAAATTAAGCATACCCCCGAAGTGGTTCGGGAGTATGGAAAAATTCTTTCAAGAATTACGCGCGAATAACGCTTGGAGTCTTTCCGCGACCTGTTTTTACACGGATAACTTTTCGTCCTTTGTATTCACCAGTAATTGGAGATGCAAAGTGCGCAAGTGCTACTGCCTCACCCGCTTCATTGTACTGAAGTGAAGATGAAAGATTTTCGAGGCGAGTAGCATTAAGGCGAAGCCACGCTGCATAACGCTTTCGTCCGCGAACTCGAGAAAGTTGTTTTTTTGAAAATGTCATACTAAAAAATGGTTAAAGAGAATTTCAAATTATACAACTGAAACGTAAATATCACGGTATACTCGTCCATCAAAACGAGTACGGCGTCGTTCCTGGAATTGTACCACACCATCACGAGTAGCGAAAAGAGTATAATCATTACCCTGAGATACTCCCTGTCCTGCCCAAAAAGTATTTCCTTTCTGGCGAACAATAATATTTCCAGCAAGAGCAGGCTGACCACCATAGATTTTTACACCAAGTCGTTTCGCCACCGAGTCTCGACCATTGGCGGTCGAACCCATCGCTTTTTTATGAGCCATAATTAATTAAATTATTAAATAATCAAGATAATAAATTATCGATTGTTAGCAAAGCGAGCGAACGCCTTGTTGGCTTCTGCCATTTTGTATACATCAAGTTTTTTCTTGAACGCTGTACCAGTTTCAGTCGCAGCATCAATAAGTTCTTGCGCAAGAAAATGAGCAAAATCCTTTCCGTCTTTTGAACGAGCCGCTCCAAGAATCCAACGAGAAGCCAATGCAAACTGACGACCAGCTGGAACATCCATAGGAACCTGGTAGATAGAGCCACCTACTCGCTTTGGACGACATTCGATCTTTGGCATAGTATTGTCTACTGCCTTGTCGAAAATTTCTTCAGGATTTGTGTATCCTTTTTCACGAAGAATGTCAAAAGTATTATTGAGGATTTTGTACGCGAGCGTCTTTTTTCCATTTTTCATCAAGTAGTTGACAAATTTCTGAATGCGCTCGTTCTGTGTTGCAAATGAAACACTTCCTTTTGTACTCATAAATAAAATGTTAATGTTTTGAAGTAATTATAGCAGTGCTATTTTATTTTTTTGCTTTTGGTTTTTTTGTACCATATAGTGAACGAGACTGACCGCGCTTTTCAACACCCTGACAGTCAAGAACTCCACGAACTATATGGTAACGCACACCTGGAAGGTCTTTCACACGACCACCACGAAGCATTACTACAGAGTGTTCTTGAAGATTGTGTCCTTCACCACCAATATATCCAATCACTTCATAACCATTTGTAAGGCGAACTTTTGCAACCTTTCGGAGGGCAGAGTTTGGTTTTTTTGGAGTCATTGTATACACCTTAAGACAAACACCACGACGCTGAGGAGCTGAAAGTTCGTTCATTTCTTTTTTCAAAGAATTTCGATTAAACTGAAGTGCTGGAGACTTACTCTTACGAGTTTTATCTTTTCGCTTTGAGCGAACAAGCTGACTAATTGTAGGCATAGTTTTTGAGTTTTAAAATATCTGTTATACAAGAAATTAACGCTTTGACCAAGATGGAGATTTTCTCGCTTTCTTGAGACCTGGCTTTTTTCTTTCTACCTTACGAGCATCACGAGTAAGGAACCCTGATCCACGTAGAGTTTGTTTAAGATTTTCATCAGCAACCACCAAAGCACGAGCAATTCCATGACGAATAGCTTCGGCCTGAGATGCTTCTCCTGAACCAGAAACTTTTGCCTCAAAATGGAACCCGTCATACACTCCCGCAGTTTTGAGAGGAGCATAAATTGTATGAAATAGGTCTGCACGATGTACGTATCCATCTACTGCCTTACCATTGATAGTAGATTCACCTTTTCCTGTAAAAAGACGAACCTGAGCAACAGCAGACTTTCGACGACCAACGGCATAAGAATATTTTTTCGCTGACATAAAATAAAGGAGAAAAAATTATAAAGAGAGAGTTTCAGGTTTTTGAGCAGCATACTGGTGTTCTGCTCCAGCAACAACCTTCAATCGATCAAGCATTTTTTCACGAAGCTTATTTTTTGGAAGCATTCCAGAAACTGCATGAGAAATAATGTGCGCTGGATTGAGTTTTCGCATATCCGCGAGAGTTGTTTCTTTCAAACCACCCATATAACCAGAGTGTGTACGATAAAGCTTTACTTCTTCTTTTGTACCAGTAACGGCAATCTTTTCAGCATTGATCACAACGATGTATGCACCATTGTCGATATGCGGAGTAAAGTCTACACGATCACGTCCTGAAAGTTTTTTAGCAATCACTGTTGCGAGTCTACCAAGAGTCTGATCTGCGGCATCAACCACAAACCAAGGACGCTCATTTCCAGGGATTTGCTTTGAAACAAGAGTTTTCATAAAAGAGAAAATTTAGAATTGAGAAAATAATATTCCGAGAACTAAACAAGTTCAATCTTCACAAGAATAGCACTATCTCCATCTCGGTATTTGAGAGGAGTGATACGAGTATATCCACCCGTTCGATCCTTGTAAGTCTCCCCTGCTTTTAATACTTCACGAGATGATTTTTCTGTAAAAACCTGTGGAGCAATAAGGCGAATTTTGTTGTATTCAGTATGATCACCCTTTGCAAGTTCAATAAGACCTTCTACTACTGGAACGATCGCAAGTGCGCGCTTTTTTGTAGTAGTAATAGCTCCGTGTTCAAAGAGAGCTGTCGTCAAATTACGAACAACGCTTTTTCGATGTGCCTTATCTTTTCCGTTGAGGTGAAGATGTTTTTTAACTCGATGACGCATAGAGAGTAAATATGAAAATAAAATTGAATTCTTTTAATTAATCGTCGCCCAAAAGCTTGAGCCCACGAGCAGCAAGCGCTTCACGAACTTCTGTCATAGCCTTTCGACCAAAACCTTTAATAGAAGAAAGTTTCGCTTCTGTACATTTTGCGAGTTGTTCAATAGAGAGAATATCTCCATTTACAAGCGCATTCAGTGTACGAGGTGAAAGTCCCATAATCTCAATTGGAGTGTATGTTTCTTTTTCGAGATCTGCCTTCACTTCTTGCTTTTCTCGTTCGATCACTTCACGAATATTTGCAATAAATTCACCACCAACTTGGAGTGCTTCTTCATTGAAAAGAGCAAAATATGATTCAAGCATTTTTCCTGAAAATTTCACTACATCAGCCGGAGACATAACTCCATTTGTTTTGATAGTGATATGAAGAGCATCAAGGTTTGTAATTTCTCCGTAGCGAGCATTTTCTACTGTGTATTTTACATTCAATACTGGTGAGAAATTTGCATCCACTACCAAGAGATTTGGATCTTCTTCGATATTTTTCAAATGTTCAATACTTGCGTATCCTACATTTTTTTCTACACGAATCTGAATGTCGAGTGAGAATCCAGCATCAAGACTTGTGATATACATATCTGGATTGAGAACTTTAATTCCACCAGCTTCTGTAATGTCTCCTGCCGTAACGATTCCTGGTTCTTTTTTGGAAAGAGTAATCCATTCAACACCAGAATCTGGTTTTTCAACCACCAATCCTTTAAGATTCAAAAGAATATCAAGAACTGAGTCGTGTACACCTGGAAGTGTAGCATATTCGTGAGAAACTCCAGCGATTTTTACGCCAGTTACTCGTGTTCCGGGGATTGAAGAAAGCATAACTCGGCGAAGAGAATTTCCGAGAGTTACACCGTATCCATTTGGAAGTGGATCAATAGTAAATGTCGCCTCATTTTCAGAAAGTACCTCTTGAGAAATTTTTGGTACTCCAATGACGGTATGAATTGTGTGCATAAAGAGAGGACGATAGAAAGAGAACTAAAAATGAAAATGTGACAGAATGAGAATTATTTTGAGTAAAATTCCACAATTCTTTGTGCGTCAATCATTTTATCAAAATCACCATTTTCTGGAAGAGCCGTAACAGTGATTGTAAGTTTTTTTGGATCAACTGAAAGCCATTTTGCATTGGTTACAGTTGCATCTGAATTTTTCTTTGAGAATTCTGCAAATTCTTCAACAAGAGTCTTGTAGAGTGGAGATTCTTTGAGCTTTTCTTTCACAGTAATCACATCACCAACACGAACCTGGTATGAAGGAATATTAACTTTTTTCCCATTTACCAAGAAGTGAGCATGGTTCACACACTGGCGAGCCTGCATAATAGTGCGTGCAATATTAGAGCGAAGAACTACAGTATCAAGGCGAAGTTCAAGTGAACGAAGCATTGCATCAGCTGTTGTCATATCTACCACTTTTGTAGCCTGCTGATAGTACTTTCTAAATTGTTTTTCAGAAAGAGCGTATTGACGCTTAGCGGCTTGTTTTTTTCGAAGCTGAACCCCATATTCAGAGAGTTTTCCACCACGCTTTACACGACGGTGATTGTTCTCAAGGTTGTACTTTTCTGTACCGAAGAGGTTGTACCCCTCGCGACGACAGAGCTTCATTTTTGGTCCCGTATAACGCATATAGAGAATTAAATTTAGATATTATGAAATACAGAAAACTGTAAAATAAAAATTAGAGTTTTCGAGCCTTAGGCTTTCGACAACCATTGTGAGGAACTGGCGTTACATCATAAATCGCAAGAAGTTCAACTCCAGTGTTTGATACTCCACGAACTGCCTGTTCACGACCGGCACCAATACCTTTTACGTATACATGTGCGCGTTCCACTGAGTGCAAAGTTTTTGCTTTTGCAACCGCATTTTCACTCGTCATCTGAGCAGCATAAGGAGTTGCTTCACGAGCACCTTTAAATCCAGAGCTTCCACCTGTTGCCCAAGTAAGCACTTCTCCTTCAAGAGAAGATACCACTACATGAGTATTGTTCAAAGTGGCAGTGATGAAAACATTTACTTCTGGAACATTTCTACGCGTTTTTTTTGAGCGGCGAAGAGTAGCTTTTGCCATATAAATATAATATTTTAAAATTTATAACAAGAATATACTAAGTATATTATTTCTTTTTGTTCTGAACAGTCACAGCACGACCCTTACGAGTACGAGCGTTTGTCTTTGTTCGTTGTCCACGCACTGGGAGACGCTTTTTGTGGCGACTTCCGCGATATGAACCGATTTCTTGAAGTGTTTTAATATTTCCAGCGATTTCACGACGAAGATCACCTTCAATAATGTAATTTTTTAGCTCGGCACGGATAAGGTCGAGCTCTTCTTCTGTAAGATCGCCCATTTTTTTATTCCACGCAATTCCTACTTTTGTAAGGATTTTCTGTGCAAGGGAACGACCCACACCAAAAAGATACATCAGAGAAATTTCTGCGTGTTTTCCATCTGGAAGATTTACACCAGCAATACGAGCCATAGAGGAATAATTAAAATTTAGAATTGTGTAAAAAGGAAAAAGAGAGCATACGCTCTAGAGTTTATCCTTGTCGTTGTTTATGTTTTGGATCTGAACAAATTACTCGCACAACACCTTTTCGTCGAATTATGCGACACTTATCACAGATTTTTTTTACTGAAGGACGAACTTTCATAAAATGAAAAATTAAGATAAATATTGTCGTTTTTTGTCGAAAACAAAAAATAACGGAATACTATTTGCTCATATCCGATTTTTTCGCATTTGGCTTTCTGAAGACGATGCGGCCGCGGGTGAGATCATATGGGGTCAACTCTACCACCACTGAATCTCCTGGAATAAGTCGGATAAGATATTTTTGCATCTTTCCACTTACATACGCACGAATGACCATATTTGAAAAGGCTTCTGGAAGCTCAACTTCAAAAATGGCTCAAGGAAGGGCTTTAAGGACTTTACCCTCTACTTCGATTTTGTCATCCTTCGGCATATTGATGCGTAAAAACTAGTTATTAAAAATAGAGCCCACGCAGTATATAGAATTCTTTTAAAAAATCAAGTTTTTTTATGAGAAAAAATTTTTTTCGAGTGTCAAGGGATTTTTTTGAAAGTTTTTGACATTTTTTCCAAAATTTTCACAAAAAAGAATAAAAATTGTATACTTTTGAAATTTTATAAAGAAATAAAAATCCCCATCAAGGGGCTTTTAGAATATTGAGAAAATATTATTTCCGCGAAATGGAAAATTTTTTGATACTTTTAAAATATAAAAATTATTGATATTTTATACATATTCAATCATCATGCAAGTTATCTCTTTTTCTCAATAATATTTAATTGCTTTATAAAGAGTATCTTTATCAACTAAATATTCCATTTTAATATCTGGGCCTGGGTCGTGAATTACGAATTTTCCATCTCGTATTCCACTACAAACAACATAATGACCTGAATGTGCAGCGTCCTTTGGTCGTTCTTCTCTTCGTAAAATATAGTAATCCCCACCAAGTAAAAAAAGAGTACTCCTGTGTTGTTTATGCTTAATAAGCTCGAATAAATCAAAATTAGGATTTTCAACAAAAGAAATATTTTCTTCTTTTATCATTTTTTGATAAACATTTTTTAAATCTTCAATTGATAATGTGCTTACATACGCAATATTTCTATCTTTAAAATATTTTTTAGGGTCTTTGGCAAATTCTTCATTTCAACCAACTGCTTGACCAAAATATGTGATTCTAAAATTTAATCTTGCAAGAAAATATCAAATATTAAAAGAATTTATATTAAAATTATCTTCCCAATTAAATTCTCACATTTTAAGTAAAGTTGCCATATCATAAGTATCTTTTGTTCATAATGCCATTTTATAATAATAATAATTCATTATTCACATAAAACAGCCAACTCAACAATATCAAGCAATGGGCTCTACAATAACAAAACCACGATTTGACATAAAAAATTGTTAAAAATAAAAAAATAGTTAATAATAAAGTACTCACATTATATAGTCTTGTCAAACAATTTATAAAAAATCCCAATAAAGGGACAGTTTAGAAAAATATTATAGATTTTGTGTTATTGAAAATGCAAAATATAAAAGAATTGACAATCAGATAGAATATTTTGTCACATTTTCTGAAATCACTTTTGCAATTTCTTGCGAAACACTATTTTTTATCAATTTATTTTTGAGTGAGAAAAAATACATAGCAATTGCGGTAAGATATCATACTATTGGCATAAAAAACACATATGAGTCAAGTTGATGATTTTCAAATAATGAGCCTGGAATAAAATACACAATAATACTACTACATACTATAACAATAGCAATATATGTAACATAAAAATGTAACGATGGAATGAGCGTAAGCTTTACTCAAGTTGAAAAAGTAACATCCATTTGCAAAAATTTTTTTAAATATTTTTTGAGTAAAAATCCGGCAAATATAATAAGTATGAAAATCACGAGTAACATAGAGGTACTAACGTGTGTTAATAAAGCTATAATATATTGAGGCATAATCATAATAAAAATTAAAAAAACAAAAAAATGATATAATTCTTTTGTTTTTTTCAAGTCAAGTTTCTTTAAAAAAATCCCTTAATAGGGATTTTAATTTAATATATTTATGCTTTTCGTTGTATCATTTTGTAGAATTCGAGAGTGTCGCCAACCTCAATTTTCACATCACCTTTGAAGTTGATACCACATTCTTCACCTTCGAGTGCTTCATTAACATCAAGTGGACCCTTTTTCAGATTGGCAACTTCACCAGAACCAACTTTGTGATCGCCACGAATCACGCGAACTTTGGCACGAGGTTCGACTTTTCCAACCTCTACGCCCAGTCCGACAATCATCATAGAATTTCCCTTTCCTGTATAGAAAATTGCTTTCACTTTCGCAACACCAAGTTCCTGTTCTTCCATTTTGAGATCAACCATTCCCGTGATAATCGCCTCCACTTTTTCCAAAATATGGTAAATCACCTTTTTGTCGATAAATTCGATTTTTGACTGAGAAAGTGCGGATTTTGCTTGTGGAATCACACTCACATTGTATGCAATCAAAAGCGCCTGAGAGGTTCCTGCCATCATCACATCTGACTGATTCACATCACCCACCGCTGAGTGGATGAATGTCACTTGTGTTTCTGGGGTTGAAAGCTTGGAAAGTGCTGCCTTGAGCGCTTCAAGTGATCCACCAGAATCTGTCTTGAGAACAATCTTAAGCTGCTTAAGTGCTCCGGATTTGAGACGAGACATGAGCATATTGAGTGAAGCCCCTTCAAATGCATGAATCGATTTAGAGTTTTTCGCAAGAGCAAATTCTTTGGCACGGCTTGTCGCGATTTCTGCTGACGAAACTACTTGCAAAATGTCACCACCTTCTACCACACTCGAAAGCCCCGTAATCTGCACCGGAACAGATGGACCAGCAACTTCAATATTTTTTGTATTATAATCTTTCAATGTACGAACTTTCCCGCTCGCACCCGCACACACGATATTGTCACCTTTGTGAATCTGACCAGCATTGACAAGAATTGTGGCCACCGAACCCAATTTTGGATCCAAAGAGGCTTCAATCACTGTCGCAATTGCTGGGCGATTTGGATTGGCTTTGAGTTCAAGAACTTCTGCCTGCAATAAAATCATCTCAAGCAAATTATCCATTCCAAGTCCCGTATGTGCCGAAACTGGAACGAGCACTGTATCTCCACCCCAATCTTCTGGCTGCAATCCATGTTCAGCCATTTGCCCACGAATCAAGTCCAGATTTGCGCCTGACTTATCCATTTTGTTGGCTGCCACAATAATTGGCACTCCCGCTTCACGAGCATGAGAAATAGATTCAATCGTCTGTGGCTTCATTCCTTCATCGGCCGCTACAACAATCACCGCAATATCAGTCAATTTGGCGCCACGAGCACGCATGATAGTAAAGGCCTCATGTCCTGGTGTATCCAAAAATGTGATTTTTTGACCATTTTTTTCTACCTGATACGCACCAATTTTTTGAGTGATTCCACCCGCTTCTCCTGATGCTACTGAGGATTTTCGGATATAGTCCAAAATCGAAGTTTTCCCATGATCCACATGCCCCATCACCGAAATAATCGGCGGACGACGCTCCAAATCTTCTGGATTTTCCTCACCAAGAAGCAATGAAATATCACCTTCCATCAAATCAGAAACCGAAACATCTTCAGAAACTTCTCGCACAATTTTAATGCCAAAAGTTTCACCCATGAGATAACTTGTATCAAAATCAATCGAGGCATTGAGTGTTACGAGAACTCCATTTTTCATTAATTCTCCGATAATCTTCGCAACCGGAATACCGATTTTATCAGAAAATTCTTTCACAGAAATATTTTCTGGAATTGAAACTTCCTGCCCAGTCTTATCAGTCAAAACCTGAGAAATTTCCTCAACAGATTTTTCTTTTTTCTTTTTGGAATTGATTTTTTTGTCGCGACGGAAAGTTCCGTCATCAAGTTCTACATTGCGAGTATTTTTGTCTTCATAGTGTTTTTTGTTTTTTCCCTTTTTGGCAGTTCCGTCACGAACTGGCGTTGAGTAGCCAATATCGCGCTGAAACATTGGCTTCGCATCATCTCGAAGGCGCTTTTCAGAATTGTTATTTTGAGCATTCTGAGGATTTGGGTTTTTGTTTTTTGGGCGTTGAGAATTTGGCTGTGCATTCGTATTTTCTCCACGATTTTTACGGCGATTTTTTCGAGCCTCGCGGCGTTCCTCTTCTGGAGTTTTCATCACCGGGCGATTTTCAAGCGGCTTAAAAGCTGTGGCCTGCGCGAAAGAAATCGCTGGCGCTGATTCGGTTTTTTCGGTATTTGTCGTGTTTTTTGCCTGACGAGACATAACAGAACGTAACAAATCCTGGCTCGCATGTTCTCCAGAATCTTTTTTTGGTTCAGATTTTTTCTGCGGTTTTTCTGTAATTTTTTTCGTCACGACAGAAGGAGTCTCAAGATTTTTTTCTTCAGACTTCGTAACTTTTTTGGCAACAATTTTTGGCTTTTTTTCGGTTACATCGCTGTCAGTAGCTGGGTTTTCAGCCTTTTTGATGACAGGTTTTTTCTTGATTTTTATCGCTTTTTTCCCTTCTTTTTCAGCCTCAGAAGTGCTGTTATTTGAGGAAATATTGGCATAGTAGTCATCTTGAACAGTGTCGGAAACGAGATTTTTTTTAGGAGCCATTGAAAAAAAGTTATGTGTAAAGGTTCATAACGCCTTATAATTAAAAAATTCGCTTTTGTCAAAAAAGACAAAACGATTTGATAACTTACACGAAAATACGAACCGTATAATATAGAAAATTTTGAATTTGTCAAAGGTTTGTGCGAGAAAAATTTTAGAAATGTCTCTCAATATCAAAATAAAAAATCCTCTTTCGAGGAAATTTTATTTATGCTTTTTGCGCTCATTTTCTGTCAGCCATTTTTTGCGGAGACGAAGCGAAGTTGGTGTCACTTCTACATATTCATCATCACCGATGTAGTCAATACAATCTTCGAGCGTCATTTTACGGATTGGAGTCAAACGAATCGCTTCATCAGCGCCAGACGCACGCATATTCGTGAGTTGTTTATTTTTTGTTGGGTTTACCACCAAATCAGAACCTTTCAAATGCTCCCCAACAATCATCCCTTCGTATACTTCTGTTCCTGGTTCAATCAAAATCGGACCACGATCTTCAAGATTCCAAAGAGAAAATGCCATCGCTGTTCCATTGAATCCAGAAATCATAGAACCCACATCACGCTTTTCGATTGGCCCTTTATAATCATCGTATCGATCAAATGAAGAATACACGATACCTTCACCCTTGGTTTCGATCGTAAAGCGAGAACGGAAGCCAAGAAGTCCGCGAGTTGGAACTTCAAATTCCATATTCGTAATTCCATTTTCTGTGAGCATATTTTTCACGATACCCTTGCGTTTTCCAAGCATTTCAAAAATCGCACCAGAAGTTTCTTCAGGAACCCACATCACCACATTTTCAATTGGTTCTTGTTTTTTTCCATCAATTTCATGGAAAATCACCTGTGGAGAACCTACCTGCAATTCAAATCCTTCACGACGCATCGTTTCTACCAACACTGACAAGTGCAATTCTCCGCGTCCAGAAACTTTATACGAATTTCCGTCAGAATTTTCAAAGTCAATTTTGAGACCCACATTCATTTCTGTTTCTTTTTCAAGACGATCACGAATCTGGCGAGAAGTCACGAATTTTCCTTCTTTTCCAGCAAATGGAGAATCATTCACCAAAAATTCCATCGTCAAAGTTGGCTCATCAATCGTAATTGCTGGCATTGGCTCAGCATTTGGATCTGCAACAATTGTTTCACCTACATAAATATCTGGGATTCCCGCGATAGTAATAATATCTCCGGCTTCACCTTCGGGAACTTCAATTTTTTTGAGGCCCATAGAAGTGTACACTTTTGAAATTTTTCCAGTACGACGAGCCCCATCATTTCCAATGATTGTCACAGTTTCCCCCACTTTCACCTTTCCTTCATACACGCGACCGATACCCATACGCCCAACATAATTGTCGTATGCAAGGCTTGCAATCTGCATTTTAAATGGTTTTGTCGTATCATTTGGTGCTTCATCTACTTTGGCAAGAATTGTGTCAAAAAGTGGATAAATATTGTCGGATACATCTGACAAATCTGTCTTAGCGATACCATCACGCGCAATCGTATACACGATTCGACCATCAATAATATTGGCCTGCTCATCAGTGGCTCCAAGTTGAATAAAGAGATCAAAAAGCATATCAATCACTTCATCTGGACGAGCCGTTGGTTTGTCAATTTTGTTGATTACAACGAGCGGATTAAGACCGAGTTCAAGCGCTTTTTTGAGTACAAATTTTGTCTGAGGCATTGGGCCTTCGTAGGCATCTACCACAAGACACACACTATCCACCATACGCAAAACGCGTTCCACTTCAGAACCAAAGTCTGCATGCCCCGGAGTATCCACGATGTTAATTTTTGTATCCTTGTAGGTTACGGCCGTATTTTTAGCATAAATCGTAATTCCGCGTTCTTTTTCCTGATCATTAGAATCCATAATTCCCGTCCCCACATCTTCGTTTTCACGAAATGTTCCAGACTGCTTGAGAAGCGCATCCACAAGCGTTGTTTTCCCATGGTCTACGTGCGCGATAATCGCAATATTTCGATAAGTTGTCATAAAAAATAATTTAAAAAATTTGGATTTATTTTTCGAGAATTTTATAAAAAATTTTTTGCCTCAAAAATCTAAAAATCCAAAACTCAAAAAAATAAGTCAGAAAACGACTTTAAATCAAAATTATTATACAAAAAAAATTAAAAATGCAAGTTTTTTTATAAAAAAATAAAAAATATTTTTGTCAAGGAAAGATTTTTGGGAATTTTTTAAAATCGCTTAAAAAATAAAATTCCTAAAATAGGAATTTTAAGATAAGTCTCGAATTATTCTGGTTTGATCTTTTGATAAATTTTTGGAAATAGCCATACAAAAATCTCGTAAAGGCAAAAACCTATTACAAAGCCAAGCGTATTGAGCCACAAGTCATCCACATCAAAGACTCTGTATCTTCCTGGCAATAGAATCGTCAAAAATAATTGCAAAAATTCAATTCCAAAAGCCACAGCAAATCCAATACCAAACGCGTTCGCAAATTTTTTTGGAGATCAATATATCATTGGTAGCAAAAATCCCAATGGACTCAGTAATATCAGGTTACCGCCGATTTGTCTGATGGGCACGAGATACATATCACGAGCGATATAATGCTGCATATCATCCCAAAATCCGAACAAGCTCCATTGACCCAATATTTTCTCCTGACCAAACAAGAGTTCTACTGGGAAAAAAGTCACACTAATCAGCAGAAGCACATAAAGATATAACAACGAAAACCATATTATTTTCTTGAGAGGCACATTTTGTTTTTTCCAAGAATGCAAAAAATAAACATACAAGAGCGCACCAATCAAGAAACATACCTTTGTATCAATATAAAACATGCTTAATTACAGTTATAAAGACGCGCAGAGTCATCAGAAAAATATGTATAATCATAATATCTTCACTTGCCTCTTTCAAGCCGAATTTTATAATTTCATGATCCTACATTATCCCACTTAACCGTCTGAAATCATCCATTTCCATACAAAGTTCTCTCTCATTGAGATCAACCAAACCAAGAGGTTTTTATCAGAGTTACGAGGAAAGCACTACCTGTGCTTGGATTACCATCCATAATTGGATCGGTATCAAAACAAACACTTGGTCACTCTATATAATAAGATCTATCACTTTGTAAGCCGAATCTAAATAAATACGATATATCATAACTCGTGGTTACATTACGAAACCAATTCGTGAAGGAAAGAGAGGGGGTAACTCTAATAAATTCTTGCTTGTTTTCATTAGCAAAAGCACTATTAATAAAAGACAAGCTTATAATTATTGTAGTTAATGCAAAAGAAAAAAGTTTTTTCGTAACCTCAAAGATAGAAAATAAAAATAATAAGAGCGTCTTGTGATGGTCATCACATTTTTATTATAATAATTTTTCTTATATGTCAAATAAAAATTGAGGAATATCTGCCGATTATTCATTCAAGATATATACTGAAATAATCTTTTAATATGTGTTTCTTTCAAGATTTGAATATTTCTTGTTTTTTCATTTTCCATTTGCGGATTTTTTGGATTTCTTGCAGAATTATTTCCACAAGAAAAGAGGAACAATGTTAGAAAAATAATTAGAAATTTTTTCATAAAATTTTTAAAAACAAGATATTCTGTTATAGGCTTATTATAAGAATCTTTATGATTTGTCAAAATTGTGTCCATATAAGGAAAAATGGTGCGAAATTTGACCTTTTGACATATTCACAATTTTTTGTAAAAAATATTTGCGTTTGAAAAAATATTGTGCTAAAATTTGTGGGACTAAAAAATTTTATGGCTCAAGAAATTGAAAGACAATTTGTGGTCAAGACCGACCACCCCGACTGGATCAAAATCAAAGATTCCCTTCCAGCCGAGAAAATCACGCAAACCACGATTCATCGCGGCGAGGGCAACAAGCTACGTGTGCGAATTATCGAAAATCTACAAACCGGCAAGCAAACTGGTTCGTTTGCTTTCAAGGTCGTGCAAAAAAGCGGAAAAAATGAACCGAATATTCGGGATGAATATGAGTGGGATGTGCCACCACATGTGGCGCTCTATATCATGATCGGTCACCCAGAAGTCATCAAAATGCGGCGACGATATCTGCACAATGATGGAAAATATTGGGATATTGACGAATATCAGGGAAAAAATGAGGGTGTAGTGCTCGCGGATATCGAGCTTAAAAATGTCGATGACAAATTCAAAACGCCCGCATTTCTCGGAAAAGAAACCACCAAACTCAAAAAAATTACCAATAATTCTTTTTCGCAACATCCATTTGAAAGTTGGACCGACGAAGACAAAGAGTGGTTTGCAACACTTCAAAACGATTAAAAAATCCTCTTTCGAGGATTTTTTATATTTTAACCAAACAATTCTTCGAGCCAGCCTTTTTTAGGTTTTCCACCTTCAGCGATGAGAAGGGCCTCATAGAGCTTTTTCTGATCAGCTGAAAGACGCTTTGGAATATCAACAATCAAATGTATGATGAGATTTCCTGCTTTTGAATGATATTCGAGACTCTGCAATCCTTCGCCTTTGAAAATAATTTCTTCGTTTGGTTGTGTTCCTGCACGAATATCGAGCTCTTTTTTTCCAAGAATTGGAATCATAATCGTTCGCTTGGTGCCGAGTGCCGCCTCAGCTGGTGAAATTTCTACATTATAATGCAGATTAGTTCCTTGGCGCTTCAATCCACCTTCCTCATTGGGAACAGAAAAATTAATGTATAAATCACCATTTCCATCGCGTCCACGATGTCCTTCGTCGCGAATTTTTACACTCATTCCGTCCTCAATTCCGCGAGGCACTTCCACGACTTTTTCTATTTTTTCAGAGATTTTTCCACTGCCGTGACATGTCTTACATTCGTGAATAATTTTTTCTCCAGTACCATGGCATTCGCCACAAGTTCGCGTTTGTTCCATCACACCAAAAACCGTCTGCATGCGTTCACGAACCTGCCCTGAGCCATTACAATGCGAACACGTCTCCGTATCACCCCCCTTTCCGTGACAGGTTTCACACGAAATATTGCGTTCAAATTCAACTTTCCGTGTTACACCACGAATCGCATCTTCCAGTGAAATTTTCATACGAATTTCAATATCTTCGCCCACATCCGCGCGATGACGGCGTCCACCACCAAAGCCACCACCGAAAAATGATGAAAAAATATCGCCCAAGTCGCTTGGGTCAAATCCACCCTGAAATCCACCGCCAAAGCCACCAAATCCGCCCATACCATCGGCCGAGCCAAATCGGTCATAATTCGCCTTTTTTTGTGGATCAGAAAGCGTTGCGTATGCTTCGTTGATTTTTTTAAATTTTGCTTCTGCTTCAGCATTTCCAGGATTTCTGTCAGGATGAAATTCCATCGCTTTTTTTCGATATGCCTTTTTTATTTCTGTTTCTGTTGCAGTTTCTGAGATTTCGAGAATTTCATAAAATTCTTTTGCCATATTTTGGATTTTTAAAAAAACTGAAAATGTTTATTTTCAGTTTTGTATTGTATAAAAATTTTCCCAAAAAGCAAAATTTTTAGCACATAAAAGTTGTCGGTGCAAATTTTAGAACGCGCCAATCATATACGTAATCAATCCCACGAACATAATCTGTAAAAGGAATTTAGTCACACGAGCAATTCGCATACCAAGCTGGAATTGCTTTTCTTTTTCTGGAGTTTCAAGATTCATTTTACTGAATCCAATATCCAGTCCTGTAATCAGCAAATATGAAAAAGTAGCGATGCCCATCAAAAACCACAAAATATTTTTGTGCGCTGGAGTGGTATATTTGGTCACTTCCATGCCTGGCGGAAGCATTTCTGGAAAATTTCCAAAATTATAGATTACAAACATCCAAAGTCCGATCAAAATGAGCAACGAAAGAATTTCCATCGTTGTGTCGAATATATTTTTTTTGAAAAGGAAAAATGACATAATTCAAAAATTTAAAAATTAAAAATTTATTGGTGGCTTGCGGAATGGAAAATCATCATCCGCATCGTCGTCAAAATTATTCATCACATCCTGCGTCCAACGCGACAGCGCGTACAGATTATCATTGAGTGCCATATTTCGCCAATCAATAATAAAATCGTCCGGCGTTCGCTGGTCGCCCGCGATATAGTACGCCATCATCACACTATATCCCTGCTCTTCAGCGATTTGATTGATACGTTTGATGTAATCCTGAACCTTGTCAGTAAATTCTTCTCGAGAAAGTTGAGTCATAAAAAATAATTTTTTTCATTATACAAAATTTTTGAAAAATTCAAAGAAAAATGCCAAAATCGGAAATATTTGATTTTTTTTGGTTTTCTTTACAATGATACCATCTTTTTAAACAAGTATGAAATTTTCAAAAAAGAAGCTTTGGTTTTTGATATTTTTCTTGGGATTCTTGTGAATTTTATCAATTCTCAGTGTTGATTTTCACTTAGAAAAAATCATTCCAGCAGAAAAATTGGCTTGATTTGAAAAGTGGCAAATTAGCCTTCTCTTGATGATAAATCCTACAATTTTGCTCACTATTGCAACAACTGTTTGAGTAGTTTTGTATGATAAAATAGGACTAAAACTCCCTATTTTTGAAAAAATTCTTGGAAAAAATAATACAAAAACAAGTTGGAAAAAATCTATTTTCATCGGAATTTGAGTTGGGATTTTTGCAGGACTTTTTATATACTTTTTTGGTGTATTGATGGCTCCTCGCCTTCCAGAAGCTCTTTTTGCAAATAATGAAATGCCGATCATTTCCAGAATTTTTTATTGATGAATTCTTGAAGAAATATTGATTCGTTTTGGATTGATGACATTTTTGGTTTGGATTTTTTACAAAATTTTTAAAAAGAAAAATATTTGGATTTATGGCTCTGCTATCATTATTTCTTCAATTATTTTTGGAATTGGACATTTGCCAGTGATGAAATTGCTTGTCTGAGAGCTTAATATAATTATCATTTTTTACACAATTTTTGGAAATTTTATTCCTGGAATAATTTTTGGATTTTTGTATTACAAAAATGGGCTTGAAATAGCTATGATTGCACATATTGTGGCACATATTATTTTAATAACTATGATATAATTTGAGAGCAGAAAAATTACTTGACTTATTATAAAAATATTATATAATATATAAAATTATTTTCGTAATTTCGTAATATATATGAATAAAATTAATGAATCTGTTTCAGAGAGACTTCCTGTTGAGACTCAACGTGAAAACCTTTTGAATCTGAATCCAGATATGATGTGTTGAGTGTATTCTCTTGAGTGAGAAGATGATGAAAATGTTTCTCTTTCTCTTGTAAAAAATACTCTTTGTTTATATCCAAAGCAACTTGAGAATATTAAAGGTCTTGATGAAAATCCTGATGTAAATCTCATAAATATCACTGATTTACGCAAAGGAAAGATTTCGGTATTACATGGAAACGGAGTGGAGATCAAAAATCCGATTATAGTTGCTGGTGGAGTTATAGAATTTTTTGCCGCAGACAAATGAGACTGAACGACTCGCGATCATATTTTACTAACTCTGAGAGATTATGGCTCTACTTTTCCTCTTCACTATACAAGCGTGGCTGGTGGAAGTATTTGAGAAAATTTATTTGAAGACCTTGAAAGAGAGCAAGCCGAAGAAAGCCCTTTTCTTTTAAAAGATAATGAAGGAAATTATGCTCTTTGAGTTCGTAAACTTGATTCAATATTTTTAAGAAATCTTCAAAATTCTATAAGTTCTTGGAAAGAAAAAATTACAAAATTTCAAAAAAATCCAGATAAATCTGATGAGATGAATCAGGCAGAAAAATTTCTAAAAACAAGTTTTCCAAAAATAAAAAATCTCAATGAGCTTGCAAAAATATTAGATGAAATCGTGGAAAAACAAAGTTTTGTTCAATATAGTGCTGAAACTCTAGAAGATTATCCATGAGTAAATATGAAAAATGTTTCTCTTGGAGATTCTCGTGGAAAATTTTATGTTTTTCATGATAAAGAAAATAATGTAATCGAATATAACAAACTCGAAAGAGTTTTAGGTATTCCAGAAAATTATACACTTGCAGGGCGTGGTAGTTCAAGACTTTTCTTGGAAAGCATAAATCAAAGACCTTCAAGTATTGCAAGAAATAATTGAACTAAAAAATTGGTTCCGTTTGTACAAAATTTTGTAAATCAAACACTTTCAAAAATCTAAAAAATCTCCTTTTGGGAGATTTTTTATTTTACAATTGTAACGTCTTTTACATCTTTCATTCCTCAAGCATTTACGAGATTTGTAAATCCTTGTTTTTTCAAAGCTTCAATAGCTTGAGCTGATCTACGACCACTACGACAATAAACACGAAGTTCTTTGTCTTTTGGAAGCATTTTTGTTTTACCAGCTTCCACATCCGCGAGCGTCACATGGATCGCGCCATCCACATGCCCTTCGCTCCATTCTTCGTCCGTGCGAACATCGACATAGACAAAATTTTGTTCTACAGAATTCGAGATATTTTGCGTTGCAGAAACATTTTCATTGTTGGTGGCATTGTTGGCGCCACAACTTGCAAGTGTCATCATAACGAGAAAAAGAGAAATAATAGTACGAATCATAATAAAAAATTAGTACTAAAATTATATGTTTTTTTCAAAAAATGCCAAATTTTTCCAGTTCAAAAAATTTTTTCTCAATTGGGGAAATTTTTATTTTATTTATTTTAAGCCAAAAAATTGAGATAATTTTTTAAAATTAGCACTCAATATAAAAAAGTGCTAAAAAAGTTTTGACAAAAAAATAAAAAATGATATACTCTTTCTTGTAAGATTTAGCACAGACAATAAACATCTGCTAATCTTCGTCAAAAATGTTTATTATTTCTTAATTTTTATACTATGTCAAAAATTATTGGAATCGATCTTGGTACTACAAACTCTGCTGTTGCCTTTATGGAAGGTGGTCAGGCAAAAATTATTCCGAACGCCGAAGGTGGTAACACTACTCCATCTGTGGTGGCTCTCAAAAAAGATGGCGAAACTATCGTCGGAATGCCAGCTCGTCGTCAGGCGGTGACAAATCCACTCAGAACTATTTATTCTGCAAAACGCTTCATCGGACGAAAATTTAGCGAAGTAAAAAATGAAATCAAAAATGTTCCGTTCAATGTCGTAGAAGGACCAGATGGTGCAGCTATGATCGAATGGGATGGAAAACCAGTTCGTCCAGAAGAAATTTCTGCGAAAGTCCTTGAAAAACTCAAAGCTGATGCGGAAAAATATCTTGGTCAGAAAGTAACTGAAGCAGTGATTACCGTTCCTGCATACTTCAATGATTCTGAGCGTCAAGCCACTATTAATGCTGGTAAAATCGCGGGACTTGATGTAAAGCGTATTGTAAACGAACCAACCGCTGCGGCTCTTGCGTATGGTGCTGACAAAAATAAGGATCAAAAAATTGCTGTATACGACTTCGGTGGTGGTACATTTGATATCTCTATTCTCGAAATTGGCTCAGAAGGAACATTTGAAGTTTTGGCGACAAATGGTGACACAAAACTCGGTGGTGATGATTTTGATCAGGCAATTTTTGAATATGTAATGTCAGAATTCAAAAGAGAAACAGGCATTGATCTTATGAACGATGCGATGGCAGTTCAGCGTGTTCGTAGTGCTTCTGAAAAAGCAAAAATCGAACTTTCTGCATCAACTCAGACAGAAATCAATGAGCCATTTATCGCAATGAATGACGGCGTACCTTCAAACCTCAATATCACGCTTACTCGTGCAAAATTTGAAGAACTCATTGCTCCACTTGTAGAACGTTCTATTGAACCTTGTAAAAAAGTTCTGAAAGATGCTGGGCTTCAGGCTTCTCAGATTAATGAAGTGATTTTGGTGGGTGGATCAACTCGCGTACCGCTTGTAAAACAAAAAGTGGAACAATTCTTTGGAAAAAAACCAAATGAAAGCGTGCATCCAGACGAAGCAGTGGCGCTCGGTGCTGCTATTCAGGCTGGTATTATCCAGGGTGATGTGAAAGATGTTTTGCTTCTTGATGTGACTCCACTTTCTCTCGGTATCGAAACTTTGGGTGGCGTGATGACTCGCATGATTGAACGCAATACCACTATCCCAACTTCAAAATCTCAGGTATACTCTACTGCGGCCGACAATCAAGATAGCGTAGAAATCCACATTTTGCAGGGTGAACGCGAAATGGCGGCTGATAACAAATCTCTCGGACGATTTATTTTGTCAGGAATTGCCCCAGCTCCTCGCGGAATTCCTCAGATTGAAGTGACTTTTGATATCGATGCGTCTGGTGTTCTTCATGTAACAGCGAAAGATAAAGGAACTGGAAAAGAACAAAAAATTACGGTTCAAGGAAATACTGGAATGAGCGACGATGAAATCGAGAAGCTCGTGAAAGAAGCGGAAGCAAATCGTGAAGCTGACAAGAAAAAGAAAGAATCTATCGAGGCTCGCAATCATGCTGACTCTCTCGTGTATCAGTCAGAAAAAACTCTTGAAGACAACAAGGGAAAATATGACGAAAAGGATGGTGAAACAGCAAAATCTGCGATTGATCGCTTGAAGCAAGTTCTTGCGGATACCAATTCTTCAAAAGAAGACATTGAGGAAGCAACAAAGACACTTTCTGACATTATGATGAAAATCGGTCAGGCGATTTATGCACAACCATCGGCTGATGCAAATGCGACTGGCGAAACAAAAAATGACGACGGAACCGTAGATGCTGATGTAGAAGAGGAAAAATAATCTTTCCATAAAACTCCTAATTTTTGGGAGTTTTATTTTTTTGAAAATTTTTCGATTGACTTTTTTTGTTTTTTGCATATCTAAAATATGTCATATATGATATCAACACTCCGATTTATTCTTTTACAAAAAATATAACATGAACTCATTCCAGTCTACATATACAAAAATTGTACAAAATGCTCTTAATTATGGAGAAAAATTTGGAGTTACCATCGACGGGGATTTTGCTTTTTCAAAACTTATTGAAGAAGTTGGAGAATTTGCACAAGCAAAGCTTATTTTTGAACGAAAATCAAGACCAGAAAAATTTCTTGATGACAATGTAGCAAAAGATGAGCTTGCCAAAGAATTAGCAGATGTTATCTGAATGGCATTTGTTAATGCGTATGTCCTATGAATCGATATAGAACAAGCTTTAAAAATTAAATGGATAAAAGAATAATATTTCAAGACTCACGTACCTTATGCTCTCGGATGAACTCCTAGTATGGAAAGATCGATAACTCAAAATTTTTGGGAGTTTTATTTTTTTGAAAATTTTTTGATTGACTTTCATGACTATTTTGATAATGTGAGAAAAATTCAATATTTTTTCAATGTGACTCATTATTTCATAAATACTTAAAATGCCTCAAGAATTCGAAATTAAATTTATCAAAATTGATAAGAATCAAGTTCGCGAAAAATGCAAATCTATGGGACTTGTTTGTACAACGGACGAATTTCTCATGATTCGTAAAACCTTTCATCCCATCACCACGGAAAAAAATGAATGGTTTCGCATTCGCCAAGAATCCGATAAAATTACTATGACATACAAATGCATTCACAATGATTCAATTGATGGTGTGGAAGAGCATGAAATTATCGTAGATGATTTTAATGTCGCCGCGAAAATTTTAGAAAAAACAGGACTAAAAAATACTTCTACACAAGAAAATTATCGTGAAATATGGAAAAATAACGAAATTGAAATTTGTATCGATACTTGGCCAGGATTGGCACCATATATTGAAATTGAATGAAACAATGAAGAAACTGTTAAGAAATATGTTGAAAAAATGTGATACGATTTTCACGATTGACTCTTTGGTGGCTCAGAAGTGGTTTATGAAAAAGAGTTATGAATTGACCCAAAAATTCTCATTTCTCTCCCAGAAATTACCTTTAAAAACCCTCCGAAAGTATTATAAGCATCTAAGTGCATAAACATTTTACAATAAAAAAATATAATTATACTGCTCAAGCTTAATTTTATAATTATTAAAAAAATATGAATAAAAATATTGCTGGATTGAAAGTTACAACAACAAATAAAGATGGAAAATCAGCTCAAGATTTGTACCAAATTTGGAATAAATTTATGGAAAAGGATTTTATAGAATCAATACAAAAAATTGCTAAAAATTCTATTAATTATGCAGTTTATACAAATTATGAAAAAGATTTTTTTGAAGGAAATTATGATGTATATGTTGGAAGGGAAACAGAAAATTCTGAAAATAATTTTGAAAATATTTTGGCGGATTGGGAAAAATTTGAAATTTTTGAGTTTGAATATACTTCACCAGAATCAGTTTTTGATGCTTGGAAAACTATTTGGGAAAATAAAGATTTAAATCGTGCTTACACTTATGATATTGAAGAGTATTATGAGGAAGGAAAATTTAGAATTTATATTTCTGTAAACTAAAAAATCCCCATTTTACGGGGATTTTAAAAACTCGGAAAATTCTCAGCAATTTCCTCCAAATGCTCGGCATATTGGCTCGCATATTCTACACTCGCGATGGTCGCAATTTTCGCCAAATAATGATTGTCATCATATTTTCCATTCACATCAATTGGGAAAAATCGAACATATTTTCATTTGTAAAATAATACTCAAAATTCGTCAAAAATCTCATCACCAAGCCGATACACAACATTGCACATTTTCTTTTTATAGAAAAATTTTTCAAAACTTTTCCCAAATAAGAATTCTTGCGGCAAAAAATTCCCATCCTGTGGTGGAATTTCCTGGATTTCCACAAAATCCGTAATCAATTCTAAATTGACGAGCATCCAGCCGTCCCATTCCTGATTATATTCTTGATCCCAAAGCCGAAAATGCAGCCATTTCTCCGTTTTTTCGACCAGCAATCCAAAAATCTTTTCATTATTGAGGTTTTTCCAAGAATAAAAATGTCAAAGTTGTAAATCCATATTTTTCAAAAATTTTTCAAATTATAATCAAAAAAATAAAAAAACAAGAATTTATGTGACAAATATGCAAAACAACGCTTTTTAAAAGCACTTTCTTTAACTCACATATAGGAGCAATAACAATGGCACATGGTCCTCAAGGTACCGGCAATTATAAGGGTAAACGTGATCGTCACGAGAAAACTCCACATAATTCAGCCAAAAAAAGAGAAGAGCTGGACACATATCGGCAACAAAAAGAAAAAATAGTTTTGTTACATGTGTTTAGTCACCTATATTTAGTGAAACGCCCACCAGCATAGGAAACTGGTGGGATTTTTTATTCTTTATATATCAATACGAATTAATAGTCGTTTTCTATTTGTATACAAAAAATGAGAAATAAAAAATTTTTTAAAAAATATCAAGATTTTAAGTGGACTTAAAGTAAAAAAATATAATGACTTTGTATCGAAAGATACATTCGGAAATCCGAAGCAAAATTATTTCTTTACTTTTCTGATTATGAAGAAATTGGTAGCACTCATGCTTGCTCTTTTGCTTACGATGCAAAGTTTTGCCACAGCGAGCGCGGCAGCATTTAACGAAAATATTTATTATTGGGCAAAAGGCTTCAATGTAACAACTATTGAACAAATCGAAAAATTCCGCCCAAATGACAATATTTCTCGTGAAGAAGTGGCAGCATTGATGACTCGCGCGATTGAAAAAGGACTTTTCCCAGCAAAAATCGCGACAGCGAAAGAAATTCCGTTTATGGATAAAGCACAAATTGCGCCAGAATTCCAAAATGCGGTTCAGATGGTGCAAAATTCTGGAATTTTTCAAGGAAATAATCATTATTTTAATCCAAAAAATTCTCTCACAGAGCTTGAAGCAATCGCGATTCTCGTTCGCGCAAGCCGTGAAGATGTAGACGATCTCAATACGAAAACAAATCCTTGGTATCAAGAATATTTGAACATTGCGAGAAAATTTGATGTAGTTCCTGCGAATTTGAACGCACCAATCACTCGCGACAAATTTTTCACTTGGATGAAACAATTTGTAGAAAACACGACTGTGAAAACAGTGCTCGAAGGAAAATGGATGCTCAAAAATGTCGAACTTGAAAAAGGAAAACCAACAGAACTCAAAGACGTAACACTCACTTTTACTGGTCACAAAGTGCACGCAAAAATCTGTAATAATATCAATGGAGAGTTCACACTCACGCCTGATACTATCAAAACAACTGACCTTATCTCGACTCTCATGGCTTGTCAAGATGAAAAGATTATGTCAGCAGAAAAAAATTTTGAACTCAATAATGCAAAATTTATGTTGTCTGACGATGAAAAAACTCTCGAAATCACGACAGCACGAGGCATCAAATATACTTTCCAAAAAGCATAAAAATCCCCAAATGGGGATTTTTCTCGTTTTTAGTGTTTTCTTACCAAGGGATGATACAATATTTGTGCTTATTTCTTAAAAATATTTTCTTATGAAAAAAATTCTTGTTCCTGCAATGATTGTGGTTCTCTCTGCAACTGCAGTAACACCAATTTTTGCACAAGACTACAGAGTTCGTGACGCTCATGGCTGTGAAACCTGGGAAGGTGAGCGATGGGATGCACGATACGGAAAATGCATGGATCCGGGTGATTATTATGACGACGATGACGATGATGACTACTACAGATATCACCATCAGGCTGTCAATACTACCCCGGTAACACCAGTAAATACAACATCAAATAATGATAGTGATGTGGCTGTATACAATTGGGCAAAAAATAATGGCCTCACAACTGCGGCAAACTTCCGTGACTTCCGCGATGACGGCAAAATCACGCGTGACGAAGTGGCGGTAATCGTTCAGCGGGCGCTCAACAAAGGACTTTTTTCTGCTATTTCAACGAACAATAATCGTGTAACATTCGCAGACGATCGTCAGATTGCCAACGAATTTAAATCAGCAACATCTTTTGTTCAGAATGCTGGAATTATGCGCGGAAATCGAGGATATTTTTATCCAAAAAATCTCTTGACTGAATACGAAGCACTCGTAATCGTTGCTCGTGCGACTGCCAAAACAGAAATTAGTAACTTTGACCAGGCTCGCGCGTTTGCTGCTCGACTTGGCAAAAGTTTTGAACGTGATGATATGTATGATCGTATTGATCGTGGAGATTTCTTTGAATTGATCAAAAGAGCCAAAGAACGCCTCTAAAATCCGATTTATTTCATAATTTTTCGCTTATGAATCTTCAAACTATTTTGCACGCAGATGCTTTTGAAAACGAAAAAGATTTTCTCAAATCAGAAATCGAAAAAAATATTTCTGGAAAATTGGATGCCTACATTCGTCCACATCTTTCAGAGAATAATGATTCTGTACGAATAGAAGCCTTTTTCGATCGATCAAAAACAGGATTTGACGGAAAACTGATTCTCACGCTTCCCGACACAACTCTGCGCGCTTCACGCGAAAATTTTTCAAAATTGGACGATTTGGTATCTCACCTTTTCACTCATCTCAAAACACAATTATTAAAATAAAATCCCCAAACGGGGATTTTTAAAAACTCTCAAAAAATTTGAGAGTTTTTATTTTATTCAATGCCATTCATGAGATCATAAAAAGAGTTCCATATCCAATATAATTTTAAAAAAATCATTTCTCAATTGACAATTTTTTAATATTTTTTAAATATTTATTATCATAATAAATGCTTACAATATTATTTTCCTGCATCGGTAAATATCCATCATTAAGATATATTCCGTTTCGTTCCACAGGATAAAATCGATACTCTCATTGTTCAAAAAATAAATCTCACTCATCTTCAAGAAAATCATTTTCACGCATTGTTCCAACAATTTCAACCAAAAGGCGATTACGCATAATCTCTTGAAAACTTTTATTTTTTAGGCTTTTTCATGGAAAAATGTTTTCAAGACTTTTATGAAAATTTACTTCAGAAAAGTTTTTTAAAATATCAAAATTTAGTATCATAAATCCATCAAAATTTTGATATTCTTCATCCAAAATAGCAAATTGAAGCCAATTATCTCGTTGTTCCATCAGTTTTCATTCCCAGATTTTTTCATCAATATTTTTCCAGGTATAGAATTGTCCGATTTTCATAAACATTTTTAAGAAATACTAAAAATAATGTATGGAAAATTATAAAAAGTCAAAAAATAATTTTGACAAAATAAAAAATTAAATATCTTTCTAAGTGTAGTAAGAGCCTTTCATTTTCATCAACTGCCAACATAGGAGTAATTACTATGGAACATGGATCTCAAGGCAGTGGTAGCTTGAAAGGGAAATCGTGATAAAAACGAGAAAAGTCCACATAATAGCACAAAAAAGAAAAAAGAATGTGTAGATATTAGCAATAAAAAAGATCGCAATAAAAAGTAATCTTATTGCAAGTATCGCCTACGACTACAACTACAACACAACACCCACCAGGTTAAGGAACTGGTGGGATTTTATTTTTTTCGACTTTTTTCAATTTTCGCAAGCACTTCCAATAATTTTGGATCGTTTTTTTCGACTTTTGCAATCATCGCATCCAAAAAATCGACTGACGGCATCTGCTCAGTGGGCAGATGCTCTTCTGGCTCCAGTTTTTCCATTTTAAAAAAATTTTTATAATTCTCATCATTAAAAATCTGATTTTCTAAACCAAAAGTTTTTAGCTTTTTCCCAATTTCCAGATAGTCGCCAAATGAAATATTTTCGTTATTCAAAAATTTTTCGTTCCAAACGAGTATTTTCGTTTCCTGAATTTCATATTCCAAATCCGGAAATTCCAAAAAAATTTCTTCCAGCTGATCACTGAAGTTTTCTGAAAGAATAAAATCTTTCGAACAAGAAAGTGAAAGCGATTTAATAAACATAGTGTAATTTTAAAGAATTATACAGAAAAATTATTCATCTCCAAATCTTATTCATATAAAATCCCCCCAACAAAAAACCCACCCTCAATTCCTTGAGAGTGGTGTTTATTCTGTT
>ERZ773008.431-NODE-431-length-30555-cov-11.036164_pt1 | contig 30555 bp, 34 predicted proteins | sample MGYA00580664_ERZ773008 | MGnify/ENA primary metagenome ERZ773008 (study PRJEB29015, sample SAMEA2738016) | human oral metagenome | biome: human oral; feature: human-associated habitat; material: dental | place: China | collected 2048 ... | reverse complement strand
AGGGGCTGTATTATGCCACTGAAAAAGCTCTTGAAAAGCTAAAATCACAATATAAGTGTGTATCTAAAACTAATTATTCAATATAAACATATAACACCTACCAAAATGAAAAATACAGATAAAAAAACAGTCTTTTGCCTTGCTTGGCAATTCTTCAAGCAAACAGGATATACCTTTTCAGAATGCTTAAAAAAGGCATGGGCAAACATCAAGCTCAAAGCTAAAATGAAAAGCCAAATCGTGCGCTTTTACTTTTTAAAAGTAGACGGCACTATCAGAGAGGCTTGGGGTACGATTTGCCCTACTATAGTACCACCTACAGAGCACACCACTAACCGCAAAGCTAATGATACTATACAGGTGTATTATGATACAGAGAAGCAAGAATATCGCAGCTTTAAAAAATTCAACCTTGTAGCGTAAAAATACCCCTTGTTTTTGAGGGGGCTAAAAGATTTTTCGTACCTTTGTGACAACAACAAAAGAATAAAAAATATTCAAAAAAAATACGAACTTTATACAAACGAACATAGCAGCCCATTGCAAGCCATGTCGTACCTTTGCAGTAGAGATTTGCGAGGGGCTGTATTATCAATAGACTATTAATCAATAATATAAATCAATATGGCAAAAAAAATACAATACTCCCCTGAAATGAAAAAGGTCATTGACGAATTGGGGCTTAAAGACGAAAATATTATGTATGTTAATATTATTCGTGAACCGCTTGAACGCATTCTAAGTGGTGAAAAGACAGTAGAGTTTAGAGAACTTTCTGATTTTTGGCTTAAAAAGGTTGCTAATTTTAATAGTAAGGGTGAGTATGTAAGCGATAAACCTATTACTCACATACTATTCCAAAACGGCATGGACAAACCTCCTCTTGCCAAACGTGCACTTGTTGAGATGAAATACAACATTGACAAAGAAGAAAAGATTGAAAACCCTGACAGCCCCAAAACTCAATATATTCTTAAAGAAGCTGAAAAAGAAGGTTTTGCCCCAGACGATACCTATTTAGCCATAGCTCTCGGCAAAGTTATTTTCAGAGAGAATATATAGACCCTTTTCATTTTACATCATAGCACTGCAAATCTTTAAATAGTTTTGCAGTGCTTTTTTTATTTAGTAACTCATAAATCAATATATTATGCCAAGAGGTAATATCACACAGAGATTCGCCGTGTCAAGGGCTGTTAAAGCTGAAAACAAGGCTATTGCAAATCGTCCATCAGGTTGGACTGCAAGAGAGGCACAGCGTGCACACAGAAGATCAAACGCAAGGTCTTTAGGGCGTTCAGGGCGTTCAAGGGTATAATTATTATTAACTATGTACTACGCCTTACAGTCCATAAAAGAACTCTCTGCACAAACCAACGAGGTGATATTGTTCCACTCCGCCACAGGAAAAGACTCTATCGCCTTGTTGGACTTGTGTTACCCTTATTTCTCAAAAATCACTTGTGTATATATGTACATGGTCAAAGACCTTGAGCATATTAACAAATACATCATATACGCAAAGCACAAATACCCAAACATCACCTTTCTGCAAGTACCACATTACGCCCTTTCTCAATATCGCAGAGACGGCGTACTCGGTTGCCATAAAGACCCTACTCAGCGAGTATATCAGCTCTCTAACATTACAGAGATGGTTAAAAAGAATACAGGCATACAGTGGGCAATATTTGGATTCAAGCAATCAGACAGTCTCAATCGTCGCCTTATGTTACGCACCTACAGAGATGAAATGTTTGCCGATAGTACCCACAACCTATATCCCTTATCTAAGTACAAGAATGCCGATGTAGAAAAGTATATCAAACTCAAAAAGCTAATACCTCCTATAAAGTACGGAGAGGGGCAAAGTCAAGGTACCAATGTAGTTAATTTGCCTTTCCTGCTCTATTGTAAAACCTTTCACCCTGCCGACTATCAGAAGGTAATAAAAGAGTTTCCTCAAGCCGAACGCATAGTATTTGAATACGAAACCTATAGAGACCATGAAAGTTAAGCAAGCACAATCAATCACCATACAAAGAAGCCAAATCAATTTCGCTTCCTATAATCCTCGTCGATTATCAGACACCGCAAAGAAGAAACTCAAAGCCAATCTTAAACGTATCGGATTAGCAGGAGGGATTGTATGGAACGAAACCACTGGTAACCTTGTATCAGGGCATCAACGTCTTTCCATTATTGACGAGATAGAGAAGTACAACCCTGACACCCACGAAAACGACTACCCTATACGTGTGGAAGTCCTACAACTATCAGACAAGGAGGAGAAAGAGCAAAATATATTCTTCAACTCTACCACTGCACAAGGAGAGTTTGACAATGACCTATTAGCTGCATTAATCCCTGAAATAGACTATGACCTTGCAGGGCTTGACGAAGCAGATATAAACGTACTCATTGCCGATGTTCCTGTCTTTGATGTAGCAGACTATAACCAAGCTGTAAAAGATGACTTTCGTAACCTTGAGAAAATCACAGATGAAGAACGCCTCGCACGCAAGGAAGCGGTTAAGCAGGCTAAACAAGCAACCAAAGACAACCTAAGTGAGGAGGTAACGGGAGATCCATATATCACTCTTTCATTTTACGATTATGAAAGTAAGCTCTATTTTATGGAAGTATTGAAAAACAAAATAGAGGAAGCAAAAATAATCTATTCTGTACGTCCCGATGATAAGTATATCAAAGGTGAAATCGTTCAACAAATCATAGAAAACAGTTAGAAATATAACAATATTAACAATATGAAAAAGAAAGTAGGTAGAAAGCAAGAAATAACCGATGAAATGATAAAAAAAGCACTCATCGAAACATCAGGGCAACCCGTAAAAGCCGCTGAAATGTTAGGAGCTGACTATTCCTACATTTACAGAAGAATACGCCAAAACCCTGAATTGTATGAAATACAAAAAGCCTATCGTTCCCGCACTTTTCAGACTGTAGCTAATATGAGTGTCAATGCACTTATATATGGAGTAATGCAGGAGCCTGAAACAGATGAAGATGGGAACATCATTGATGGCAAATTCAAGAAGGTGAAAGTACCCATGGCTAATAGATTGTCTCTTATTCCTACTATTATGCAGACTTTCAAAACAGACGATGGCATAAAAGAGGAAGTGTCTGTACAAGGCTCTATCGACATTGCCAAATGGCTCAAGAACAACAATAAGAATAATGATTAAGACTCAACCTGTATATGATCCTTTGTATTTGAACAAGGATAAGTTTATCATTATAATCACTGGAGGGCGAGGCTCTGGTAAATCGTACAACGCCTCTACCTTCCTTGAACGCTTATCCTTTGAAGCAGGGCATAAAATCCTTTTTAGCCGATATACCATGGTTTCTGCTCATAACTCTATCATTCCTGAGTTTGAAGAAAAGATACAAGCAGAGGGGACACAAGCCTATTTCAGTGTAACGAAAACGGCTATCAAAAACACCTTTTCAGGCTCTGAAATTCTCTTTAAAGGGATTAAGACCTCATCAGGAAACCAAACCGCTAACCTTAAATCATTGCACGGTATTACCACCTTCGTAGGTGATGAAATGGAAGAATGGCTATCAGAGGAGGATTACGAAAAACTAATCCTTTCAATTCGTCAAAAAGGGGTGCAATTGAGGGTTATCCTTATTATGAACCCTTCTAATGCTGAGCATTTCATTTATAAGAAGTACATTGAAAAAACGCATAAAATAGTAAATATTGACGGAGTAGAAGTGCAAATATCCACTCATCCTGATGTGTTGCATATTCATACTACCTACTTAGATAATATTGAATACCTAAACGATATTTTCTTACAACAAATCAAGCGCCTTAAAGAGGATAGCATCGCGCAAGCTACTGATGAACAAGGCAATTTTTCTCAATCCTTGTTCAACAAAACCAAATACGCTCAAAAAATCATAGGACGATGGGCTGATGTGTCAGAAGGGGTAATATTTACAGATTGGGAGACTGGAGCATTTGACACTTCACTCCCTTATGGGTATGGACAAGATTACGGCTTTTCTATTGACCCTGATACACTCATCAAAGTAGCTGTGGATAATCGTAGCAAGATTATTTACATTGATGAAAAGTACTATAACAACAAGCAATTATCCTCTGACGGACTTTATCAGCTCAATAGCACTTTGATAGACCACCCTGACGACCTTATTGTTGCTGATAGTGCCGAGCCTCGACTTATTGCAGACCTGAGAGACAAGGGGCTTAATATAGAGCCTTGCGAAAAGGGAGCAGGCAGCGTATCAGCAGGTATAACCACCATGCTTAATTATAAGTTAGTGGTAACCCCTGAGAGTTTCAATGTAATGAAAGAGCTAAAAAATTACGCTTGGAACGATAAAAAAGCAGGCATACCAATAGATAACCACAACCACGCTATAGATGCTATTCGTTACATTACAATGAAGCTGCTAAGTGGTACCAATAACAACCTATACCAACTCGCCTCAATGATTTAGCAGGTAGCACCTGCAGGCAATTATTTTATAATAACTTATACTATGGACAAACAGAGAATGACACAAGAAGAATTCAAACAAGGAGTAACATTAATAGATATTTCTACTTATCAGCGTCAGTATGATGTAAAAAAGCACGAAATACTCATAAATAAGCACCGCTACCCTGACCCTGAAATAATGATACCACTCACTGACGAAGCGGGTAATCCTCTTTTAGATAGTCAGAACAAACCACGATTTGAAAAACGTATTCGTTCCCTTAATCGTGTAGCCCTACCCTACCAAAAGCGTATCGTTAGAATCGCTACTATGTTTCAAACAGCTATCCCTTACAAATATACCGCAGAGGATAGCCCTCTTTTTGCTGCCTTTCAGTCAGTTATAAAGTTAAACAAAATGAGTTTTTCAGACAGCAAAATATGTACAGAGGTAAAGCGTTACACTCAAGTAGCTGAGTTGTGGTATCCAGAAGAGGAGGAAAACGAGCAATACGGTGTACCTTCTAAATTTCTATTGCGACACAAGGTACTATCACCTGAAAAATACAAGCTATATCCACGCTTTGACGATAATAACAACCTTATATCTTTTGCCGTTGAAAGTACCACCAAAGAGGGCAAAATTGTATTCCAAGCCTTCACCGCTGAATTTATATACACTTTCACTACTGAAAACGGGGTAACCACTACCGAAGTAAAACCTAACATCATAGGGAAAATACCCATAGTACTATACCAGCAAGATGAGACCGAATGGAACACCGTACAACACCTCATTGAAATTGCCGAAGAACAGCGAAGCAATTTTTCAGAAAGCAACAAAAAATTCGGAGAACCTATCCTCATGATAGCAGGGCGTGTTGAGGGTAAAACAGCTACCAACAACACTGGCGGTAAAGTATTCGAGGTAAAAGACGGGGGTAATGTCCAATTCGTAGTACCTCCTAATGCTAATGAAAATTTTGACCGTGAAATGAGTATGAATAGGCGTGATATACACGAGTTCACGGATACTCCTGACCTTTCCGATGAGTTCTACGCAGGCAAAGGGAATATGCTCTCAGGTGTAGGGCGCAAACTCGCTTGGCTACCTGCTCATCTCAAGGTAAAAGATAACGAAGCTATATTTATCCCTGCCTTACAAAGGCGTATCAATATCATTTTGGCTTTCCTCTCTAAGATGTATATCCCCTTTGAGAAAGAACTCAAAACCATAGACATCACTCCTATCATCACTCCGTTCGATATTGACGATGATACCGAGATGATACGTACCCTTATGGAAGCCAACGGAGGAAAACCTTTATTATCACAACGAGAAGCTATGCAACGCTTTGGTATTACAGACCCTGAAGCCCAATTAAAGCAAATCAAAGACGAGGAAAATAGCAACCTCAATGAAGCAAGTATCTAATGAATTACGATAACGAACATAGAAAACACCTACTCGCTTACCTACAACAGATAGAACGATTATTCTATCAGTGGGTAGGTTTTTCTGTGTCATTGGCTCTTAAAACTGACTTCAAAGAGTTTGTTACAAAATCTTTATTTGCCTTTGCCGCTACCAAAAAAGGAAAAGCCTTTGATAAGGAGTTAGAAAAATTCAGCAACCAATTAGACCAAATCATAAAGCAAGGCATTACCAAAGAATGGGCTTTTGCGAACCTCAAACAGGATAAACTACTAAGAGAAGGACTAACCAAGTATCAGAACTTAGAAGCCCTTGAGACCTTTAAGAAACGTAAGATTAAAGATTTCACGGTCTCCAATCGTGTATGGGACATCGCTAAAAAAGCCCAAACTGAAATAGAACTTGCTTTATCTGTTTCCTTGGAGGAGGGCAAAAGCGCTGTCCAACTAAGCCGTGAAGTACGCAACCTATTGAACAACCCCACTGCATTATTTCGCAGGGTAAGGGACAAATACGGCAACCTTGTACTAAGCAAAAACGCCCAAAACTATCACCCTGAGCAAGGAGTTTATAGAAGCGCCTACAAAAACGCTTTGCGCCTTGCCAGCAATGAAATCAATGTAGCCTATAAGTCCGCTGATTGGTTGCGCATACAGCAAAACCCTGATGTAGTAGGCTTCGAGGTACGCCTATCCCCACAGCACAAAGTATATGATGTATGTGATGAACTCAAAGGTAAATATCCGAAATCCTTTCACTTTCACGGCTGGCACGTAGGCTGTAAGTGTCATATTGTTACTATTCTTAAGACTGACGAAGAACTTATAAAGGAGCTAAAAGCTGATGAAACTTTGCCCCCTGAAAGTTCGTCTAATTATGTGGATGATGTGCCAAGTAATTATAAGCAATGGGTAACTGATAACAAAGATAGGTTCAAGAATTGGAAAACAAAGCCATATTTTATTGAGGAAAATTCAAAAATAGCAGGAGCCACCGCAATAGCTACAAGCTCCCCGATAGTCTTAAGAAAGCGATATAAAGATATAACCTTTTCTGAACATTATAAGAGTAAAAATGGTGGAGTAGTAGAAATATTTAACCAAGGGAAACAAACAAAACAAGAATATAATAAGAATATAGCTACATTAAAAGTTTTAGCAGATAATGGTAAGAAATACAGACTATTGCCAATTATTGAAGATGGTACTAAAAACCCTGATGCTATCAATTTGATTACTGGGAAATACGCTGATATTAAGGTTGGAGAAAGCGACAATGGGAAGAATGTTATTCAAAGCGCTATGAAAGGAGCAAGTGGCCAAAAGGTAAATGAAGCTATATTACATCTTACAAAAGATCCTAACAGTTATAGGCAAATGTATTATGCTTTGAGGTCAAAACTCGTTCAAGGTCACTATAAAACATTAGAAACATTAATCGTTATATTTCCAAACAAACAAGTAAAAGAATATAACCTTAACAGAATAAGAGAGTATATAAAAAAGACACCTCAAAAATAATTGCGCATTATCTTTGAGGTGCTGGGGGTGCGGTCGATAGTGGCACGAAGCCACGTACCTCACCTCGTAAAGTTTATAAAACCCTTTACGACGATGCAAAGGTACAACAATATTTTTAAATAGCAAAAAGAATATGAAAATTAACACTATAGACATACAAACCACCTACCAAACTCACCTTTTAGAGGGCAATTACAAGGATCTGCTTTGCTTTGCTCCTCTCAAGAAACTAAACAGTAATGACTGGGCAGAATATTACGGCAAAGAGTACGACACCGATAACCCTCAACTTGATACAACCTCTTTTTCCTTATCTTTCATTAGCAAGAGCAACCAATACGATGCCTTTATATCCTTTCTATCCGCTCAAACCTATAATGATTTTCTTTTTGAGGAGCTGGGTAAGTCTTTCCGATTACGATTCGTTGGGGTGAGAAAAGCTAAAAAAGAAGAAGGCTATATCACCTATGAGGCTACTTTTGCTAATGATACCCCCTTACAAGGTTATACCTATATTGCCACTAATGACACTTTACCTCCTTCAGGTTTTACGATTGACAACATAGACCTATCCAAGTATGGTATTTACCTATTAGAAGAGAATGAAAGCAACCTACTAAAGAGCTATGAGGTTAAAGAACACCTAACTACTACAAGCAATACCATTATGGGGGTACAATATGCTGAATATCCTAATGTGTTTAAGGAACGTACCCTTGAGCTTCTCTGCTACATCAAACAGCCTATCAATCGCTTTTGGAAATTGTACGAAGCGCTATTATACAACCTTTCTCAAAGAGGAGAACGCTCCATTAATGCTTTGGGTAGCACCTTTAAGGCTATCTATCAAAAGGCTAATGTAAAAGAGGTGCTACTTACAAAAGATACTTTGAGGGTGGAATTTACCCTTTACTTTGTGGTAGTATAAAAAATATACAAAGAAAATACAAAAAATAAACAAACTCATATAAAGAGTATGTCTCACGCATGGTGTATCTTTGTGCTTGGAATTTAAGCACTAATCGCTAATAACTATGCAACTTCATTTTAATAGCACCTATATAGATGTCCTCCCTACTGATGAGAGCTACCGATACCGCTCCATTATGGGAGAACACACCCTTACCTTATATTTTGCATTACCTTCTTATACAGATATACCTACTGGGGCATGGTGTGAATTTGCTAATGAGAGGTACACACTCAATCAGCCCGCTAAAATCGTAAAACATAACACACGACACTTTGAATATACCCTTACCATGGATAGTGAGGGGGTAAATCTCAAGAATTACAAGTTTCGTAATCCAAACGATAAGACCCTTAAATTTCCTTTTACAGCTTCCCCTCGTTATCATATTCAGATATTAGTAGATTGTCTTAATATGATAGATAGCGGGTGGCAGGTAGGTAATTGTATAGAAGCCTCTGAGAAACTTGTATCTTACAATCATAATAACTGCCTCGAAGCATTGGAAATGATAGCCAAGTCTTTTGAGACAGAATACGAGATTATAGGTAAAACTATTCATTTGCATAAGGTAGAGTATTTCAAGAACAATCCCCTACCCCTCCAATATGGCAAAGGCAAAGGCTTTAAAACGGGTGTAAGTCGTACCACAGAACAAAGTCGTATCACTCGCCTCTATGTACAAGGAGGCGATCGTAATATTGACCGCTCTAAGTATGGTAATAAAGAATTGTTACTGCCTAAATCACAAGAGTATGTATATGAAGGGGTAACATTCCTTTCAGATGACAAAGGGCTATCTATATCAATTAAGAACGCGCAAAATAACGGATTTATCAATGAGCAAAGCCTTGATTTGTCTCATATATATCCTAAGCGTAAAGGTACAATTACAGAAGTCTTTGAAGTGGATCACGACAAACACTTCTATGATTTTACCGATACCTCCATACCTCAAGCCCTTGATTTCAATGCAATGCAAATCAAAGGTGAAAAAATGCTTATCTACTTCGAAAGCGGTATGCTCTCAGGGCGTGAGTTTGAAGTACAGAAATACGACCACAATCAAAAAAGGTTTCAAATCGTACCAAAAGAAGAAGATGGCGTAACAATGCCTAATGATATATTCAAACCTGCTATAGGTGATGAATATTCCGTCTATAATATGCAAATGCCTAATGCTTATATTTGTGATGATAACACAAAAACGGGTGCCAGCTGGGAGATGATGAAGGAAGCGTGCAAATACTTGTATGAAAATAGAACAGACATGTTCACTTTCACTGGTGATTTAGACGGAATATGGGCTAAAAAGAACTGGGTAAATGTAGGAGGGCGTCTAAAAATGGGGGCTTATATCAATTTTTCAGATACCGAGTTTCAACGTACCCCCGTGGCTATTCGTATCGTAGGGCTTAAAGAGTATGTAAATAACCCTTACAGCCCACAAATAGAGCTATCTAACAAGGTACAAGGGCATTCTTTTGTTTCTGAAATGCGCAAACTCCAAAACCAAGAAGTATATTTTGGAGAAATCAACAAGCGCACACAATCATTAACTAAAAGAAGCTGGAGAGACGCACAAGAGACTATCAAGCAAATAGAAGCAGCCTTTCCTGAGTACACCAAAAGCATCGTCCCTGCCACCGTACAAACAATGATGGCTCTCATAGGTAACAAATCTACTCAATTTGATTTTGTAGTCTCAAAAACAAACCCAGTAAAAACCCCTCACACACTCTATTTCGACAAGAATAGCAAGCAAATCAATGCAGGCAGTGGATGGCTTAAACATTTTACTCTTGGCACTACCGATATAAACCCCAATCGTGATGCCAACAGCTACAAGTATTGGAACATTCCTGCTTTCGTATCAGGTAGATTGGACGATAAGGCTAAAACCTATTATCTCTATATCAAAGCATCCAAAACTGCTGAAACGGGCGAGTTTGTCCTGTCCGAAAACAAAATAGATATAGAGCAAGAAGTAGGCTTTTATCATTTTCTATACGCCACTGTCAATTCAGAATATGAAGGTGAGAGAGGTATTGCTAAACTCAATGGCTTTACAGAAATCACAGGTGGACAAATCAAAACCGATAAGATAACATCAGGAAATGGAGAGCAGTATATACACCTCTTTGATGACCATATAGAAATCAAAGCCAATCTTAAAATAACAGACGGCAACAAAACAGAAATAAAACAGCTTATTAATCCTGATTTGCAGTCATTGGAGAGTAGGCTAAAATCAAGTATCAACAATATTCAGGTTGGTGGAAGGAATTTGTTAAAAAATAGTGGTAAAAGAATCACTAATAACAACTATAATATTGCTATATATGAATTAACAGAAAATATTAATGAAGGAGAGACTGTAACCTTAACTATTAAAGGAAAATTAGGAGTTGGAAAGACAGTTTTTGCAGCTTATAATAGTGGTGATTTTCTTGAGTTATCTCAACTATTTGACAAAGGTAATGGTATTTATCAAAACACATTTAACTGGAGAAAATTTATTAATGGTAGAACAGCTGATAATAAAACACTTTGGATTTGGACTTATCATTCACATGTTATTACTGAAAGTACGATAGAATGGATAAAACTTGAAAAAGGAAATCGTTTTACTGAATGGACTCCTGCTCCTGGTGATTTAGAATCTCAGATTACAACAGCAAAAACCGCTACAGAAGCATACGCACGATCACAAGCAGAACTTACAAAAGCACAAGCTATTGCCAATGCCGACGGCAAAATAACAGCGGCAGAACAACGACAAATACAACAACTCCAACAGAAACTACAAGAAGCTAAAACCTTTGCCGAACAAAAGGTAAATGAGTTGAATGTAGGTGGAAGGAATTTGTTATATAACAGCAAGCAAAGAATAACCAATAGCCATTATAATATAGCAACATACCGGTTAACAGAAGAACTGAAAGTAGGGGAATTACTTACTATTACCATCAAAGGGCAATTAGGGACTGGTAAAATCGCTTTTGCTTTATATGACCAATTGGGAAATGTAGAACAATGTGCTTTATATGACAGAGGAAAAGGTATTTATCAGAATACATTTAATTATAAAGGATATAGAAATGGTGATAAAATGATACTTTCTATTTGGACTTATGATAGTACTGTTTCTGCTGAAAGTACCATAGAATGGATAAAACTTGAAAAAGGCAACAAACCCACTGACTGGTCACCAGCTCCTGAAGATGTATGGGATACCATGGTAGATTTAGGTATCATTGATAAAAATGCAGCGGCTATCAATGAAGCTGAAAAAGCCAATATAAAGTATATCAATGGTATATTTAGCAAGGGCGCTGACTATACTAATGGTACGGAAACAATAAAAAACACCATCACTACTGGAGCTTTAACTGTTGGAAACACATTAGGGGGTAATGCTGGTATTAATGGAGCGGGACTTGACAGAAAATCTATTCGTTTCTTTGCAGGTAAGCCATATTCTCAAAAAGAACAAGCTCCTTTTAGAGTAGATGACAACGGCGAACTATGGGCTACCAATGCCCATATATCAGGACAAGTTAATGCTACAAGTGGACAAATTGGACAATTTTATATTAATACTGAAGAAAATGAAAAGAGAGGAAGAATATATGCGGGTAGCGCTGACACTTCGGAAATAGAAATAGGAAATAGGGGTATTATAGTAGATAGTAGATCTTCTTTTGATGGTCTTTTTGCTTCATTTGGGGACTTTAATGCTGCGGTTGGTGTTAATACCTATATTGCACAAAAGATTGAATACACAGGACGTTCTTATAATCGAATAGGTTCTTACATTAAGATAAGACCTAATCATATATCCTCCGATAATGCTTTAGCTCAACTCATAGATGGGAATATATTAAGTATTGGTAAGAGAGCTATTTATGATGATGGATATATAGGAGTAGCTGATTTAAACACTATCGTTGATAATATAAAATATACTCATACGTTTATATTTACAGGAGTAACTACTGATTTTAGAACTGTATATCTTCCTAATGCACAACAAATAAATCAAATAGTTGGGGTAAACAATGCATCCTTTGAACTTGTTATTGTAATGTCTATTCATGTGGAAGGAAGGAGCGTCAGAATACAAGGTGTTAATGGAGGAGCTTTGTTAGATAACAATGGAAATTGGCATGCAGGTAATAACTTTGGATATATGGATATGGGTAAAGGAGATATATTAAAATTGCGCTACTATAATAGTCATTATTATATGACAGGACATAGAAATTAACAACTCAAAACTTTAAAAATAATGCAAATCATTCAGAAAACAACGCGTATCACCGCACAAGAAGAAGTACAAGGCACAGTTGTGATGTACTCCTACGAATTTGAAAAAGACCAAAACCCGCAAGCAGTGGCATTCTCTGTACAAAAAAGCTCAGAAGGACAAGTAGGATATTCCTATTTGCAAGGAACAGTAACCGAGCATGATTTCAATATGCAAAACAACAATTTCCAACCATCGGATATTGACTTGATAAAGCATATACACGAGACTTGCTCAGCTCTTATCAAAGGAGAAAGCACTGAAAAACCAAAAGCCAATGGTAAGGAAAAATAGGTTTCTCGTGCCAAAAGGGTATAGGGCAATTACCCTATATCCTTTCATCTTCGTTCGCAACGATAGTGATAAGTACGATAAAGAGCTTATCAATCACGAACGTATTCACTTGCGACAACAAAAGGAACTACTGGTGATCCTTTTCTATATCTGGTATTTCCTTGATTTTCTTTTCAAGTATTTACGCTATCTCAATTGGGATAAGGCTTACCGCAATATCATCTTTGAAAGGGAAGCCTATAACAACCAAAGCAACCTTGACTACCTCAAGATAAGGGGTATATGGTGGTTTTGGGGACAATGATTAAATAATTAATTCTAAATCTATGAATAAACTTTTACAATGGTTTTTAAAAGCTAAAATGAAGGTGGCTATATGGGCAACTCCTATAGTACTACTTTTTTACTTTGATGATAAGATACACCTTAGAGATAGGGTATATTACTTCTTCATTGCCTTTTTTAAAAGCATTCCCTTGTTGATGCTGTACTCGTATTTCTCTATGTGGAAAGACAAAAATGAGTTCTTTTACGCAGGTATATGTACAGCATTATTACTGAATGCTTTGGTAGGGGGGGTATATCATTTTAAGACAGGAACGTTTGACATCAAGGAATTTCTTGTCAAGAATACAGAAATGGTATTTATTATAGTTGCTGTATATATTTCCTTATCCTTGCTTAATATTCCTCTTGATGAATCTGAAATGGGCAAGATATTTAAAAGTGTAGTACAACTCACCACATTACTATATCCAGTGAGTAAAATCCTAAAGAATGCATTTATCCTTACAAATGGGAAGTTTCCTCCTCAATTCGTTATGAAAGCCTTATATAACTATGAAAGGGAGGGCAAATTGAAAGATTTCTTTGATGAAATCAACGGAACAAAAACAAACGAACCTAAAACAGAAGACCATGAACCAAACACAGATTAACTTTATCAAAACCTACAAGCCATACGCATTGGAAACAGAGCGCAAAACGGGGATTTCTCATCTCTTTATCCTTGCTCAGGCAGGTTTAGAGAGTGGTTGGGGTAAGAGCGTGCCAGGGAATATGTTTTTTGGGGTAAAAGCCACTAAAAACACTCCCAATGAGAAGAAGCAACTCCTAAGAACTACAGAAATATTGACCTCTCCCAATGAAAAGCATAGGTTTCCTGAAGTGATTAGTATAACCAAACGTACAGACGGCAAATACTTGTATATCGTACAAGATTGGTTTATGAAGTATGCCACCCCTGAAGAGTGTTTCACAGACCATGCTAATTTCTTCTTTAGAAACAAACGATACGCCAAAGCGTTGGAGGTCAAAGCCGACCCTTACAAGTTTGCAGAGGAAGTCGCAAAGGCAGGTTATGCTACTGCTCCAAACTATGCTGAGAGCTTGAAAAAACTCATTAAAGAAATTGAAAAAGTAAAATAGTTATGTATGAGAAAGAAATTGTATTTACTCTTAGCTCTTTTGTTACTGACTGGTTGCAAAGGCAAAAAATTAAACAAAACAGAGCACAGAGAAGAGCAGCGGAGCGAAAGAAAGGAGGTAAAAGACAGTTCTACACGGGTAGAAAAGTCTCAAAAGGTAAGCACTTTTAACCTTCAGCAATCGCAATCCTATGAAATCACCCTTGAGAGTGATAGGGATAGTGTAGGCAATGCTAAAGAGGTAGTATATTATCGTATTAGGGACGGCGATAGTGAAACCATAAGAGTAAGAAACGGAAAGGTTACCCTTAAAACCATAGATAACCTTTCTAAGAGCTTGCAACAAGCTGATACTACTCTTTATATAGATAATAAGATAAGCCAAAAATCCGAGACTAAAAATATTTATACAGAGCATAAAAAGGAAGTGCAAAAAGAAGTCAAGACAATACCTATTGCACTTATCATAAGTACCTTGATAATTGGTGTATTTGCCTTGCTCTTGTGGAGATTGAAGCTGTTTCGGTAAATAATTAAGCCCTCGTAGTGAGGGCTTTTTTATTCCAAATCAAGCAAAAAAACGAAAAATATTCAAAGAAATAACGAATTTTATACAAACTGATATACATATTATCTTCAAGCCCTTGCGTACCTTTGCAGTAAAACAAATATTGTACATCTTATGGAAAAAATCCTACAAGCTCTCAAAACCAAGTATGCGCACTTGGGGTTGAAAGAATCTGTCCTAAAAGTTATCGCTACTCGTTTAGCACCAACGGTTAAGGACGACTCGGAAATCGAAAACGCTGTAAAAAGTGTAGAAGAAGAGGTTAAACTCTTGCAGTCCGTTGCTGATGAAGGGCGTACTAACCTTTCTAAAGCTGAGGAAGCTCGCAAGAAATTAGAAAAAGAACTCGAAGAAGCGAGGGCTAAATCTAATCCAAACCCTCAAAACCCACCTACTCCACCCACAGAACCTAAGCCTGATGAAATGCCAGCGTGGGCAAAGGGTCTTTTGGAAGCTGTTACCAATCAAGGTAAGGCTATTCAAGCATTTCAAGAAGAGAAGCAGCAACAAACCGCTAAGGAGCGTTTCCTAAACCAACTCAAAGCGCAGGGGGTATCGGAACCATTCTACAAACATCACTTAGGGCGTACTTTCAAAGACGATACCGAAATGGATGCCTTTGTCAGCGAACTAAAAGCTGATGAACAAGCGTTTTTGCAGACCCAAGCCAATACAGGGCTTTCCTCTCATTCAAGTAATGTGTTAGGAGGTGGTACTGATGCTAATGGCGTATCAGCAGATGTACAAGCCTTTATCAATGAAAAATTCAAAAAAGAGTAAAACCTATGAACGAAGTTAAAATTTCAGAAAAAGCAGGTCGCCAAATAGTCGTATTTGACCAGTTGGATGTTACTTACCCTGGCGGGGTGTATATAGACCCTACTACTGCTAAGGAACGCTTTACCGATGGAGTTATTCCAGCAGGAACGCTCGTAGTGCCTGACACTAATGGCACTTTCAAGGTTGTGAATGAAACACTTTCACAGACCAATACCGCAGGAGCTGTAGGACTTACCGCTCACGATGTGGTTATTGACGATATTCCTTTGGTTGCTGTCGTAATGGCAGGAACGGCACGCAAAGAGGCGCTACCCGACAAAGAAAAAGCAGGGGTGGCTTTCTTGCGTACAGCCTTGCCTCGTATCTCATTCATTTAATAATCTTAAAAACTAAAAGCAGATGAATATCAATGCAAACAACATTATTCCTGAGTTCTCTCAGGCTAATATGAATGCTATTATTCAAGCCTACCCATTAGGAGCGTTGCTTTACCGTGACTTTTTCCCATTGGAGTTCAACCCTAACCTTACTTACTCAAGTATCGAGGGAGCAGAAGGGGCTAAAATAATGGCAGACCTTGTAGCTATCGGTTCTAAGGCACCACGAAAAGGGCGTGAGTTCGTAGAAAACATCAAGGGAGAAATCCCAAAAGTGGAAATCGCTCGTGATTTGAACGAAAAGGATCTTATCACCATTCAACAGCTCCGTAATTCATTAGCTGCCTATCCTACCAATGCAGGTATCAAAGCGCAGCTTATCAATAAGATATACGAAGACCCTCAATTCTGTATTGATGGGGTGAATGCACGCTTGGAGTGGATGTCAAAACAGCTCGTTTCTACGGGTAAATACAAAACAACTACATCCAACAATGGAGGAGCAGCAAATGTAACAGCCGATTTCAAGGTCAAAACACAAAACGCCCTCAAGAAATGGGCAGAAGCTGATGCTAATCCTATTGAGGAAATCGAAAAATACCAAGAGGAAGCCAAAGGCAAAGGGTATAGCTATGCCATTGTGGTTATGAGCCGTGCTACCCTCAATCAGGTATTGAAGAACAAAAATACCCGCGCCTTTGTGTTAGGAGTACCTATCAATGCTACTACCATTTTGCCAGATGTGCGTTTGGAACAACTCAACGCTGAGCTTGCAGAACGTGGATTGCCTACTATCAAAGTATGGGAGTCTTATGTAAGTGTAGAGGGTAAAAACGGAGAGGTAACCGTAGCCAATAGTTGGGAAGAAGGAAATATCCTTTTCTCTACCTCTGCTCAATTGGGTGTTACCCAATATACCACCACTCCTGAATTTACCATGAGCTTTGCCGACGTGATGAGTAAGTCTGTAAAAGATAACTTCATCTTAGTTAATACCTTTGGACATCAAGATCCTATCTTGGTATCTACCAAGGCAACGGCTTTCGCTACTCCAGTATTGAACGATAGTAAGCGCAAACTCATCATCAAAACAAAGTTCTAATGACAGCGCAAGCGTATATTGATGAAAAACTTAAACTCTGGAATGTAGAATACCCCACTACCCTACTTGTTGCTGAAATGCAACGGGTAGGATTGGGGCTTTCTGATGAGTTCAACGAGGAGAATGAGAGAAAGACAAAGATGTTTTTCTACAACCTTATTCCTGAACTCTTATTGCGCCCAGTGTCCTTTTCTGAAGGTGGTTTATCCTTTTCTTATGACAAATCAGCTATTACCTCATTTTACAATTTGCTTTGTAAGCAGTTAGGTAGGGTCAATTTGTTAGAGGAAAAAGCCACTGTAAGAGATATTACCAATATGTTTTAAAGATGAAAATATACCCTTATTTACTTAGAAAAAAAGTGTCCCAACAGCCAACTATCAATGAAGACGGCATACCTATCTACCCTACAAACCCTATAACATGGGAGGAAGTAGGTGTTTGTCGTGATGAGATAGCAGGAGCAGGACAAAAGATAAGTAAAACAGATGGGCTAATCTTTGATTGTACCGCTACTATCTATGCCCCGAAAGGAACGCCTACCATAACAGCAGGCACCACGGTTCAGGTAGTAGATACCGAGGGTAATATCCGCCTTGAAAAGCAGGTAATTCGTTTTTCCACTGATTATTTCCATTGCCGTATATTCGTATGATAACACCACAATTCACACCCGCAGATATAGAGCGTATGCTTCAAGAAAAGATAGCCAAATATGAAGAGAAAATCGTTCGTATCCTGCGCTTTGTAGGTGAAAAGTGTATCAATGAAGCACGTGAGTATGGGAGCTATCAGGATAGAACTGGTAACCTCCGTTCGTCCATTGGGTATATCGTCTTAAAAGACGGCAAACCGATTGAAAAAGGAGGATTTACCCCTACTGAAAGAGGGACAGAAGGAGGAAAAAGCGGACAAAAAGAGGGTGAAGCATTTATAAATAAGGTAACATCTCAATATCCAAAGGGGTTTGTACTTGTCGTGGTTGCAGGAATGAAGTACGCAAGCTATGTAGAAGCCCGTAATTACAATGTACTAACATCAGCAGAACTCTTAGCTGAGCGGGAAGTTCCGAAACTCTTAAAAGCATTATCACAATGAAAAAAACAGCCTCACAAATAGAAGCCGATATATACAAGTACTTTAAGGATAAAATAAACCCTCTTATCAATGGGCAAACTTACCGCAATGGGGTACGCCCCTTGAACTCACAGAAAGAGGATTGTGTAATATCGTTCCTTACTGGGTTAGATGGTCAATACCAAACGGGGGTAATTAACATCAATATCTTTGTCCCCCTGATAAAGAACAACGATAATCAGTATAGGAAAGACTTCGTACGATGCGATGCTATCGAGCAGGATTTAATGCCAATCATAGAGAATGCAAAAACGGATCTACGCAACTATAGATTACAACTTCATCAGATGATACAGACCTTTGAGGAGACAGATATAAAGCAGTTTTTCATCAACGCAAAAATTAAATTCAGATATAACACATTTAATAATTAAAAATTATGGCATATACAAATAGTAACGTAACAACTTGGGGAGAAGTAGAATTCAAGTTTGGAGCGCCGGGAGCAGGAGGCGCTATGGGTACTGTTCTTAAGACATTAGGAATTGTCAAAGAGGGTAGTTATAATATTGATAAAGAAGACGGAAAAGAGTACAAATGGGTAGCCATTGGAGGGAAAGTCATTGACCAAATGAAAGGAGAGCCTACTTACAAGTTTAAATGTACTGTAAAAAACTTTAACAAGGCACTACTTTCTGAGATTTGGGATATTGAAGAGGTTGGAGACAAACTAGTTATGAAATCTTTTGTTTCTAAGAAGAAATTTTCAGTGTCCATTATCCCTAAACTATCAGGGGCTGATAAAGTAGATATATTCTACTGCTCTATGACGGGGACACTTACTTATGACGAGGAAAGTGGTTATAATATAGATATTGAAATCACATCTCTTGATGGTGGTAAAGGATTTTTCTCAACTGAAACAGTAGCGTAACCTATGGAGGAAAAAGTAGCACAAACACTACTTGAAGAACCAACCACAATAATCATTGGGGGCGAAGCGTATAAAGTCGCTCCGCCCTCTATTATTACACTGGTAAGGGCTTCAAAGTACATCAGCAAGATACCCGCCGATACCATTGATGAGGAGCATATATTTGGCTCTATTGTCCATAAGGCGGAAGATTACGAGAATATAGCATGGGCTGTAGCTGTTATCCTCTTAGGTAACCGCTTCACAGAGACCGTACGCCCGCCTTTTTGGCAGTTTTGGAAACGAAAGAAGAATATTACCCAAGGTGAGGTATTAGCTAATAAGCTAACTAAAGCCCCAGTATCTGAAATATCAGAAGCCTTTTTCAAGGTAATAGGACAAATGGATATACGCTCTTTTTTCGTCATTTCCACTTCCCTCAAAGGAATGATGATCACAAAACCAACGAAGGAAGTGGGGAACGAAACGACAGTATATGGGGGCTCGTAGGCTCGTTTGCCAAACAGTACAGATTGACATTTGAGTATGTCCTGAATATGAGCTATGCCAACGTAATGCTATATAGCTCAGTGATACCCTCGTATGATAATGACAAGAAAGACAAAAAGGAAGCACCAAAAAATGAAACACGAACTGACTTTGCAGGCTTTCTCTCGAAATTAAAAGCAATCCAGTAATAAACAAACCACTATGCAAGAAAATGAAGGTAGACTACTCTTTGAGGTAAGAGCAGACCAAACAGATATAAAGAAAGATATTGAGGCTATAAAAAAGCAATTTGAGAGCCTAACAGAGAAGACAAAAGAAGAGGGCAAAAAACAAGCCGAAGTATGGCAGAACCTTGTCAAGGGGGCTACTGCCTATTTTACTTTGCAGGGAGCGTCTGCCTTCATTAAGCAGGTGGTAGCTGTCCGCTCGCAATTTCAACAGCTTGAAATATCCTTTGGCACCATGCTAAAGAGCAAGGAGAAAGCCAATGATCTAATGGCACAAATGACTGATTTGGCTGCTAAAACCCCTTTCGGATTAGAAGAAGTATCTGAAGGGGCTAAGCGTTTGCTTGCCTTTCAAGTCCCTGCCGAGGAAGTAACCGAGACCCTCCGCCGTATGGGTGATGTCGCTGCGGGATTAGGTGTTCCTATGGGGCAACTTATTCATGTGTACGGACAAGTCAAAGCGAAAGGAAAGCTAATGACCGATGACCTATACCAGTTCATGAATGCAGGTATTCCTATTATAGCCGAATTGAGTAAGGTAGTAGGCAAGAGCGAAACCGAGATTAAAGACATGGTTTCTGCGGGAAAAATAGGCTTTCCTGAGGTACAAGCTGTTATAAAGAATATGACCAATGAAGGCGGGCTATTCTTTAACCTAATGGCAGAGCAGAGTAAGTCATTAGGAGGGCAAATATCCAACCTTGGGGATAGCTTCGACCAAATGCTTAATGATATAGGAAAAGCAAGCGAAGGCTATATATCAGGGGCTATTCAAGGGGTTACTTTCTTGGTTGAGAATTACAAGACATTAGGAAAGGTGATAGCGGGGCTTATTGTTACCTACGGAGCGTATAGAACTGCTGTACTGGTGAATATTGCACTTACCAAAGGTTGGGCAGTAGCTGCCAAGGAAGATGCCATTGCAAAAGGTATTCAGACTGTTGCTACCAATGCTGCCACTGTTGCCACTAAAGCCCTCAATGCCGCTATGAAAGCCAATCCTTATGTATTAGTAGCTACTGCGGTAGTGGGGCTTGTGTCGGCAGTGGTATTGTTCAACAAGGAAATGACTGTTGCTGAGAAAGCACAAAAAGCATACAACGAGGAGCAAGAACGCCAAAAAGGAGTATTACAAAAGGAACGAGAGGAATATGAACAACTCATTGACGTAGTTAAAGATGAAAATCAATCAAAAGGCAAGCGTATAGAGGCTTTCCAAAAGCTACAATCCTTATATCCTGATATATTCAGTAAGTACAAAACAGAAGAAGAACTTATCAAGAATATATCAAAGGCTCTAAAAGAACTCAATGGAGTGCAAAAAGACAGAGACCTTAAAATGGATCAGGACTATATGCAACGCTTGGAAATGCAAAAGAAAGCACTTCAATCAAGTTTGCGTACCTCTGCTAACCCTGCTGAGATAGCTAACATAAAGGAGCAAATCCAATCCGTAGATATACAAATAGAGAAAGCCCGTAAGCAGTACAATTTGCAAAGCACCCTGAATAAAATAAACACATTAGCCGAGTTATCAGCAGAGGATAAGGTGAAAGAGCGTAAGTTGATGATTGAGGAGTACAATCGTCGGCACAATGCTAAGCAGGCTAAAAATCAAAATCTACTTCAGGAGGGAGAAAAGAAAGACATCCGTAAGACGAGCCTTCCTGCTGTGGTTGCTACAGGCTACGAGAATTTCACAGATGCTGATTTAGGGCTTTTGATGAGTAAATCTCAGGGTCTTATAGACCTCGACAAAGAGCGGAATAAAGTCATTGATACACGTAACGAACTACTTGCCAAACAAAAGGAATTATCCACTAAAATCAATGCTATACAATCCAAAAACGGGCAAACACAAGCAGACAAAGACGAGTTAAAAAAACTACAGGACGAAAAGAAGAATATAGACAAACAGCTTCAAGAAGAGTATAACGAGGGCAAGACAAAAACCACCAAAGCAACCAAAACCAAATCCGAGCTTCCTACTTTTGACCAAGAAGCACACCTATTACAGACGACACGACTTGTTATAGATAACGAATTAGCCCAGCAGAAGGCTAATATCGAACAAATGCAAGATGGCTATGATAAGGAATTAGCTCTTATTCACTATTTCTATGATGAAAAAGCGGAGGCTATTCGTAGAGGAGGAGAGGATGCTCGTATTGCCTTAGATAAAGAGCGTGCTGATAGCAAAGGATTAATGAGTAATGAGACTTATAATGCTCGTCTTAATGCAATCAATGAGAATGAAATCATAGCTAATGAGCAAAATAGCGCTCTTAAGACACAACAGGAGCAAAAGTTGCTTGATGGATTGTTAGAGAAGTACCAGAACTATTTCCAAAAAAGAAAATCACTTGTAGAAAAACAAGAAAAAGATTTAATAGAGCTTGGTAAAATACTATCTAATGAGCAATTAGAGGAATTGAAAAAACAACAAGCTAACGAGTTAAACGAATTAGATGATGCTTTTGTCTCTAAAAAAGAAAATTATAAAAAACTTTTTGAAGATTTAAGGGAGTTATCTAATAAAGAGATAGAAGAAGCCATAAAGGAAGCAAAAAAATTACTCTTAATAACAAATATGAGTGATGAAATGCGCAAAAGTATCAACTCAAGAATAAAAGATACAGAGCGTATGTTTTCCCAAAAGAAACTATCTGAAATCAATCAATATTCGCAAGCTGTTAGAGAGTTGTCAAAAGCGTTTTCGGAATTAGGAAGCAGCACGGGTAATTCGTCTTTAAGTTCTTTAGGGGCAGCTATTGGAAATATAGCAGGCCAGTTTACAGGGTTAATGGAGGTGATGAATAAGTACAAAAATGGAAATATTTCATCAGCTGACAAAGTAGGTGCTGTAGCGGGTTTTGCTTCAAATCTAATATCCTCTATTGCTGATTCTGCGAGACAGCGAAAAGAAGCGGAGGAGCGATATTATACATCTGTTATTGGTTATCAAAACGCCTATAATTTAGCCTTAATAGAACAAAAACGTATTCAAAAAGATTTAGATAGTAGTTTCTTATTGAAGGACAGAACAGAGCAACTAAAACATGAATTTGATATAATCAGAAATGTAGGGAAGGCACAGAGTGAACAATTAGAGCAAATACGGAGAAAAGGACAAGTAAAAGTAGGTACAGAAAATCGTACTGACTGGGGAGGGGTTGCCGGTATAACAGCTGGAGGAGCAGTTACAGGAGCTATGATAGGAGGTCCAGTAGGAGCTGTAGTGGGAGCAGTTGCTGGATTTATAGGAGGGTTATTTAGCTCTAAAAAACCTAAAGATGTTTTTGGTAACCTTTTACAGACATATCCTAAGTTGTTAGAACAATCCGCTAATGGAGTGTGGAAAATAAATAAAGCTCAAGCTGAAAACGTTAAAAATAGTGGACTTGTCAATGAGGAAACTAAACTAATGTTACAGCAATATATTGATTTAGAGAATGAACTTGAAAAATCACGTACCAAAATCAAAGAAATAGTAACAGAGTTTGCAGGTAATTTAGCTCCTAATATCCAAAATTCACTTGTTGAAGCCTTTAAAGCGGGTGAAGATGCTATCGTTAAAATGGGAGAAACTATGGATAAGGTAGTAGAGAATATGGTTTCTTCTATTATCTTTCAATCTATATTCAAAGATACATTCAAGAAGTTAGAAGATGAGATGCAAAAATCAAAAGATGTGGGTGGAGATGGTAATTGGTTAGATGATTTTGGGCGTTTCTATCGTGAAGCAGGAGCAAAAACAAAGCAGTATTACGAAGCTCTTGCACAAGCGAGGGATAGTGCAAAAGCAGAAGGATTTAATATCCTACAAGATAACGAACAGCGCAAAGCTACAGAAAAAGGTTTTGCACGAATGAGCCAAGATAGCGCCGATGAACTTAACGGACAATTTAGGTTACAAACTCAGTTAAGTGCTGAGATAAAGAATGCGATGTTACAAAGCGTCAAAGAGTTTACTGAAATGCATAAGTTTATGCAAAACAATGCAGCCCAACAGTTGCGACACCTTGCAGGAATAGAAGCTAATACATACAAGTTAAACAAAATGGAAATAGATCTTGCAGGAGTAAAAACCATTCTTGGAAATATAGAAACAAAGGGAATAAAGATGAGGACATAAAGCTATTTTTTGAAGAAAAAACGTATCTTTGCGGGATAAATAAACAACATTCATTCAAAATGAAAAAGATTATAATTTTCACATCTTTCTTGTGTATAAATCTAAAAATGAATGCACAAGATACTATTTATACTATTTCAAAAGATAGTATCTTAGCTAAAATAATAGAAGTTAATGATACAGATGTTAAGTATAAGAAGTGGGAGAATATAGAGGGTGCTTTGTACTCAACCTCTAAAAAAAACGTTCACAAGATTGTTTATCAGAGTGGAATGGTAGAGAACTATACTAATTATTTTAAACGACAAGAAGAACCTAATTTAATTAAAGGGTCAAGAATTTTTTTAGAATTCATTCCTACTGAAAATGAAGATAATGTAAATGGAGCGGATGCTAAGGAAATGCTGAAAGAATATCTAAAAGACGAGACAAGTTGCGTTGTTATTGATTCTGTAGATGAAGCTGATTTTTTAATGAATTTATCCGTAATTAAAGGATTTGCAGATGCTCGAAAAGCCAAAATAACTCTAATTTATTTAGAAAATAAAAAAGAGGTTTTTAGCACAGAATGGGTTAAAGGATTCTCTAATGCTTTTTATAGATATTCAGGAACAAGACATGCTATCGCTCGTATTGTAAAAAATAAGCTATCTAAAAAGTATCCCGCTGCGTTCTATCAAAAATAGACAGGTATTAAATGGAAGTTATAAAGATTAACAAATAATTAACCTTATCACTTATTGACATTTCAAAAAACATTCGTACTTTTGCGGTGTCAAACCAAGTGGCAAGACTTGTTTATAAATCTTGCAAAAATATAACTCTTCATTGAGTCATATAATATAGCTCTAAAAAAGGTATAGCATAGTAGTAATACTATGCAATCAAAAGGCGTTTGCCACTTGGTTTGACAATACCCACTTTTTAGGGCTTTTTCTATTGAAACATTTTAATACTAAATAAATGTCAAACCAAGTTACAAATGTTTCTACAATGAATAATAGTAATTGTAAAAACACGCCCAGCAGTGCGACATCTGCCCAATCTTCATTGTTAGAACTCCTTCCAAAAGTTGCCCATATAGGCATGGAGTTAGAGAACAAAATCTTCAATCTTTCAAACACGAAAGATCTTTTACTTGACAATCTTAACAGCGGATTAGATGAGCTTCCCGACGGAAGGCTTAAGGATAGGTTATATAATATCCTTTGGCAAATACAGACAATTGACGATTGTATCGCTGATTGTATGACCGCTGATGACTTCTACAACTTGGATAATTTTATTTACCACTCAAAGGAATTATTAACACCTAAAGAAGCATGAATTATGAACGAGTTAATAAAAATCACAGAGTATAACGGCAACCAAGCTGTATCGGCAAGAGACTTGCATAAGTTCTTAGAAATAACTGAGAGGTTTAGTAGTTGGTTTGAAAGAATGTTACAATATGGGTTCGTTGAAAATATTGATTATCAAGGGTGTGAATTTTTTAACACCCTTGCAAATCAAACACTTACTGACTATGCCCTCACCCTTGATTGTGCGAAAGAAATATCAATGATACAGCGGTCTAAAAAGGGCAAAGAAGCACGTGAGTATTTCATAGAGTGTGAAAAACAGCTAAGAAGTGGCAAATTTGCACTACCTACCACTTACAAAGAGGCGTTACAATCATTACTGATTGAGGTAGAAGCAAAAGAGAGGTTACAAGCGCAAAATGAGCTACAAGCGAAAGAACTTGAGAAACAAGCCCCAAAAGTAGCCTATTATGATGAAGTGCTGACTTCGCAAAGCACCTACAACGCCAACCAAATCGCAAAAGAACTCGGTATGAGTGCCGTAACGCTCAATAAGAAGTTACACGAGCTGAAAGTACAGTATAAGCAAGGCGGGCAATGGTTGTTGTACCACCCACACCAAAATAAGGGTTACACAAAGACTGTTACCTATACTTATACAGATAGCAAAGGTGAGACCTGCACAAACTCATCAACCGTTTGGACTGAAAAAGGCAGGGCGTTTATACACTCTATAATTGTATAATGAAAAAGCCCCAATTAAGGGGCTTTTTATTTTACCAATCATCTTTATTTTGATTTTCAATTCCTTTTATTATAGTATTGTATTAACCAATGAATTAAAAAACTCTTCTATACTATTTTTTGAACTTTCGTCTTTCAATTTTCCTTCCTTATTAAAAGTGCTATAAGTTCCAAATATTCCTCCTCCTCCAACTAATGAATAGGTATTGTTATTATTAAAACTATCTCCTTTTGAATTTGCTATTATTGGGGTATTTATTCTTATTTTATTATCTTTAAAATCAATTGACATAGTGTATATCAAATCAAAACGACGATTACATCCTCCTATAAATTTACCATAACAAATACCTCTACTTTCAGCACCATTAATAGATATTATTTTTCCATCAACTTTGCTTACAACATCTTTTGCTGAAGCATAAATATTTGTAACAACTGTAAGAGCACTAATATACAACTCATTAGCTGTTTTTCCTTCAAAATTATATATAAGATAGTTTTTGCTTGGGTCTTTTTCATCAATCATTCCATCTTTTGTTAATATAAATTGGCTATACCCTAAAAAAGGGACACAACTCATAATGAGCAATAGAATTTTTTTCATGTGTTACGTAATTAAGTTAGTAAATCTCAATAGTATGTAATAGGCGCTCCTATTATTCAATTAGTTTATTCCCAAATTTTGCAAGTATAGCTCCGCCTATCCCCGAAGCAAACAAACCTTTGAGATAAGAAGTTTCATTTGTATCAAGCCATCTACATTCATTTGGCAATATCAAATGAAGTACAACAGTTATCAATACAGCTATACCACTACCTGCTAAAACCCAAATAAAAATGACTTTTGCCCAATGAAATTGATTTTTCTCACGATTATTACGTTTTTCATCAGGAGTGAGTATTTCTCTTACGGGAGGAGAAATATTACTTTCTATATCAGGCTCTATTATGTCTATATCTGAAAAGTTGGGGAAAGTATCATTCATTTCCTTTATTTATTAGCAGTAGCCTTTCGTAATAATTCTTTATAGTGTGTTTTAATCAAATCTTCTTCTATTAATGATTTGAAACTTCTAACAGTTATATCCCAAGGAGTATCTTGATTATGTGTAAGGTTTGAGAGCTGTCCACCTGTATATTTTCCATATTTTCTATATACAGCTTCTAATAGGTTTTTGACTTCAATATCTTTTTCAAATCTTTCCCAATCTCCTCTATAATCAGAAGTAATGCCCAACGTTTTAGTCTTAAGCCTGAAATACAATTCAGGGATAACAGGACCATATTGCCATGCTTGGACATCTTCTTTTATCAAAGGAGTGTCTTTGAAAGCTAAATGAAATCCGTGTGCTATATACACCAATTTCAATACTTTCATTACATCATCTTTCATTTTGGGGTCTTTTTCAAGAAACCAATTAGCGATGACTGCTGAAGGGTATTTTAATGGTTCCATATTGATGTATTTTAATTGGTTGCAAAGTTAATGTTTTTCAAATGAATACGAAAGATATTTAACGTTTAAAAAATGATACTCGTTTTCAAAGAGGTTTATATCTCTATTTTCAACTGCTTAAGCATCTCCCTATCTTTCTTGGCTTTATTGACCTGATAGATAGCGGTAGTGTTTTTATTGGTATGGGAAGCTAATAACATAGCGGTATCACTATCCAAATTATCAAGCATATAGTGCTTGAGGGCGTAAAAGTCAGCTTCAATGCCGAGTTTATCCTTTACATTTCGTTTCCAAAAGCGGGTAACAATCTCAGTATGTCCCATTTTTTTACTTGGCACGAAGTTCAAGGCAAAGAGATAATCATCAGGACTTTGACACTCCCCACATACTTCTTTCCAATACTCCAATGCGGGAGTTAATATAACTTTAGTACATCGTTTGTACTGTCCGCCTTTTTCAAGGAGTATGACGAACTCCTGCTTATCCAAATCTACATCTTTGCGTTGTAATCTAAATAGTTCTGTGTTACGCGCCCCTGAGTAGAGGAATATCATCATATAGCGATAGAACTCGGGGTGTGTCTTCTCTAAGAGCTCCTTTATCCTATCTAATTCGTTTTTCTCAAGCACAAGGCGAGGCTCCTTGAAAGTCTTTTTAGGATAAATATCCCTGGTGATATTAGACTCGCAGCATTCGTATTCTATCAATACTCGATATAGACTTGAGAAGTAAATGACAAACTTGTTATAATACTTATCAGGGAGTTGTAGGTAATCAAGCATGATCTTAAGGTCTACGCGGCGCAAGTCTTTGATTTTGATATACTGCATACCAAGGGCTTCACTGGCTTCTTCGAGTCTCTCAATAGCACGCTTTATATTATAGAGGTGTGATTTGGTACCTGATTTTATCTCCAAGGCACGTTTGAATGCTTCAATAAAAAGCAGGTCAGGATAGAGCCCCTCATCTCTGAGGTTCATGTATTTCTTAGTAATGGGATTGTACCCATTATTGAATTGTTGGGGAATGTTTTTAAGAAGAAAAGATATTAAAGCCTTTCGTTCCTCTATTGTTTGAGGCTTATTAGCCTTTTTACGATAGGGGAACCCTTTAGGATATTTCTTTCCATAGCGAGGGTCAAAGAATATGCATTGTACATACCAATCTTTGTCCAAATCTTTTTTAGTAGCTTTTTGCCAGTTGGCAGGAGATACCCAAAGTTCGGTATAGCTACACCCTTGAATAGTATTTGTTATCATTTTGCTTGTAATTTTTACCTTGTCGTTTACCTTGCCGATTTAGTAGAATTACAAACGAAATTATTAGCCTTAAAAACAAAGGTAACGCGTTGAGTGGAAGAGCGTTACCTTTTAGTGACCTCGACAGGATTCAAACCTGTAACCTTCTGAGCCGTAATCAGATGCGCTATTCAGTTGCGCCACGAGGCCTTTTGTTATTACGGGTGCAAAGGTACAACTTTTTTTTGACTTTGCAAGCGTTTTTTCTATTTTTTTACATTTTATATATAATCAAATAGATATATTAATTTTTTATTAATTTTCGCTCTGTTTTTGACAATAAAATTTTTTTAGTGAAAAAATTTGCATGTTTCATGCAAAAAATATATTTTTGCAGCGTAAATTATATTTAGATTAAGAGTAATTTCTGTATGATATACTATTAAAGAAATACTTAACACAAATATATCATCCATTTTCTAATGGATATTAGAAAAATTTTTTAACTAAATCAAACACTTTAGAAATGAGAAAAATTATTTTACTATTAGTAGCTACAACCTTCTCACTGATAGGTTGTTCCAAAGGTGAAGATACACTTGCCAAATCAGACCTTAAAGCTACAATGAGCGCACAGCTTGATCCTGTGCTCGATGGAAGTCTTTATCCTTCGGCCGTCTATAGTATGGCTCAGATCAAATCAGTTGACAAAAACGCCCTCACCTATTTTAATCTTTCTATAGAAAGTGAAGTCGAATTCAATGGAAAGATAAGAGTAACAAATGACAAATTTATTCATGAAACTCTGATTGAAAAAAAATTCCAAAAAGGAATGAACAATATTTCTGTAAACTTATTATGGAAGTATGATGACTTTATAAAATTTCAGAATCCTGGAATTACACACTTTAGTTTTCAACTACTTGACCGAGAAGGTAAGTTGGTCACCAATACCGATGTAGAAGTACCTTACCGAAGTGTGAGTGAATGTGTGTTTGCCCTAAAAAATGGAAATCAAGTATTGGATTTTCGTGCTTTCTTTGCTTCTTATGTAAATGAAGATAGTAAGCTTATAGATCCTTTTCTAAGTGAAACCCTAAGAGAGCATAATGAAACATATAAAGCAAAACCTAACGTACAACTTAGTTCAGGCTGGGCAGGTTATCAGTTAGGAGCTGAGTATGCAGACCTACAAGTGATAGCTATTGTAGCACAACTAATGCGAAAAGGAATAAATTATAGCAACATTACCGATACAAGTAATTCTTCAACAAAGGTTTATAGCCAAAATGTACGCTTTATTAATGAAACCCTTGCCGTAAAAAATGCTAATTGTGTAGATGGAAGTGTGCTTCTGGCAAGTATTTTAGAGAAGATTGGTATCCGTTGCTTTTTAGTAGCTATACCAGGGCATATGTACTTAGCTTATAGTAGAACAGGGAAAACGGAAGCCACCTCAGCAGATATTCAATATGTAGAAACAACCCTAATAGGTTCTGGTAGTCTTGAAAAAGTTTTTGGTGGAAAAAATGATCAAGACCAAAAATTTATAGGTATTAAAACAGCAAGAGAATTAGGCCTAAAACCTATTCAATAGTATGAAAAACAAAAAAACACCCTCTTGTTAGGGTGTTTTTTGTGACCTCGACAGGATTCAAACCTGTAACCTTCTGAGCCGTAATCAGATG
>ERZ773008.428-NODE-428-length-30595-cov-9.829044_pt1 | contig 30595 bp, 26 predicted proteins | sample MGYA00580664_ERZ773008 | MGnify/ENA primary metagenome ERZ773008 (study PRJEB29015, sample SAMEA2738016) | human oral metagenome | biome: human oral; feature: human-associated habitat; material: dental | place: China | collected 2048 ... | reverse complement strand
TTAGGACGCAAGGTTTTCATCCTTGTAACAGGGGTTCGATTCCCCTACGGACTACATATTTTTTAGTAATTTTAGTAAGTACCACTTTAATTGAGATAAGAAAATGGCAAACCATAAGTCAGCAATCAAAAGAATTAGAAGAAACGAGGCAGCTCGCCTTAGAAATCGTTACCAACATAAAACTACTCGTAATGCTATCAAGCGTTTACGTACTACTACAGATGCTTCCGTAGCTAAAGAACTTTTACCTAATGTAGTTTCTATGATTGATAAGTTAGCAAAAAGAAATATTATCCATAAAAATAAAGCGGGTAATCTAAAAAGCAATCTAATGAAACACGTTAATTCATTAGTAGCTTAAAAAAATCATTTGCTCATAGTGAAATATTTAAAATTACTATTAATAAAGACTATTTTGATAACAAAATAGTCTTTATTTTTTTACCTACTACTTCCATCTATAGAAAAATAGCATCACATATACACAATAAATTGCGTCTCTAAGGGTAACTATGCCAATCAAAATAGGGCTTGACCAACAACAAGAGATATGAGTTTATTGCATATTAGAAAATTAGCGAATAATATTTTAACTATTGATTTGTATTATTACTCACATCTCCTGTTGTGAGCACTCACTAACTTTATCTGTTACCTATATAATATTCATTGATAGCCTCTTGAGAGGATTTTCCTTCTTTTTTAGAGCGATATACATTGTCTTGTGCTTGATTTATAACACGTGCTTTCACCTTATCCTCCCAAGCCAAATGGAAAGTATCCCATAACTGTTGTTGTATATCCTTCTGATAAATAGGACAAGAAACCTCCACCCTATTATTAAGATTGCGAGACATCCAATCTGCTGAAGAAATATAATAAATAGGAGCTCCTCCATTCCCAAAGATATACAAGCGAGAATGCTCTAAGAAGCGATCCACTATACTGATAACCTCTATATGTTCACTTATACCCTTAAGACCAGGAACCAAAGAACACACTCCTCGAACGATCATCTGTATTTTGACTCCTGCTTGACTAGCCTGATAGAGCTTCTCTATCATAGTTTTACTCGTAAGACCATTCATTTTAAGTTTTAGAAAAGCTTCTTTCCCCTGCTGAGCCAAAGCTATTTCCTTATCTATAAGTGAAAGAAAAGTATTTTTGGTATAGTGAGGAGAAACTAATAAATGATTGTACTGGAATATCTGAAATGGGGTATCAAAGAAAGCAAATACCCGATCCACATCTTCCAATATCTCCTTATGAGCGGTAAAAAGAGTATAATCGGTATATATCTTAGCTGAATCTTCATTAAAATTGCCTGTACTAATAAAGCCATAACGGCGTATTCCTTCTGCTTCCTCTCGCTCTATCACTCCTATTTTGCTATGTACCTTAAGCCCTCGTATTCCAAAGATAATTCTAACTCCTTCTCGCTGTAAGAGTTCTGCATAGTGAATATTGGCAGTCTCATCAAAACGAGCTTGGAGCTCTATCTGTACTGTTACTTTCTTACCATTCTTAACAGCATTGATCAGTGAGTTAATCACTTGGGACTGTTTGGCCAAGCGATAAATAGTAATTTTGATTGTCTTTACCTTAGGATCTAAAGCAGCTTCTCTTAAGAAGCGAATCAAGTACGAAAAACTATGATAGGGAGTATATTGCAGATAATCTCTTTGAGCGATTTGTGCAAAGAGACTTTCCTCTACCCTAAGTTTCCTAATGGGTGAGGGATAGAAAGGTGGATAGAGCAATCCTTGATTATCACAAGCGGGAAAACTCATATAATCACGTCGGTTGTGATAACGCCCTCCCGCAATGATACTATCAGTTGCTTGTATACCCATTTTCTCTTTTAGAAAATGAAGCATCTGCTCATCTATGAGTTTGTCATAGATAAAGCGTACAGGCTCAGCCTGTTTGCGCCCTTCTACACTGTGGGAGATTTTCTCTATAAAGCTCTTATTCAGGTCTGTATCCAAGTCCAGTTCGGCATTACGAGTGATCTTGATCATATAGGCTGAAATCTCCTCACAAGGGAAGATGTAGAAATGTGTAGTCAAACAAAAGCGAATAATATCATCCAAGAGAATAATATAGTTATTGCCATTCACCTTGGGCAATACCACAAAGCGGTCTAAGGTCTTAGGTAGTTCTATCAGAGCATATTGTATCTTTGTTTTCTCTTTTTCCTCTGTTTTGAGCAACATCCTTACAGCCAAGTAGGCCACATCGTCCTTAAGAGTAGGCAAAGCCGCTACTTCATCTAAGATAATGGTAAAAAGAGCAGGACTGATGGTATTGATAAAATATTCCTTCACATACTCCACATGCTGGGGTAGAAGTTCTTTTTCATTGATAATATAAATCTTTTCCTTCTTTAGCTCATCCTTTATACATTCGAGTATAGCGAGGCTCTTCTGCTGCAGTAGGACTACTTGCTCATTGATCTGTTCTAAGAACAATTGTGCCTTACTGGCGGCTTCCTTATCTTTGATCAACTTGAAATCTCGCTTGACTATAGCATAGCGTATACGGAAAAACTCATCCAAGTTGTTGGAGAAAATCCCCACAAAGTGTAACCTCTCTACCAGTGGATTTCGGGCATCACTGGCTTCTTGTAATACACGTTCGTTGAAGGAGAGCCAGCTAAGCTCTCTGCTTACTAAGGGAATTTCTGTGGTTGAGTTCATGATTATATCTTTATAATTGTTTATCTAGTAAGGCTATGATGGAGGCTGCTTGCTCGTAATCATTATCTATATCAGCCTGTGTATAAGGAGCATAACGAGCCATTTCACAGTTGGAAAGTAGCTGCAAGAATCTGGCTATTGTACTGCTCTCTACTTGTTTTTCCTCAAGTAACTCTCGCACCTTATCTTTGGACAATTCACTGGTCTCTATATGAAGTTTTGCCTTGAGATAGGTGTGTAATCCTCTTTCCATGGATTCGTAGAAAAGTTCCTTATTATGGATATTTTTCTTAGCTGCTGATAGGTATTTCTTAGCCAATCGGTTTGTTCTACGGCTTCTATTCTCAGCAGTATCATCATTTCTTTTCTGATAGAAGTACCTAAGGAGAAGTACTATAGGAATCAGAACTATCGGTAAAAGCCATAATAGGTAGAATAAGCCTGACCCAAAGAATACTGCTCGATTGATCGGAGCAAGTTTTGCTTCTGTTTTAAGAGGGGCGAATTGGCCTTTCTCTTGTGCAACCTCAGGGGTATTTTCTGGGGAAGTGGCATTATATTCTTCTCCATTGGGGACTTCTATAGTGAAAGGATCTGAGGTAAGAGTCTCATACTTCTGTGTCTCTGGATCGAAAAAGGTAAAACTCAATGGAGCAATAGGGAATTTTCCTTTGTATTGGGGTACTATGGTATAGGTATGGGTGATATCTCCACTGACTCCCGTAGCACTGTGGTTCAGATGCTCTTCTTCCTTAGGAGCATATACCTCTAAGGCTGGTGGGAAAGTCAGTTTAGGCATATCAAAGAGTTTGAAGTTCCCTTTTCCTGAGATAATTACCTCTCCCTGAGCTGTTTCTCCTGCATTGACTGTACGGGTAGGAAAATTCACTGATAGGGAGAACTTACCCACAGCTCCAGAAAAGTTGGCCGGCTTACCTTCCTCTGGCAAGGGGGATACTTTTATCTTCAGTCCATTGGATTGCAGTCTTCTGCTACGAGTTACATAAGAGCGATTTCCAAAGAAATCCACCTGATTGGAGGGCAATTGCAATACGAAAGAGGTAGAAAGAGGGGAAATCTCTTGTTCTCCTGACTGTTGAGGGTATAGCAATACTTGCTTGAGGGTAATACAACGAAAGGGCTTCCCATTGTGCACTACCTCAGTCACTTGTAGTTTATCCAATAGCTGTTGGCTCCAGAAGTTGGCATAGCGTGGATCTTCTATACTTTCAAACCCTGCAATGCCAAAACGAGCTGATAAGTACATCTTATAGGTAATAGTAACAGGCTGATTGACAAATACATGATTACTTGACACTTCTGCTGTGATAAAGAGGTCTTCCTTGGTAGGTTCTATAATTTCCATAGGTTGTACCTCTTCTGTTCCAAAAGGATCAAAGCCAAAGGGGAAGTTGCCAAAAGGGCTATTATTACCGGAGGGACTGGTCGGAGGAGTCGTTTGTGCACTTCGGGGATTGGCCACAGGATCGGTCACCTCTATAGTGAGGGGTTTGGTCTTATACTCTTTACCTTCTATAATGACCGATGCTGCCCCTATGGTGAGTTTTCCTTTCTTCTTGGGTTGTAGCATGTAGGTATAGGTCTTTGAAAAACTGCGTACACCATTGATCCAAGAATTAGATACAGATTGGGTAGGTCCTGAATATTCAAAATTCTCAAACGAAGGTGGGGTGAAATTGTCTCCTTCTCTATTCATGATAAAATCGACCCTCAAGCGCTCATTTTCCCCTAAAGACTTACGTGAGGGTTCTGCCCTGAAGGATACTTCTTGTGCAGAAAGCAGGGTAGTGAATGAAAAAAATAATATTTGAAATAAAAAACTACGCATAAACTACTTTTGTAGAACCAATATAAGTATTTACCAATCTTTCGTATTTGATTTCTTTGCCTTCCCTTTCACTTTATTCGCATTGAGCTTCTCTTGAGTTTTTTTCTCTTCATTATTGATGGCATTGAGAATACGATTCATCTGTTCAGCAGAAAGCTCTTTTCTCTCTCCCTCCTCTGGGGTATTGCTTTCTCGGTTATCTTGGTTATTATTCTCTTGTTTATCTCTTTCAGGACTTCCTTGATTTTTGTTATCCTTATTGTCCTTATTATCTTTGTTTTGATTATCTTTGTTATCCTTGTTTTGATTATCTTTATTGTCCTTGTTATCCTTATTTTGATTGTCCTTATTATCCTTATTGTCTTTATTTTGATTATCTTTATTATCTTTATTATCCTTATTTTGATTATCTTTATTATCTTTGTTATCTTTATTTTGTTGATTGTTTTGATTATTTTGATTGTTTTTGTTCTCTTGTTGTTGTTTTTTGAGTTTTTCTTTAGCTATAGCCAAGTTATAGCGTGTCTGTTCATCGGTAGGATTGTTTCTAAGAGCTTCTTTGTAGAATTGTACGGCCTCTTCATATTTTTTGTTTTGCATAGCCAAATTGCCTAAGTTATGAAATGCCTTATGCTTATCCTCCTTAGACGCTTCTTTATTGACTGATGCTTCTTGATAATAATGAGTAGCCTCATTATAAGCCTCTTGAGAGTAGAGTACATCACCCATATTGTATTGAGCTACTGCATTTTCTTTGTTTTTGGATATAGCTTTTCTATAATCCATTTCTGAATCCAATAGCTTATGTGCTTTTTCCGCCTGATACCCTTGGTAGGCAAAGGCTTGTGACTGCCGCTGTGCCTTCTCCCTCTTGGCTAGTTCTGCTTTAGAAACCTCTTTTTCAGCCTTTTGCGAAAAAGCTACTATAGGGAAAAGTATCATTAATAGTTGTATTTTTTTCATAGAAATAAGTACTTACTTTCTGACCACAAAATTACAACATTAATTCTTATAAAAATTCTTTTTTGTCTTTATTTTAAGAGTTTCAATAAATATCTACTATACATATTACTAAAATGCTCTTTCCTTTTCACTCAAAAGTTCTTCCTCCTACTGACACATTTCTTGCAGTTCTTTTGAAAGAAAATGAGAAAAAGTTCTCTTATCATGCAAATTAAGAAGAAAAAGAGTAATATTTGTAGTCAATAGGAAATGATTTACTAAAAGTTGGCATGAATCGGTGTAGGGGCAAAGTCCACAAGCTGGTGCAGCGGAGTATGTGAGCAATTCGCCCCTACACTTTTCACTATAGATGAATTCCTTCCAAATCCAAGAGAAAAGTATACTCTCTTGCTATTTCCCGAAGTGCTTCATAGCGCCCTGAAGCACCACTATGTCCTGAACTCATATCGGTATAAAAGAGTAGGATATGGTCATCTGTCTTGAGTTCTCTAAGCTTGGCAACCCACTTGGCAGGTTCCCAATATTGTACTTGAGAATCGTGATAGCCTGTGAGCACGAGCAGATGTGGATAGGCTTTGCGCTGTACATTATCATAGGGAGAATAGGCCTTCATATAATCATAATAGCCCTTGTCATTAGGGTTGCCCCATTCATCATATTCGCCTGTGGTAAGGGGAATAGAATCGTCCAACATGGTAGTGAGTACATCCACAAAGGGAACATTGACAACCACTCCATGAAAAAGCTCTGGAGCTTGGTTGATTACCGCTCCCATAAGCAATCCTCCTGCTGATCCTCCCATAGCGTATAGATGCTGAGCACTGGTATATTTCTCCCCTATCAGGTGTCGAGCGCAGGCGATAAAGTCTGTAAAGGTATTTTGTTTCTGCATGAGCTTCCCGGCTTCATACCAGGGACGACCTAAGTACTCTCCGCCTCGTATATGCGCAATAGCAAATACAAATCCTCTATCAAGCAAGCTCAAGCGTGTAGTTGAAAAAGAGGGATCTATAGTGATGCCATAAGAACCATAGCCATAAAGCAATAGAGGGTGACTGCCATCTAAAGTTAGCCCCTTACGATAGACCAATGAAATAGGTACCTTAACTCCATCAGGAGCTGTTGCCCAGATACGCTCCGAGTGGTAATTCTCCTTGGAAAACTTCCCTCCCAGTACCTGCTGCTCCTTTCTGACCTGCTGCTCTGCAGTAAGCATGTTATAATCTATTATAGAGTAAGGAGTCGTCATGGAATTATAGATATAGCGCAACCAATGGGTATCAAAATCCAAATTGAGCCCTGTAGAAGCGGTATAGGTCTCGTTATCAAAAGGTAAATACATATCCTTGGTGCCATCCCAGCGGATGATTCTTAACTGAGAAAGCCCTTGAGAACGCTCAGTAACTACCAAATATTCTTTAAAGATATCCACTTCCTCCAAGCGAGTATCCTCTCTATGGGGGAGTACTTCGCTCCAGTGTTCAAGTTCGGTATGAGTGATAGGAGTCTTGTCCAACTTGAAATTAGTCGCTCCATCAGCATTGTTCAGCACATAGAAATATTCTCCATAATGGGCAATATCATACTCCAATCCCCTTTGGCGAGGTTGAAATATCTTGAAGGCGCCTTCAGGTGTGGAGGCATCCAAGAAGCGGCTTTCGGTAGAAAGAGTACTATCAGACTCAATGATAAGGTATTGCTCTGATTTTGACTTGAAGATGCCTGTATTAAAGGTCTCATCTTTTTCATGAAAGACCAATACATCCTTAGGGGAAGTCTGCCCTACTTGATAACGATATACCTTATGCGAACGCAGAGTCTGAGGATCTATTTTTGTATAGAAAAGGGTCTTGCTATCATTTGCCCAGCAGCTCCCTCCATCGGTGTTTTTTATCTCGGTAGGAAGAATCTCCCCTGTTTTCAAGTTCTTGATAAAAAGAGAATACATTCGTCTGCCACGGGTATCCACAGAAAAAGATGCCCACTGGTTATCAGGGCTTATGGAATATTCGGCAAACTGATAAAACTTGTGTCCTTCCGCCATCTGATTGACATCAAAGAGCACTTCTTCTCTTGCTCCTTCTTCATCCCTTTGGCGCAGGTAAATAGGGTATTCCTTCCCTTGTTCAAAACGAGAAAAGTACCAATAACCATTGTACTTGTAGGGTACCGACTGATCATCTTCTTTGATACGCCCCTTCATCTCCTGAAAAAGAGCCTCTTCTAAAGCTTGAGTATGCTGGGTCTGCTGCTTAAAATAAGCATTTTCTGCCTCAAGATATGTCAATACCTCAGAGCTATCTCGCTCATTGAGCCAGAAATAGTTATCTATACGTTCGTCGGAATGTGCCTCCAATATCGTCTGTCGCTTAGGAGCCTTTGGGGGTGTTATATTCATCGTTTTCTTAACTTGCTTTGTTTTTTGTTATAGTATCATACTCAAGGAAATACGCTTGCGGGCAGTATCCACTTCAGTGACTTTTACTTGCACTTGCTCATGGAGCTTGACCACCTCACTTACCTCTGACACATAGCCATCTTTGAGCTGAGAGATGTGTACCAAACCACTTTCTTTGATACCTATATCCACAAAACAGCCAAAGGCAGTAATGTTATTGACAATTCCTGGTAGTATCATACCCACTCTCACATCGTCAAATGTTTTTACATTTGGGTCAAATTCGAATACTTTAGCAGCTTTTCTCGGATCAAGACCTGGTTTTTCCAATTCCTTGAGCACATCCTTGAGATAAAGTTCTCCTACTTCTTCGTTTTTGTACTTTTTTATATCAATAGCTGAGATAGCTTGCTTATTACCTATAAGCTTTTCTACTGAGATTCCCAAATCTTTAGCCATTTGCTTGATGATAGGATAGGCTTCGGGGTGTACTGCCGAGTTGTCCAAGGGATTTTCACTATTGTGCACCCTTAGAAAGGCTACTGCCTGTTGGTAGACCTTATCACCTAAGCGAGGTACCTTCTTGAGGTCTTCTCTTCGGCGGAAAGCTCCATTGGCCGAACGATAGGCAACAATATTCTCTGCCATTTTCTCACCTATACCCGATACGTAACTAAGCAGGGATCCACTGGCGGTATTGAGGTTTACCCCTACCTTATTCACACAGCGAATGACTGTAGCATCGAGTTCTTGTTTGAGTAGGGTTTGGTTTACATCGTGTTGGTACTGGCCTACTCCTATACTCTTAGGTTCTATTTTAACCAGCTCTGCCAAGGGGTCGGACAATCTACGACCAATGGAGACAGCACCACGTACCGTTACGTCGTATGTAGGGAATTCCTCTCGAGCTATCTTTGAGGCTGAGTACACCGATGCTCCGGCTTCGCTGACTACAAAGACCTGTAGAGGATGAGGGAAAGAAATCTCTTTGATAAAGCGTTCTGTCTCTCTCGAAGCGGTACCATTACCTATACTAATAGCCTCTATGCGATACTGCTCGACCATAGTACGAATTTTCTTCATTGCCATAGCAGTCTCGTGCTGGGGAGCATGTGGAAAAATAGTTTCATTGTGTAGTAAATCTCCTTTTTCATCCAAACAAACTACCTTGCATCCGGTACGAAATCCTGGATCTATCGCCAATATACGCTTTTCTCCTAAGGGAGAAGAGAGTAATAGTTGAGAAAGATTATCTGAAAAGACTTCTATGGCCTTGGCATCTGCCTTGTCCTTAACTTCTTGGAGAGTTTCATTGGAGATAGAGGGCTCCAAAAGTCGCTTATAGCTATCCTTGATGGTCTTTTTTAGAAAATCAGTGGTCTGACCGTCGCCTTTGATAATAGTTTCTTCTATAAAGGGAAGGGTGTCCTCTGTTTCTACTTGTACTTTAAGGCGGACAAATCCTTCTTTTTCAGCACGTAGCATAGCCAATACACGATGGGAAGGCGCCTTGGATAGGGGCTCACTCCAATCAAAGTACTGAGCATATTTTTGAGCTTCTCCGTCATTTTCTTTACCTTTGGCTACTTCTGTACAGAGCTGAGCTTTGCGTTGGAAAACCCTTCTGAGGGTACGGCGCACATACATATTTTCATTGATCCACTCAGCTATGATATCCGACGCCCCTTGTAGGGCATCCTCGACTGTAGCGACGTTGTCTGAAAGATAACGCAAGGCAAGTTGTTCTATGTCAGCCACTCTCTGACTCATGAGCTGTTTGGCTAAGGGTTCTAAACCATTTTCCTTGGCCACATCGCCTTTAGTTTTGCGCTTTTTCTTATAGGGAAGGTATAAATCCTCCAATTCTGTCAGCTCATAAGAGGCTTCTATACGCTTGCGGAGTTCTTCGGTAAGCTTTCCTTGTTCCTCTACACTGGAAAGGATGGTCTCCTTACGCTTGCAGATATTTTCGTAATCGGCTTGTGCTTTAGCTATTTTCTCAATGGCAACCTCATCCAGATTGCCTGTTCTATCCTTGCGATAGCGTGCTATAAAGGGAATCGTGCAGCCTTCCGAAAGCAAAGTCAGTGTATTCTCAATGGCTTTTTCAGTGGTGGACACTTGAGCCTTAATGAATTGGATATTTGTCATAAATAAAAGAATAAGGTACAAAGGTAATAAAAAAGAAAAAAGGAGCAAACAAATACTCCTTTTTCTTGATGGTTATTTTTCTATTATTCAAATCGGGTTACTCCATATTTCTTAGCTTCTGCTTTCACCTTGGGAGCCAACTCTTTAAGGTGTGCAATACGCGACTGATTGGAAGGGTGGGTACTTAGAAGCGAGCTGGAGCTTCCGCCTCCTGAGGCAGCACTCATGCGTTCCCATAGTTTATACCCTTCATCTGGATCATAGCCTGCCAGTGCCATAATCTGAAGACCTATAGCATCGGCTTCGCTCTCATGACTTCTGCTAAAGGGAAGCATTACCCCTACTTGGGTACCTAAGCCATAGGCGGTATTAAACTCATTAAGGTATTTGCTATTGCTTAGTAGTACATTTCCTGCCAATGCTCCTATCTGTTGAAGGGTAGAAGCACTCATACGCTGTGCTCCATGATCGGCCAAAGCATGGGCTACCTCATGCCCCATAATCACAGCAATACCACGCTCATTCTTAGCTATAGGAAGTATCCCTGTATAGAACACAATTTTCCCTCCTGGCATACACCACGCATTGAGCTCTTTGTTCTCTACCAAGTTGTATTCCCAGCGGTAGTCCTTCAGATAGTTCTTATATCCATTTCTATCCAACCATAGTTGTGATGCCTTAGCAATACGCTCTCCTACACGCTTGATCATCTCGGCCTCGGGAGTACCTTTGATAACCTTACTGGTAGAGAGAAACTCATTATATTGAGAAAATGAGGTTGGGAAAAGTGAACTATTCGACATAAAGTTCAAAGTTTGTTTTCCTGTAAAAGGATTGGTTTTACAGGAAGAAACAACTAACAAAATTCCTATTAAAAGTATTTTTTTCATCTTCTATTATTTAATAACAAGTGCAAATGTACATCTTTTTTTTGAATTAGAAGTATTCTATAGGAAAAAATTAAGTAGGTCACCTCAAGAAGAAATGACCTACTTAACCTAAAAATAAAAATCAATTGTACGCTACATTTACCATTTGATATTTTTCAACAGTTCCACCTGTGCTTTGATAGACTGAGAATTAGGATTTTTCTTTAGGAGATCTTCCTTTATTTTGAGTCCTTCTTCAGCTACTGCATGTAAGTGTTTTTTCTGTTCTTCATTCAACCAGCCAAATACATTGCTTAGTGATTTGGTTACTTTCTTGGTGTATTCTGTATTGTCTACACTCATTAGCCAAGTAAATCCTTCTTTGATAGGAGCTTGATATTGTTCTGGGTACAATGGGTAATAGATAACCTTATCCAATAATACAGGCAAATATTTCTCATTGCGGCTCTTAAGTATATAAGGATAGAAGGACATAAATTGTTCAAAGCTAAGTCCTTTCAAGTCGATCATATCGATATACTGACCTGCTTGAGAAGGGTCTAAAGCTACTAAAGCAGAAGCTGCAGCTATTTTAACAGCACGTGAAGGGAGTTTCACTGATTTTTCATACAAGGATTTGTATTTAGCATCTCTTAGGCGAGAGAGTTGTGCAATAGCAGCTGCCTTGGTCAAGTTTTCTGGATCATTCTGTGCCAAATTCTCTACCACAGGTGCCCATTGTGCTACGTTGTCAGGTCTGAGTCCTTGGATAGCTTTGATACGCAAGCGGAAGAAAGGATCCTTTAGAGCTAAGAGAAGAATATCTGAATTCCCTGTAGTAACAGCATACTCAATGGCTTGGTTACGGCTCTTATAGTCTTTAGCATTTTGGTACTGGAAGAGATATTGTTCGGGTGTCTTGTAAGCAGCTTCATCTCCTACGATCAGTCCACGAGGGTCAACATTGATTAGGCTATACTTAGGAGATACTTTAAAGCGGAACTCATTCTTGGCTTTGGCATCCACCCATACCTCTTTACGCACATATTTTCCTGCGTCATAGATGTCTACCTCTAAAGGGAATTGGAACATAAGTTTCTCATCCTGAGCAATTTCCAATACGGCTTCTCCTTTAGCACTATCATAAGTTACTTTAGGAGTCATCACTACATTTCCATGATTGAAATACCATTGGTTAAAGAACCAGTTGAGGTCACGTCCACTTACTTTTTCCAAAGCAAGACGTAACTGATGTGCTTCTCCTGTTCCAAACTGATTGTTCTTTAAGTACTTAGAAATTCCTTCGAAAAATGCCTTGTCACCCAAGTAGTTACGTAGCATATGGAGGATCCCTCCTCCTTTGTTATAGGATACGGCATCGAACATATCTTCACGTTCTTTGTAGTTGAAGCGTACTAAGTCCTTATCAAAAGAGCCGCTATTCTTATAACCTGTGATATCACGGTTCATATGATAGTCTGCATAGTCTTTCCCATATTTGTGTTCTAACCAAAGATATTCAGAATAGTTAGCAAAGGACTCATTTACGGTAAGGTTAGCCCAGCTTTCTGCAGTTACTAAGTCTCCAAACCAATGGTGGAAAAGCTCATGTGCTATAGTAGCTTCCCAGATATTCTGGTCATTGAGGGATTCTGCATCTTGCTGAGCCATAGAGCTGTGTAGTACAGCTGTAGTATTTTCCATGGCTCCACTTACGTATTCTTGAGCGGTCATTTGGTAATATTTTGGCCAAGGGTAGTCATAATCCAATCTTTTAGAATAGAACTCTATCATTTCAGAGGTCTTTCCGAAGATTCTCTTAGCTACATCTGCATATTCTTTTTCTACATAGTATGTGATAGGCACTTTACCTCTCCATGGTTTGTCCTTAACTTCTGCATACTCTCCTGCTCCAAGGAAGAAGAGATAAGGGGCATGTTTCTGATTCATCACCCAATAGTCGGTACGCATCCCTTTTCCATCTTTTTTAGAAGAGGAAAGTACCCCATTGGAGAGAGTGACAAATTTGTCTGGTACTGTGATGTATATCTCCTGAGAAGATTTCTGGTTGGTCTCATCGATGGTAGGAAACCAACAAGAATTGGCTTTAGTTTCTCCCTGTGACCATACTTGTATAGGACGATCCTTATCTTCTTTGTTGGAGTTGATAAAGTACAACCCTTTAGCATCACTAATGGCCAAACTACCATGTTTGCCTACATTCTCTGGTTGAGCTGTATACTTAATGTATATGGTATATTTTTCTCCTCTTTGGTAGGTTTTGTCCAAGCGAATAGTGAGTCTGTCCTTATCATACTTATAGGTAAGTGGTTTTCCTATAGTTCCTTTCTTATCACCGAGATTTACACTATGGATCAGCATAGCCTGTGCATCCAGCATCAGAGAATCGGTCGGATAGAAATAAGGGGCTGCAGTAAGCCACTCTTCTCCATAAAGTTCTTTTTTCTCAAAATTCAAAGATACACGTAGCTTGGTATGATCCAAGGCACTGTACTTAGTAGCCTCGGCGTGATAGAGGGAACGCCCAGAAGTTTCAGTCTGTGCTATGGCTCCCACAGAGGTTGCAAGCATAGCAAATAATAGATATTTTCGTATCATATATCAAAATAAATTAAAATATTTTTTCTTATTTTCTCTTTTCTATTTCCTTGGGTGATAAGTATTTACCACTTGTGAAAGATAAGAATGGTCTATATGCGTATATATTTCTGTTGTGGTAATGCTCTCATGCCCCAGCATAAGCTGAATAGCCCTAAGGTTAGCTCCATTCTCCAACAAATGGGTAGCAAAAGAATGCCTAAAGGTGTGCGGACTGATAGTTTTAGTCAGCCCTATAGCTGCTGCTGTCTGCTTTATTATGGTAAAGATCATCGCTCGGGTGAGCTGTTTGCCACGCCTATTGAGAAATACTATATCAGTAAATTCCTTCACTTGAGGTACCTCCTTGCGCTGATGCTGTATATAGTTATTTATCTGTTTCTGTGTATACTCACTGATGGGTACCAAGCGCTGTTTGTCTCCCTTACCCAATACCTGTATAAATCCTTCTTCGAAAAAAAGGTCTGAGAGGTGTAGGTTTACCAGCTCTGATACACGTAGCCCACACCCATATAAAGTTTCTATAATAGCCCGATTGCGATGCCCCTCCGATGTGGAAAGGTCTATTCCTGCAATAAGTGCATCTATTTCCTCGACAGAGAGGGTATCAGGTAGCTTCATACTATACTTAGGAGTATCTATGTACTCCATAGGGAAATCTTCCCGATAGTTCTCCAAGAGCAGATACTTGAAAAAACTCTTCAAAGAGGATATAAGCCGCGATTGAGAACGTGCTTGTAGCTCCTTACTCTGGTGATAGACAAACTCTCTGAGTGTCTCTGCCGAGATATTTTCCGGACGCTCCTCTATCTGATGAAGGTTTATATAGTCACTGAGCTTCTCTAAATCAAAGAGATAGGATTGTACTGAGTTTGGAGACATCCCTCTCTCTATCTTTAGGTAATGCTCAAAATCTTTTAAAAGCTTCTTCCACATATCATAAAGCAAAAATACGAATTATTAATCAATTTGACTAATAATTCGTAATATTTTTTTTTAATGATGAATTATCAATGATAATAATGCCTAGTTTTATCTAAAATCTAACTACTGACATCTAAATCAAGACTCACAACTACTACAATTGACAAAGTTCATAATCATTTCCTTGGCTACCGACTGGCTACGCTGGTAATAAAGACTCTTTACTCCTAGCTTCCAAGCCTCAATAAGCACCTTGTTCACATCCCTTACAGGCATGGTAGGTGGTATGTTGAGGTTTAGACTCTGAGACTGGTCTATATACTGTTGGCGCTGTGCCGCTTGGGTAATAATCTCCATAGGAGATATTTCCTTGAAGGTCTTGAATACATTCTTTTCCTCCTGAGTAAGTTCTTGTAAGTGCTGCACAGAACCATCAGAAAGACGTATGCTTCGCCAAATATCCTCATTATTAAGTCCTTTTTCTTCCAAGAGTTGAGTGAGGTATTTGTTCTTACGCATAAAGTTTCCTTTGGAGAGCCCCACCTTGTAGTAGTTGCTGGAGAAAGGCTCTATCCCTGGAGATACCTGCCCTAAGATAGCTGAGCTGGATGTGGTAGGTGCTATGGCCATAGTGGTTGCATTTCTCCTGCCATATCCCTTAAGTAATTCTGGCTCTCCATAGATATGCGCCAACTCCTGAGTGGCTTTCTCTGCCTCACTCTGGATATGCTGAAAAGCACGAGCGTTGAATTGAGTAGCCTCAAAGCTTTCAAAAGGAATCATATTCTTCTGTAAGTAAGAATGATAACCTAATACTCCTAAGCCTACTGCACGATGTCGAATGGCAAAGTTGCGTGCCGACTGTAGGTAGTAGTTCCCTTTGGTCTTCTCAATGAATTCAGAGAGTACCGCATCCAAGAAAAAGATAGCCAACTTCACTGCCTTGGTGTCCTTCCATTCATCAAAGAGTTCTAAGTTCATAGAAGAAAGACAACAGATGAAAGACTCCTCTTCGCTGGAAGGAAGCATGATCTCACTACAAAGATTGCTGGCATGGATGAACATGTTGTTATCCTTATACACCTGTGGGCGCTTACGGTTTACATTGTCTGTAAAGAAAATATAAGGAAGCCCTTTTTGCTGACGTGATTCCAAGACTCTTGCCCATAACTTTCGCTTCTCAGTATCCCCTTCGATCATTTCTTGCATCCAATAGTCTGGCACACACACACCAAAAAATAGGTTTTGTATATGATAGCCTGTATCTTTTATCTGTAGGAACTCCTCAGCATCTGGGTGATCTATGTCTAAATAAGCTGCGAAAGCACCACGACGTACCCCCCCTTGAGAGACTACATCCATAGCTGAATCAAATAGCTTCATAAAACTCACCGCACCACTGGATTTTCCATTGTCCGTAACGGCAGAACCACGGTGACGCAACTCTCCAAAATATCCAGAGGTACCTCCCCCTATCTTTGTTTGCATAATTACCTCCCCAAGCTTATGGGTGATCCCTTCTATACTATCTGGAATATGTACATTGAAACAGGAAATAGGCAGTCCTCTCTCGGTACCCATATTCGCCCATATAGGAGAAGAAAAACTAATCCAACCCTTAGTAATCATTTCTTTGAATGCAGGTTGTAACTCAGGCTTATACAATCGCTTAGCCGCAGCACTTGTGATACGCTCTATTGCGCCTTCTACACTTTCTCCCTTGAGCAAATACCCGCGATTGAGTATCTGTTCAGATTCGTCATTAAGCCACCAAATGTCATTTTCTTGGTTCATTATTTTATCCTTTCTTGTTTATTTGTTCCTTGTTTTGTAAAAAAGATACCTAATAATAAGGCAATTATTAGGTAGAATCTCATGGTTATACAAATCGTTTCTCAGTGCGCAAAGATATAAAATAAACTCCAATACCCACCCACTTATCAAAAGATTTAACAATGTCTTTTTATTACCAAAAAGCAATACTATGTATATCTGAATTATAGAAAAAAATACCTACACAATATTAACAATTATTTAATAGAAATAGACTTTCGATTGTTCCCATAGATCGTTCATTTCCTCAAGAGTGAGATCGGTGATATCCCTACCTTGTGACTTAGCGCTACTCTCAAGAAAATCAAAACGTTGTAAGAATTTCTCATTAGTTAGCGACAAAGCATTTTCAGGATTTATTTTCAAAAAACGCGCATAATTAACCAAGCTAAAGAAGACATCTCCCATTTCCTTTTCTGCTTTCTGTGAATCTCCTTTCTTTATCTCTGCCTCAAGTTCAGAGAGTTCTTCTTGAAACTTCTTCCATACCTCTTCCCTATTGCTCCAATCAAAACCTACTCCAGCCACTTTTTCCTGTATCCGATAAGCCTTGACTAAGGAAGGTAAGCTCTTAGGAACTCCCGAAAGTACCCCCTTACTCCCCTTCTGTAGTTTTATCTTTTCCCAATTCTGCTTGACTTCTTCTTCATTCCTTACCGATACATCTCCATAGATATGAGGGTGCCGCTGGATAAGTTTCTCACAGATGGATTGGATAACATCCTCTATATCAAACAAATTCTTCTCACTTGCAATCTTAGCATAGAAGACTATATGCAGGAGAAGATCCCCTAATTCTTTCTTAATCTCTTGAGAATCATCCGCCAGAATGGCATCGGTAAGTTCATATAATTCTTCTATAGTAAGAGGACGAAGGGTTTCCATGGTTTGCTTCCTATCCCATGGACATTTCTCACGAAGCTCATCCATAATATCCAATAGGCGACCAAAGGCCTGTAGTTGTTTTTCTCTTTTTTCTTGCATGATTTTATCTATTAAAAAAATAAAAAAAGGTCATTCTATAGAAATAGAACAACCCCTTCTAAACATATGTCAAATAAAAACAATCCTAATAGTAAGTAATTTCTCTTTCTAAGAAACTCTTAGGGAACTGATTGATGTACTCTATTCTCTCTATCCAATTTCCATGCTTATCAAACTTATATTCGTAAGCTCTTTCTTCCAAGAATACTCCCTTACCATCATAGTATTTTATTTCCTTTTCATTACCTTTGTCGTCATATGTAATAACACTTCTTCTTGATAGAGCATTATTACTATAAATTTCCATCTCCACTATTTGTCCCAATTTATCATACTTGTAAGAAGTACAGTTGTCCACTTGAGTTTCAGAAGTAGTATATTGGCACATTTTTATCAATTTTCCTAACTTATCATACTCATAAGTATATTTTGATCCGAAAGATTTGTCCTTTTTAATCCAAGTTTCCTCAATCATATGTCCCTTATCATCATTTTTATATAGATAAGAATCGTTGAGTTCTCCTGTAGGAGAGTAGCTATTATAGGCAGTCTTGTATCCCTTATTGTCATATACATAAAGGAATTTCATCTGTAACTTACCATAAGAGTTATATAAGTCACGAGAAGTACGTTTGCCTTTGGCATCATATTTATAGACTACTTTTTGAGAGAGTTGTCCTACCTTATTATAGGTATTATTCTCAGCTTTGTAGCCTTGCTCATCAAAAACAATGACTACATCCCCTCTCCAGAAGTCTTGTTTATCTCCTTTTGTTACTTTTCCAAAATAATCTACTAATTTATAGGGAGTTATTTTGAATGTCTTTACTTTTCCGTAAAGATTCATATCCTTCAAGTGGTTCTTACTTTCTCTTGAGTTACCCACCTGTGCAAATACCTGCATCCCACTAACTAATAATAATAGGAATAGTCTTAATTTCATCTTTCGTTTTATTTTAAAATTTCTTTTATTTGTAATTGCAAATATAGAGATTATTTCAATTCTACAAGGAGTTATCCTATAGAAGTTATCAACATTTTATATATCTCTATTTTTAAAATTTATAAATTCTAATACCATACCAAGGGTTTTACCATAGTAATATTAGACACTCTCTATCAGAAAGATAGCCCCTATACAAACCGCTTTTCAAAAAATTTATACTAATAACAACAAAAACAATATTAATATAAATTAATATTGTTTTTGATTTTTATTACATTTTACTTTTGAGGATTGTTTTGTTGTTGCGTTGGAGGGGTCTGTACAGGCTGCTGTGTAGAGACAGGAGGTGTACTTACTCCATCTAAAACACTTCCGCCTCGCTCTGGATGTGCATTGGTAAGAATAAGATTACTGATAAGGGAAAGCACAATAAGAGACACCCCAAGTGTCCATGTACTTGTATTAAGAAAATCTCCTGTTTTCTTTACCCCTCCTACGATCTGTGCATTCCCTCCAAAAGAAGATGAAAGACCTCCACTTTTAGGCTGTTGCACCATGACTACTAATATCAATAAGAAAGATACCAATAGGATAAGCCCTAAAACAATGTTGAATGTTAGCATAATTATAATTTATTTTGTTGTAATTTTCTGATAATTGCAATTTGTTCTGCAAAATAACCGCTTTTAGCTGGATTTTTAAGCATTAATATCTGATAAGCCTGAATAGCTTCACTATATTTTCCTTGTTCGAGATATACCTTTGCCAAAGTTTCAGTCATGAACTGTCGTCCTATATCCTTCTTCTCGACAATTTCCACTGCATTCGGTGCATCATAATCCTTATTAACTTCTATCTTAGGATTGCTTTCCAAGAATTTGTCTATCAGATCAAACTTCTTAGCACGGGCATCCCCTTCCTCAAATATATTCTTATCCACAAAAGGTAAATCTACTGAAGCAGTTGCATGGACTCTTCTATCAATAGGTTTGTAGCGTGTCACTTCTAACCATTGGGCAAAAGAATGCTTATCTGCTTTTTGAAATTCTATAGGCTTACCCATCTGCAAAGCCTCTTCCTCGCCTCTTGTCTGCTCTGAAGTAGGAACAAAAGAACCCTTTATATCATCTTGCTCTGTCTGTTCCCCTTGCTCCGTTCCCAGAGAAGATGCATTGTGATTCTCTACAGGATAATACTCCTTTCGCTCAAAGGCGTCTCCCGTCACATAAGTGGTAAACTCTGACGGAATGGCCTCATCAGCATAAGCTTTGGGCATAGAACTCTTCTTAAAGAAATCTTTTTTTTCCTTAAAAGAAGAAGAGGTGATAAAATCAAACAATAAAGTTCTATTGCCTATATGAGCAGCTGTTATTTTCAGTTCTTTGTTATAACGATAGCTCTCTTGTGCATATAATATCTTCAGATACACAGCCTTTACTACCTGAAAATAAGGGTATTCGTGTATGATATTCTCCAGCTCATACACCTGTGACAAGGTGATATGATTGGGCTGCTTCATGATAAGAGAGAGTTCTGCTGCTGTCATGTTACCAATTCGCTAAAGAAGCATTAAAAATATCCTGTCCTATTCGTTCAAAAATAGCCTCAAAAGCGGCACTCTTAACTGAACTAAGTTGCGCATTGGCAGGGAAATCGTAATAGTGAGAAAACTGTTTTTCGAAATCCTTGTCCTCTTCCTTATTATTAGTAAAGCGCACATTGACTGTTACTGTAAGGCGGTTCTGTGCTGCTCGCTGATCAGCTGTAGCAGCCATAGGAGCTACTGTAAAGTTTGTTATTTCCCCCTCATAGACCAAGTCTCCATTGCTATTGGTAAGCGAAAGATTTGTCTGATTATTGATCAAATCCTGTAGGTAGAAAGTGAACTCTCTATCCATTCCTGGCTCTATCAGTGGCGCTCTATTTTGAAAAAAATTCACCTGAAAAGTTTTGGCATTCCCTGTGCTTCCTCCTGTGAAATTATAGATACCACAAGAAGATATACCACATAAAAGACACAAAAATAAAATTAGTTTTTTCAATGGAAATTTTTTTGCAAAAGTACAACTATATTTTTAATAAAAAAAATTTTTTTATACCTTTGCAAAAAAATATCACTTATGGAAACTCTAGAAAAAAATAAAGAGAACTCAGAAGGTTCTTTAGAGCTCTCTAATGAACTCAAACGCCTACAGAGGAGCTCTAATCCTCTGAAAATATTTAAAGAAATGAGTGTGTTAGGAATTGGCTCTGGGGTAAAGTCTGTAAAGAATATCTTATTCTTTACCATAGTGAATCTTATCTTTTTTTTAGTGGGGGTTTATCTACTTTTTAGCCATACCTTTGCTTATAAAAAACTATTTTTTCTACTTCTTATGATAGGAATAGGTGTACTATTTGTAATTATCGCCATCAGAAAAGTTTTTGATTTGCTTAAAATGGAATATGCTTCCTATCTTTTCAATCAGTTTCAACCTCAGATTCACAAGGTATTCGAAAGTGTTTTCCAAAAAGCAGAGAATACCACTGAAAAAATTATCACTAAAGGACAGTTGCAAGATACCTTCCGGCGTTTTCTTCCTAAGATCCCCAAGGCTTTCCAAAAGCACCTGCTCTTTGTGCTTTCTTTTACTCCTATGGTAGGCTTTGTCGCCGATATTGTAGCCACTCCTACCCTCACTTCCCCACAGAAGCAAAGCGATGTCCTATACGAAAAAGTACAACACTATATGCAGGAGAGCGTGGAGGATGAGCGCCGAGGCTATTGGGTACTCTGGGCGCTGATTATCAATGCTCTTTTACAGGGATTTCTATTATATATGTTATTGTAAATCAAACTAAAACATGACTCAAAAAAAAATTCCCTCCCTACTGGGAGGAGCTATGATTATTGCCGGAACGACCATTGGGGCTGGAATGCTTGCCAATCCTACCTCTACTGCAGGAATATGGTTTGTGGGTTCGGCAATCATTCTGTTTTATACTTGGTTCTGTATGACTACTTCCGGACTTATGCTCTTGGAGGCCAATCTCCACTACCCTACTGGAGCTAGTTTTGATACCATTGTTACAGATTTGCTTGGAAAGCGATGGAATTTTCTCAACGGGCTTTCTGTGACTTTTGTGCTCTATATCCTGACATATGCCTATATTACCTCTGGGGGAAGTATTACTGAAAATGCTATTAATAGCCTACAAGGAGAAGTACAAATCTCTAGAAGCATAGGATCTTTGCTTTTTTGCTTAGTATTAGGCCTTTTTGTATGGTTTTCTACTAAAGCTGTAGACAGGCTAAGCACTATTCTTATTGGAGGTATGATCATTGCTTTCTTTCTCTCAACAACTGGACTACTCTCTTCGGTAAGCAGTCATATATTGTTGGATATTCAAAATAAAAATACAACAGCACATCTCCCCTACTTGCTTACAGCACTCCCTGTGTGCTTAGTCTCTTTTGGCTTTCATGGAAATGTTCCCAGCTTGGTCAAATACTATAATCGAGATGGACGCCGTGTGATGCAATCCATATTTATTGGAACTCTTTTAGCGCTTTTTATCTATATATTATGGCAAATGGCAGTACAAGGAAACCTCCCAAGAGACAAATTCTCTCCTGTCATAGCCAAGGGTGGAGATGTAGCGGCTCTTTTGGAAGCACTAAGTGCCTATATACCTATCCAATATATAAGTATTGCTCTGAACTTCTTCGCTTATATGGCTATTGCCAGTTCTTTCTTGGGGGTAACCTTAGGACTTTTTGATTATATAGCGGATTTGCTCAAGCTACCTGATACCCCTTGGGGAAGGGCTAAGACAGCCTTACTGACCTTTCTCCCTCCTCTACTACTGAGCTTACAGTTTCCTTATGGCTTTGTCATCGCCATTGGTTATGCAGGATTAGCAGCTACTCTTTGGGCAGCCATAGTTCCCGCTCTATTGGTAAAGGCCAGCCGTAAGAAGTTTCCTGAATCTTCTTATAAAGTGTATGGAGGAAAAGGAATGATTTACTTTATTATTTTCTTTGGACTTATCAATATAATAGCTCAAATAGGAATACAAATGGGGATTATCCCAACCTTTAAATAGGTAATGGATAACAAGTAACAGATAATGTATAATTAGGCAACAAAAAATGACCTCAAAAAAACTTCCCTCTCTCTTAGGCGGGTCAATGATCATCGCAGGAACCGCTATCGGCGCAGGAATGCTCGCCAACCCTACATCTATGTCAGGGATATGGTTTGTAGGTTCTCTCGTGATGTTCCTCTTTACATGGTTCTACACCGTAGTGGCTGGACTGATGCTTATGGAAGCCAATCTGCATTTTCCTAAAGGGGCTAATCTTAACACAATGGTTACCCAACTCTTAGGAAAAGGCTGGAATATAGCCAACGGACTTGCTGTGGCTTTCACCCTTTATATACTCACGTATGCGTATATTACCTCTGGAGGCGGAATCACTGAAAATCTCTTACATCGGATTGTACCAGAACTGGGAATTTCCCACAGGGAAAGTTCCCTACTATTTTGCTTTGCGTTAGCTTTATTTGTCAGTATATCTACCAAAGCCGTAAGCCGATTGAGCACGATTCTTATTGCAGGTATGATTATTGCCTTCTTCCTTTCAACAACAAGCTTACTAAGTTCGGTGAGACCCTCTGTACTGCTCAATACTACCGCGCAAAAGGAGTCTTCCTATATTCTTTATCTGCTTTCTGCCTTACCAATGTGCTTGGTATCTTTTGGATATCACGTATGCTTACCCAGCTTGGTGAGTTACTATAACAAGAAAAGCCGATTAGTTATACAATCAATTCTCATAGGTACTGGAATTGCCTTTCTCATATACATATTATGGCAAATGGCTGTACAGGGAAACCTTCCTCGAGAACAATTTGCACCTGTCATTGCCAAGGGAGGGGATGTAGCGGCCCTTCTGGCTGCTTTAAGTACCTATATCCCAACACAAACCATTGGTGTAGTGCTTGACTTTTTTGCCTATATGGCTATCGCCAGTTCTTTCTTGGGAGTAACCTTGGGGCTCTTTGATTACATTACAGATTTGCTTCAGTGGGGCAACTCCTTATGGGGCAGAATAAAAACTGCCCTGGTTACCTTTCTCCCTCCCCTGATGATGAGTTTTTTTTATCCTTATGGATTTGTTACCGCCATCGCTTATGCTGGAGTTGCTGTGAGCTTCTCCTCAATAATGATTTCAGCACTGATGGTGCGCTCCAGCAGAAAGAAATTCCCTGAGGCAACCACCTATCGTACTTTCGGAGGAACACCACTTATTTATTTTATAATAATTATCGGTATCCTAAATATAGCAATACAAATAGGCATACAGACAGGAATTATACCCATTTTCACAGGGAATAAGTAACAGATAGCGAGCAATAGAACCATAAATAAACAAAAAAATGAAACAAAAAAAACTTCCTTCACTCTTAGGCGGGTCAATGATCATCGCTGGAACTGCTATTGGTGCAGGCATGCTCGCCAATCCGACAGCTATGTCGGGGATATGGTTTCTCGGTTCGGTGATTTTATTCCTTATCATCTGGGGCATCACCACCCTATCGGCATTAATGCTTTTAGAGGCCAATCTTCACTTTGAGAAAGGTGCTAATTTTGACACGATCACAACCCAACTATTAGGAAAAGGCTGGAATATATTCAATGGAATTTCGGTGGCCTTCACCCTTTATATCCTTACATATGCTTATATTACCTCAGGAGGGAGCATCACCAAGAGTTTGCTCAATCGGTTTGTTCCAGAACTCCCTATCAATCATACTTTTTCCGCTCTTCTTTTCTGCTTTGTATTAGCCCTTTTTGTAAGTATTTCTACTAAGGCAGTGGACAGGATGAGCACAATTCTTATTTCTGGTATGGTGATTGCCTTTTTCTTATCGACAACAGGATTGCTAAGTTCTGCCAAGAGCGAGATATTACTCAATACGGTAGCACATACGGAGACTTCCTACCTTCCTTATCTACTTTCAGCCATTCCTACCTGCTTAGTATCCTTTGGATATCATATTTGTGTACCTACTTTGGTCAATTATTATGATAAGAAAAGTAAAAAAGTAATCTATTCGATACTTATCGGGTCTCTTTTAGCACTTATTATCTATATATCTTGGCAGATGGCGGTACAAGGCAACCTTCCCAGAGGAGAATTTGCTCCCATCATAGCCAAAGGTGGCGATGTAGCCACTTTACTAAGTGCTTTAAACCGATATATCCCTGTTTTATCCATAGGCGTAGTCCTTGACTTCTTTGCTTATATGGCCATAGCCAGTTCTTTCTTAGGAGTAACCTTAGGGCTTTTTGATTATATATCCGATTTGTTCAAATGGGGTAATCACTTAGGAGGAAGAATAAAAACTTCCTTGATTACCTTCTTACCTCCACTATTATTAAGTCTTTTTTACCCTTATGGATTTGTTACCGCAATTGCTTACGCTGGTCTCGCCGTAAGTTTTTGGATGATTATCATACCTGCACTTTTAGCATGTGCCAGCAGAAAGAAATTTCCCAATAGTAATTATAAAGTATTTGGCGGGAAGTGGATGATTTATGTAGTAATACTTTTTGGTTTGCTTAATATATTTTGCTATATAGCTTCTCAGCTAAATTGGATTCCTACTTTCAAAGGAGAATAATGTAATTTATAAATCAAATCACAGAACTAATAAAATCATTTTCCAATAGTAAGAAATAGGTTACAAAATATTTTTCAATACATTTTATTGTCAGACGTATTGGAATTTTCGAATATAACAAATCTTACTATCAGAAACTATTAAAATATTTTTTATCACGTCATCATAACTTTATGACAATGATTTCAAATAAAAATAAATACGATAACATATAAAAAATTATAAATATGAATAACACAATTTCAAAACTTACAAAATATTTTCTTTATAGTATTTTAGTTGTCCTTATTGGTAAAATCATTTTTTATATACCTATATTTTATACTATAAATATGGATAATTTTAAAGAGATGATACGATTAGAGAGAGTAGATATTATATCTTTTGTTGTATTCTTTGCTTTGCTTTTACTATGTGAAAAGAAAAAAAGAGATACCTATAAGTTCTATACGCTATTTTATATTTGTTTTCATCTTTTATCTGTTATATCGTTTGTAATATATCAATTTATAGAATTTTACATAGGAAGAGATGAACGTTTTGAATACCATTTTTGGAACGAATTATTCTCACACAGAGAGGAAATAATGCAATTATTTCTCAGCAGATTTTTGGACGTTGACATCATTTCTGTTTATATAGTTTCCTCTTTTTTCATCCTAAAAAAATATACAACCCACAAAATATAATTCTAAATACTAATCTCCTATTAAAAAAATAATATTATGGAATCAACCGTATTATATATAAAAAAATATGCAATCTACAGCTTATTATTTTTGCTGTTTTTTGAATGTATGATGTTTCTTCCTTGTTTAGGATATCAAAACAAAAAAGAGGTACTCATACTATTCTTAATTTATCAATTCAATTATCTTTCTTTAGTACTCATATTTTTCATATTACTCATACTTTTCAGGAAAATAAAGAAGGATACTTATTCTTTTTTTATTCTTTTTTACAGTTGTTTTATTTTTATAGCGACCATCGTTGATATTATTTATCATTTTGGAAAACAAATTCTCAATGATGAAACTATATCTATTTACTCAAATGAAGAGGTTTCAAAAATAACATTTATTATGGAATTACTTTATTTTAGATTTTCTACCACTAGTTATTTTTGTATTATTATTGTCTCTTCCTATATAGTACTAAAAAAATATATAAACGATAAGTAAAAATAATGGATATGAAAAAAGAAACTTCTTTCCTCAAAAAATTAAAGCTTGCCCTCGCTTTAAGTACTCTTTTCTTTATTATCTCAATGATACCTTTTGCTCTTGCTAACAAAGAAGAGGTGACAGACTCTTATAAGATGGGATTTATTCTTGATCTTGTTATTGCCTTTCTATTGAGTTTTACTTTTTTCCTAACGATTCTTCCTGCAGAGAAATATATCGAAAAAGGAATAAGATTCTATCTCAAATTTTTTGTAAACTGGTTTGCTTCAAGTTTTATTATCCTTTTCGTATTAAAATTATTTTTCATATTGATAAATTACTCTCATTCATTTTATAATTATTCACAGGTTGTAAAATATGTGAAAGAAACTTTTCAACTTATCTTTGTGGAAATTCTTAACCTTACTAATATTGGGATTGGGATAATATGTGCTCTTCCCCTACTCTATGTACATAGAAAGATAATATTGGAGAAAAAACAGAAACCATAAGAGAATTATCCATTTTAAGAACCTACAAACTATGACAATACGTGAATATTTTTACTTATTATTTCCTACTATATTGCTTTACTTAGTAAGCCTATTGATTACTTTTATATTTGTCAAAAAGAATAAGTTTTTATACTTTTGTATTATCAATTGGTTACTTTGTACGATAAGCTACATTTTCTTTTTCGGAGAAATGTTCGAGGATATTCGTATGTCTCCTTCTGATTATAGCGATCGTATGTTCAACATCTCAGAAGGATTTCCTTTAATAATGTTGGATCCTTTACATCACTTATTATTCCTAATAGCTGTATTTCTGCTTATTAGAAAAATATTTATCAAAAAGAAAAAATAATTCTGAAAAAAATCATAGAAATAGGAATTTATATAAAAGGTAATTTTGATTTCATTATAGATAATAAACCTTTAGGCCATTGGTCTTTTTATTATAATAGTATATATAAAATTAACCCTATTTCTTTAGCTTATTATTTTGAAATCACTAAAAAATCTTATCGAGACTATAGGAAAGATTATAAAAAAGGTAGTGATTTTACCATTTATTCAGCCATTAAATATATACCTGTAAATTATACATTTACATCCAGTTATGAAGAAATATCTAAATAAAATTATCTATTGCATTATTCTTTCAATAGTAGCAATCTTTCCTTTCTTTTTTGCTGCTCATTTCCTAACCATTCATTGGTATGGGTATATATATTGGGTAACATATATTGAATTTTACATTCTTTTTATTTTTACATTCCTTTTGACATTATTGATTTCTTATAATATTAAACAAAAAAAATATATTTATTATTTATTTTTTTACATAATATGGTTTATTTTTTATTCTTTATTTCTCCTATCAATCAACATATTATCTCATTACAGTAATATTTATAATTATTGGACTATGGATTTAAAGTATGAACTATATTCTTTGCTGAGAAGTATTTTATCAGATTCTTTTTACTTTATAGCACAGCCTTTTTGGTGGATATTATTAATTATTTTTTCTTATCCAATTATATATCATGATAAACAAAATAACAGATGAAAAATATATCAATGTAAATCAAAAGGAAAAATAATTCTGAAAACACGCCATTTTGGAATAGTTTTTGATAGAAATAAATAAAGTAACACATTAAAAATTATTATAAAGATATGAAAAAATACACATTAATCAGACTTGATCTTTTCCGTGTAAAAAATGCTGAGTTTAAACAATTTATAACACGCTTTTTTGAAGATTTCCAAGGTACTGAACTTTCCTTGGATACCGATGAAGTTTTCAAGAGTCTTTTCGAATCACTCAAAAGAAAATCTGATACTTATGCCAAGGCACTTGAGCAGGTAAGAGCCAAAGAAGAATCTAAAAAAATAAGCGAACTGAACAAGATACGCAATGCTGATTTTCAGGCACTAAAGGACAGTATCAAGCCTTATAAAAATGCTAAAACAGAAGATCAACAAAAAGCTTATCACGCTCTAAAACTCGTCTTTGACAGCTACAAGGGAGTTGTTAAGGATAGTTATGAAGGCAGAACCAGCCGCCTACATACTCTGGTAAACCAATTGCGCTCCAATGAGTATACTGACGATGTGCTTGCCCTATATATAACTAATTTTGTAAACGAATTAGACAAATCCAATACCGCTTTCAATGAGATTTTTAACAAGCGTTCCTTGCAATCCCTACAGAAAAATAACCTCAATGTAAAGGAAATTCGCAAAGAAATCTCAGAAATATACCAGAATATGGCCAACTATATAGTGGCTGTAACCAATGTAAAAGAAGATCCTTTCTATACTAAAACCTTGGAAGTACTCAATAATAGCCGTAAATACTATGCAGATATGCTTGCTCGTAGGTAAGCAATACGCCTGACAACTCCTTTTGATAATCATACAAACAAAATGTCTCAACAAAAAACTAAAGCCAACGATTTCAGTATCTTAAAAAAACTTTTTAGCTACACCAAACCATATAAATGGATATTTGCCTTAGTAGCCTTCCTATCCATCTATATATCAGGAGCAAGTTCTCTGAGGGCTTATATCTCCAAGGAAATTATCAATACTTATATTGTTCCCAAGGACTACGAAGGCTTATTATATGCCAGTTTGCTCTTGGTGGGGATTCTCCTATCAGAAATTATCTCTCAGATTTCCTTTGCTTATTACTCCGGATGGATAGGACAAATGGTGATATATGACATGAGAAAGAAGTTATTCTCTCTAATGCTTCGCTTCAATATGAAGTACCACAACCAATCTTCTGTAGGAGTATTGATTACTCGTGCAGTGAATGACTTAGAACGTATTGGAGAGATTTTCAGTGCAGGATTTTTTGAGATTATTTCGGATATCCTCAAAATGCTACTGATTATGTCCCTGATGTTACTGACTGATTGGAAATTATCACTCCTTACCTTCCTGACCTTACCTATTATCATTTATGCTACCCATCTCTTCCAGAAAGCAAGCAAAGCTGCTTTTACAGACATCCGTCGAGAGGTAGCCAACTTGAATTCTTTTGTACAGGAACGCATCACAGGAATCAAAGTTGTCCAACTATTCACCCGAGAGGAGCAGGAGTACAAAGCCTTTCAAGAGATTAATGAAAAACATAAAAAAGCATGGTTGCGCAATATCCTCCAGAACTCTATTTACTTTCCTATTGCTGAAATATTAAGTTCTATTGCTATTGCTTTGGTTATTTGGTATGGAGGCTTACAAGTTGCCCACCATGAAATGGCCAGTCTGGGGGTAATCTTTATGTTTGTCCAATTGGTTCAGGAGCTATATCGCCCATTGCGCCATATTGCAGACAAGTTTACTGTCCTACAAATGGGGATGGTTGCCGCCGGACGTGTTTTTGATATTATGGAGGAGGGCAAGGAAAACCAAGAAGAAGCCCTAGGAGGTATCTGCCGAGACATAGAAGGAAATATTCAATTTGACAAGGTTACCTTTGGTTACAAAAAAGAAGAAGAAATACTTCACGGAATCAGTTTCTCTGCACAACAAGGAGAAACAATAGCCATTGTTGGGGCTACTGGAGCAGGAAAATCCACCGTGATACAGCTCCTCTCACGTTTTTATAAGGCCAATTGTGGAAAAATACTCATAGATGGGGTGGATTGCAACGACTATAATCTGGAAAACTACCGCAAACAGATAAGCGTTGTCCTCCAAGATGTCTTTCTATTTGCCGATAGTATCTTCTACAACATCACCTTAGGAGATGAGAACATCACCTTGGAACAAATCAAAGAAGCAGCCAAGGAGATAGGCATTCACGACTTCATAGAACAGCTGCCCAACGGCTACCTCTTTGATGTGAAGGAGCGAGGAGCTGTACTTTCTGCCGGACAGCGACAACTGATTTCCTTCCTGCGCGCCTATGTACACAAGCCAAAAATACTTATCCTTGACGAGGCTACCGCTTCAGTAGACTCACATTCGGAAAAGCTCCTACAGCAAGCTACAGAGAAGATTACCCAAGGGCGTACCTCCATTGTGATTGCCCACCGCCTCTCCACCGTACGCAAGGCCGATAGGATCATTGTCATGAACAGAGGAAATATCGTGGAAGAAGGTACTCATGAACAGCTACTTGAAATTCCCAACGGATACTATAAAAACCTGTACGACATGCAGTTTGCTTCTGAATAAACCCTCTGACTACCACAGAGATACAAAAAATAGAGAAAAAACTTTTATTTTTGGAGCTATTATAGATTTTTTCCGTAAATTTGCCCCAATAAATAATACCAATTATAACGATTATGACAAACATAAAAAAAATAGCCGTCCTCACCTCTGGAGGAGATGCTCCTGGAATGAATGCTGCCATACGTTCGGTAGTGCGCTCCTGTGTCTATCACAATGTAGAAGTATTAGGAGTATACCGAGGCTACCAAGGAATGATAGAGAATGATTTTACTCCCTTAGATGCTCGTAGTGTACGCAATCTCATCAACCGAGGAGGTACTTTTCTTA